>OCIU01001253.1_pt1 | contig 18453 bp, 21 predicted proteins | sample 1538471 | NCBI WGS metagenome assembly OCIU01 (sample SAMN04571693, study PRJEB22368) | human gut metagenome | biome: human gut; material: stool | host: Homo sapiens | place: Luxembourg | collected 2012-06-01 | reverse complement strand
CGAGCATGACCAGCGTGGCAATGTCGGCAAGGCTGTACCCGGTCGCCTTTGACAGGAACGGAACGGTTCTTGACGAGCGGGGATTGACCTCGATTATATACACCCTCTCGTCGCGGTCAACTATGAACTGTATATTGTAAAGTCCGACGATCCCGATGCCGAGTCCGAGACGCTTTGTGTAGTCAAGTATCACGTCCCGAACGCTGTCGGATATGCTGAAGGTCGGATAAACGCTTATCGAATCGCCGCTGTGTATTCCGGTCCTCTCGACAAGCTCCATTATTCCGGGAACAAAGACGTGCTTTCCGTCGCACACCGCGTCAACCTCAAGCTCCTTTCCGGAAATGTATTTGTCGACAAGCACCGGTTTGTCCGCGTCGATCTCAACGGCGGTCTTAAGATACTTTCTCAACTGTTCGCTGTCGGCAACGATCTGCATCGCCCTGCCGCCGAGAACGAACGACGGTCTTACAAGCACCGGATAACCGATCCTCTCCGCCGCGGCGATCCCGTCCTCTACGTTCGTCACCGCCTGACCGTCAGGCTGAGGAATTTCAAGGTCGGTAAGCACCTTTTCAAAGCTGTCGCGGTTTTCGGCGCGCTCTATCGCGTCGCAGTCGGTTCCTATCAGCCTGACTCCCCGCTCCTTAAGCTCCGCCGCAAGGTTTATCGCGGTCTGACCGCCGAGGGAGGCGATGACACCCTCCGGCTTTTCATGCCTTATGATGTTCATCACATCCTCTATGCAGAGCGGCTCGAAATACAGCTTGTCGGAGCAGGTATAGTCCGTCGATACCGTTTCCGGGTTGTTGTTGATTATGATCGCCTCATATCCGCGCTTCTTTATCGTCATTACGGCGTGAACCGTCGAATAGTCGAACTCGACACCCTGTCCTATCCTTATCGGTCCCGAGCCGAGGACGAGGATCTTCTTTTTGTCCGATACAACCGACTCGTTTTCGTCCTCGTAGGTCGAGTAAAAGTACGGTATCATACTGTCGAATTCCGACGAACAGGAATCGATCATCTTGTAAACCGGGAAAATTCCGTATTTCTCACGCAGAGAGTATACCTTCTTTTCATCGGTTTTCCACAGCGCGGCGATCCTGCCGTCCGAAAAGCCCGTTCTCTTCGCAAGGTACAGTGCCTTTGCCGAAAACGGCGATGCGGCGACCCTTCTTTCAACCGACACGATGTTCTTCAGCTTTTCAAGGAACAGCATATCGATCCGCGTTGCGTCGCAGATGACCCCGATATCGGCATCGCGGCGGAAAAGCTCGGTTATTGCAAACAGCCTGTCATCGGTTCCCTCGGTTATATACTCAAGGAGCGCGTCGTCGCTCATGTCGGCAAATTTTCTTTTATACAGATGCCGTGCGCCGGTTTCAAGGGAACGGACGGCTTTCAGCAGGCTTTCCTCGATTGTGCGCCCGACGCTCATGACCTCTCCGGTAGCCTTCATCTGGGTCGAAAGGCGGTTGTTTGCCGAGGTGAACTTGTCGAACGGGAAGCGCGGCATTTTTGTCACCACATAGTCAAGCGCCGGCTCGAACGATGCCGGGGTGTTCGCCAGCATTATTTCGTCAAGCGTCATTCCGACGGCGATCTTTGCCGAGACGCGGGCTATCGGATATCCGCTTGCCTTTGACGCAAGCGCCGACGAGCGCGACACCCTCGGGTTGACCTCTATCAGGTAATAGTCAAACGACAGCGGGTCAAGCGCGAACTGCACGTTGCACCCGCCCTCGATCTTCAGGGCGCGGATGATCTTCAGCGCGCTGTCGCGGAGCATATGATATTCGCGGTTTGTCAGCGTCTGAGACGGGCAGACGACGACCGAGTCTCCGGTGTGTATACCGACCGGGTCGATGTTCTCCATGTTGCACACGGTGATTGCCGTGTCGTTTTTGTCGCGGATGACCTCGTATTCTATCTCCTTGAAGCCCTTTATGCTCTTCTCGACAAGCACCTGACCGACCGGCGAAAGCTTAAGCGCATTCTTCAGTATCTCACGGCACTCCACAGGACTGTCGGCAAAACCGCCTCCGGTCCCGCCGAGCGTGAACGCAGGACGCAGGACCACAGGATAACCGATCTTTTCCGCCGCTGCAAGTCCTTCGTCAATGCTTTCGGCGATCACCGACGGAAGCACCGGCTCGCCGAGTGACTGGCACAGCTCCTTGAACAGCTCTCTGTCCTCTGCCCTTGCGATGCTTTCGCTGGTCGTTCCGAGAAGCTCGGTGCGGCACTCGCGCAGTATGCCCTTTCTGTCAAGCTGCATCGCAAGATTCAGCCCGGTCTGACCGCCGATTCCGGGGACAATGGCATCGGGACGTTCGTAGCGGATGACCTTTGCCACGTATTCAAGCGTCAGAGGCTCCATATAGACTCTGTCGGCAATGTTCGTGTCGGTCATGATCGTCGCCGGGTTGGAGTTGCACAGGATAACCTCGTACCCCTCCTCCTTCAGCGCAAGGCACGCCTGAGTTCCGGCATAGTCAAACTCCGCCGCCTGACCTATGACTATGGGGCCTGAGCCTATTACGAGGATCTTTTTAATATCTGTTCTCTTTGGCATTGTGCTTTGCCTCCTTCATAAGCGAAACGAACTTATCGAAGAGATACGCGCTGTCCTGCGGTCCGGGTGCGCTTTCGGGATGATACTGAACGCTGAACACCCGGTCGGCGGCGCATTCCATACCCTCGACCGTGTTGTCAAGCAGGTTTATATGCGTGATCTCAAGCCCGGTTCCGGAAAGGCTGTCCCGATTTACGGCATAGCTGTGATTCTGGGACGTTATCTCGACCCTTCCGTTTGTCAGGTTCTTTACCGGGTGGTTACCGCCGCGGTGACCGAACTTCAGCTTGTATGTCTCTGCCCCGCAGGCAAGCCCGATGAGCTGATGCCCGAGGCATATTCCGAACATCGGATATCTGCCCTTAAGCATATTTATCAGCTCCACCGCACCCGGAACATCCTGCGGGTCGCCGGGTCCGTTTGACAGAAACACACCGTCGGGACGCATTTTTATTATCTCTTCTGCCGGAGTGTCGTACGGCACCACCGTCACGTTGCACCCCCGGCGGTTGAGCGAGCGGATTATGTTCAGCTTTATTCCGAAATCGACCGCAACGACGCTGTAAGCCGCACCGGAGGTCCTTGCGTACCATCTTTTGCGGCAGCTGACCCTTGAAACCGCGTCGTGCGGGGCTTTCACGGCTTCAAGCACCTCAAGCGCCTCCCCGACCGGTGTTGATGCCGATGTTATCAGTGCGCGCCGTGTTCCGCGGTCGCGGATGCTCCTTGTCAGCTTTCTTGTATCGACACCCGATATTCCGGGGATCTTGTATTCCTCCATCACCTCGGAAAGGGTCTTTGTGCAGCGGAAATTCGACGGGCTGTCGTTGTATTCCCTCACGATAAGCCCGCCGACCGTCGGGATCTTTGTTTCGAAGTCCTCGTCGGCGATACCGTAATTCCCGATAAGCGGATACGTCATAACAACCGCCTGATATGTGTATGACGGGTCGGAGATTATCTCCTGATACCCGACCGGAGAGGTATTGAATACCACCTCGCACACCCTGTCGCAGTCACAGCCGAAGCCGTAACCGTAATATTCCGTGCCGTCGGCGAAAACCAGCTTTCTGTCCGGCTCGGGACTCATAAGTCTTTTATCCATACCGCTTTACCTCCGTGTACAGTCAGAACACATTCTCCGTATAATTCCGTCCCCTCAAACGGAGTGCTTCTTCCTTTCGACAGAAAGGACGAGGGATCTGTTATCTTCTTTGCTTCAAGGTCATAGACGCATACATCCCCGTTATCCGGGATCCCGAACCGTTTTCTCGGGATATGCGACATCATGTTGACCAGCCGCTCAAGGCTTAACACCCCGGTTCTCACAAGTCCGGTATAAAGCGCCGGAAACGCCGTTTCAAGCCCCACGACGCCCATCAGACTGCCCCGCAGTCCGCCGGATTTTTCCTCCCTGCTGTGCGGTGCATGATCGGTGGCTATCATATCGACCGTCCCGTCAAGAACCCCGGCGATCAGAGCCTCCATGTCCGCCCGGCTCCTTATCGGGGGATTCATCCTGAACCGTCCGTCGTCCCGGAGCATACTGTCGTCGAACATCAGATAGTGCGGAGCCGTCTCGCAGGTGACGTTGATTCCGTCCGCCTTTGCCGCCCGTATAAGCTCCACGCTTTCCTTTGCCGAGACATGACAGACGTGATAGCTGCATCCCGTCTCCCTTGCCAGCTCAAGGTCGCGTTCGATCGGTTTCCATTCGCTTTCGGAGCAGATTCCGCGGTGACCGTGCGTCCGGCAGTATTCTCCGTCGTGTATGTAGCCTCCGCGAAGCAGTGAGTTATCCTCGCAGTGTGCGGCGATCAACTTCCCGACAGCCGCGGCGCGGTACATCGCCTCACGCATCAGCCCTCTGTCCTGCACTCCGCGTCCGTCATCGGAAAATGCAACACAAAGCGGCGCAAGCGCTTCAATATCGACCAGCCGCTCTCCCTTTTCCCCGACGGTTATCGGCGCATACGGGTGAACTCTCACCTCGGCGGTTTTTGCGATTATCTCTCGCTCCAGCCCTATCTTTGAAACCGTATCCGGGACCGGGTCAAGGTTAGGCATTGCACAGATATCGGTGTACCCGCCGTGCGCCGCGGCGAGCGTTCCCGTCTCAACCGTTTCCTTATATAAAAATCCCGGCTCCCTGAGATGTACATGAACATCACAGAAAGCCGGAAATACCGACATTTTATTGAATTCGGAAGGATGAACGCCGGAAGAAGCGACATAAACCGAAAAAACACGATCTCCCGTCGCCGCTCCGTTGTCATAGCTTACAGCATCGGTTATCCTTATCTTCATAATTCCCTCCGGGCAATAAAAAATCCGCCCCAAATTCAAGCAGGCAGAGAGAACCGACAGATTACCGTCAGAAACAGGCTATCTCATAATCTTGTGGGTGTCCCGCACCGCTGCTTAAAGATTATTTTTGACTATTATACACCGGTTTTGCCGGAATGTCAAGAGGTAAAACCGACAATACCGGATTTTTCTGTTTTTCTGGTTTTTCGGCAGGGAGAAAAAGCGAATATCCGGACAGAAAACAAAAATTCCCGCCCTGTGCGAACGGGAATTTTTCATTGGAGCAAATGACGGGAATCGAACCCGCATATCCAGCTTGGGAAGCTGGTGTTCTGCCACTGAACTACATTTGCGGAGTGTGAAAGCAAGACAGCCGGAACCGGAATCAGGATGCGGAATTGCCGAAGAAAGCCGGAGCCTGCTTCGCAGGTCACGTCAGCCCTGCCCTCATATTGGTGGAAACGAGGGGGCTCGAACCCTTGACCTCTCGGATGTGAACCGAACGCTCTGACCAACTGAGCTACGCTTCCGTGTGGATATTATTTTACCTCTTTCCGATGAATAAGTCAATATCCCGGAAGCAAAGTTAACCGTTTGTTCAAAAAAATCCGGAGCAAAGACAGCAAAACTCCCCGGCAGCGTATTACCGCCGGGGAGATATACAGCGTTATCAGTAAGCCTTAGCCCAGAGAACCATGTGCTTCGCCGGCTTTCCGCAGCAGACACAGGTATCGGAGATGTGCTCCTGATCAAAGGGGATGCAGCGTGAGCCTACGCCGGTAAGCTCCTTGACCCTGTCCTCGCACTCCTCTTCCCCGCACCACATTGCCTTGATAAATCCGTCGCCGTTTTCGGCAAGGGAGGTCTTTATCTCATCAAGAGTTCTGCAGGAATGCGTACGTCTCTCGCGGTTTTCGTATGCCTTGTTCCAGATTCCGAGGCGGACTTCTTCAAGCTTGTCCGCGACAGACTTTTCAAGCCCGTCAAGCGAAACAAAGTCCTTTTTTCTGTCGTGTCTCGAAACAAGCACGCACTGATTGGACTCAATGTCGCGCGGACCGATCTCAAGTCTGACCGGAACGCCCTTCATCTCATACTCCGCGTATTTCCAGCCTGCGGTATTCTCGGAGTCGTCGAGCTTTACCCTGATCCCCGCCGCAGCAAGCCTGTCGCGGAGTTCGGCTGCTTTTTCAAGCACTCCCGCCTTGTGCTGAGCGACCGGGATAATGACGACCTGAATCGGCGCAACTGCCGGAGGGAGAACAAGACCGCTGTCGTCGCCGTGGGTCATTATGATGCCTCCGATAAGCCTTGTCGTAACTCCCCACGATGTCTGGTGAGGATAGCGGAGGGTGTTATTCTTATCCGTATACTGTATTCCGAACGCCTTTGCAAAGCCGTCTCCGAAATAGTGCGACGTACCCGCCTGAAGCGCCTTGCCGTCGTGCATAATAGCCTCGATGGCGTAGGTCGCAACGGCACCGGCAAACTTGTCGCTTTCGGTCTTGGGTCCCTTTACGACCGGGATGGCAAGCTCATGCTCGCAGAAGTCGGCATAGATGTTCAGCATTCTGATCGTCTCTTCCTCCGCCTCCTCTGCCGTTGCGTGCATGGTGTGTCCCTCCTGCCAAAGGAACTCGCGCGTGCGGAGGAACGGACGGGTATTCTTCTCCCATCTGACGACCGAGCACCACTGGTTATAGAGCTTCGGCAGATCTCTCCACGATTTTATTATATTTGCGTAATGCTCGCAGAAAAGCGTCTCCGACGTCGGACGGACACAGAGCTTTTCGGCAAGCGGCTCGCTTCCGCCGAGAGTGACCCACGCCACCTCCGGCGCAAAACCTTCGACGTGCTCCTTTTCCTTGTTCAGGAGCGATTCGGGAATGAAAAGCGGCATATACACGTTTTCATGCCCGGTCTCCTTGAATTTTCCGTCAAGGATCTTCTGAATATTTTCCCAGATAGCATATCCGTAGGGTCGGTAGACCATACAGCCCTTTACGCTTGAATAGTCGATAAGGTCAGCCTTTTTCACGACATCGGTATACCACTGTGCAAAGTCGGTATCCATCGGCGTGATAGACTCGACGAGTTTTTTGTCCTGTGCCATTTCAATTCCGTTTCTCCGGCGCTGCTGCACCCGTGCTTCAGCCGGTTCCGCGCGGGTTTTGATATAATATATAATTATACATTGTAAGACCGCCGTTGTCAATCGTTTTTCCCGCTTTTTGCGGAGTATTGCCGAATTATTTCGCGAAAAATATCACTCTGACGTATTGACAAACGGCTTGTTTTCTGATATAATAACGCCGTCGGATATCGTTTGTCCGGCAAGGCGGGGGTATAGCTCAGCTGGGAGCGCACGCTATCGGGTGAACGACCCCGAATTACAAACAATTTCATTATGCAAGATCCTCGGAAACCGTTGAAAAACAAGGGGTTCCGGTACATGGGGGTATAGCTCAGCTGGGAGAGCGCTTGAATGGCATTCAAGAGGTCAGCGGTTCGATCCCGCTTATCTCCACCAAAAACAACAAACCGCAAGGCCAACGCCTTGCGGTCTTGTTATATCCAAGTCCGGTTACATCCCATCCCCTAAAGAAGCAGGTGAATTTACAGTTCACCTGCTTCTTTTGTTTCGTGAGCTTTTCTTCTGGATCAGCATTTGTACTGTGTCACTACCTGTAAAATACCGATGACATACCTTGCCCCGGCTTTGAAAAAAGTCGGGGCTTTTTTATTTTCTCAACCAAAGGAGGCCAAACCAATGAAATCATTTAGAAACAACGCACATCGCACCGTGTTCCTGGAGGTCGGCAGGAACATGAACCGCAGCAACTATGCCCTGCTTGCGGCATTGTATCTCCTGACCGCAGACAGCAGGCTTTGGAATCAAGTGAATGATTGTGTTCAACACAATCAAATTCTGTTTGACCAAATGAAGCCAAAGAACCACAGCACCAACAGCTATGCCATGTTCAGTGTTGCAAAAGATCTGTACCTCGGAACAAATCACATGTCGCTTTGCGACCTTGTGGATACGGAGCTGATCCCGCCCAAGGTGTTTGCCATCATCTGCAATGCTTTGGCAATTCGCAGATGTGGCTTGGACGCAATTCAAGAAGCGCCGGAGCGCAAAGCAAAATCCGGCAGAAAGGAATAAAATCTATGATCAATGCGATTATCTACCATGGAGAGAATACGCTCGTTCTGGAACTCCCCCACAACATTTACGACATCCATGAGAAGCTGATGTCCATCGGCTGTCCGATCGCACCCGGCAGGATTCCTCTGACAGACAACGAGGATGATGCCCTTCGGGTGAAGTTGTACGGCCGCATTGAAATGGGCAATCACCTGATTCGGATGCTTTCGGAACAGAACACTCTGGCAGATGCCAACACACTGGCTTTTGCCGTGCTGAATGCCGGCGATGACATTAAGCTGAAGCTTGGCGAAAAGATCGTGAAGGATCAGTACGGCTCAATCCCGGAGATCGTGGCAGACATCCGGCAGATGACCTATGATGCTGGCCCCATCAAGCGAACCTTCTACTGCCCTCTCGTAGGAAACATTGAGGATGGCTATGACGATACCTTTACCGTGGGCAGTTCCTTCCTCCGTGACTATGCCTGGGCGATTGAGGACGCTATCGAAAAGGATCGCCGTCTGGATGATCAGGACATGGCGCAGTATTTCCATGAAGATGCCGGTCTCAAAGACAAGCTGGCTTCTATGGTGTGGGGTGTGGAAGTTTACAGGGGTGAACTCTTCGGAAAGATCGAATGCAGCCTGAAAGAAGAAATGACACCCGCTGAGGAAGAAATCCTAAAGGACTATATTTCCGGTCAAAACTCAGACGGCTGGGGCGAGCACTTTGAGCAGCAGCCCATTGATACCGAGGACGGCGACCTGTATGTCTCCTTCTGGAACATCGGAGATGATTACGCCATAATGACTCAGGATGAGTTGGATGCGTATATAGAAAGCCAAGGCATAAAGATGGGGGGGAATGTAATATATGGCCTTGCTCTTTTCGGCAGTAACGCTTACCGGCGATGATGATCAGGTGGAACTTCTGGTTCCCGGCATTCCAAAGGAACCCAGTGATCTTCGTGGCTGGACTGCCTATGAAAGCTTTATCACAAGTATCGACCAGGAGCAGGAAATCCGTGCGCATGTGGCAGCCTGCCTCTATGGAGAAGGACAGCCGTTCCTTGCATCGCCCGAGGAAATCGCCTATTTCACCCTTCGGGCAAAAGAGGACGACAGTTTTCTCTGTGATCATTGCAGCCATGCCGGTCACAGCGATTTTCAGTTCACATGGTCACCGGAAATGTCGTATGGAAAGGAGTCTTTTGTAATGAACGAATGGGAACGTATTCACCGGCAGGCAGAACGATACAAGCGTGAATACCCTGCCGGGACAAGAATCACGGTGTTGCAAATGGGAGATGATCCCCGACCGGTGGAAAACGGAACACGAGGAACCGTCCGGGTTGTCGATGATATGGGCACGGTTCACTGTGATTTCGACAACGGAAGAAGGCTCGGGCTGATTCCGGGAGAGGACAGCTTCCGAAGGCTCACCGATGCGGAACTGGCGGAAGAACAGGATGCCGATATCTCCGAGGAAGAAACCGGCCCTGTCATGGGTATGTGAGGTGTCCGCCATGAATGACCGAATTGAAGTCCGGATTCCGGCATCGCTCACAGATGCCCTTTTGCGGTTTGCCGCTGAGCAGGAACTGTCGGTGGAAGAAATCGTGGAAACAGCAATGAGAAACTATATGGAAGGAAGGCTTTGCAATGGCAGATGAAAACAAGAAAGGCATCACTGTCAAGATTGATGCCGACCTTCATGCCCAGGTCAAGGAATATATCGAGTCCCGCGGCATGACCATGGCAGAATTCATCACCGCCGCCTGTGATGATCTGCTGCATCCCAAAATTACGGAGAAGGAGGATAAGAAAATGGAAAACATGAGAACGGTAGCCTTTCAGGTACCGGAGAGGCTGTTCCAGCGGATCAAAGACTATCTGCAGCGCAACAACATGACCCAGCGCCAGTTCCTGCTGGGACTCATCGAGACCGAGCTGGATCGGGATTTGACCGAGCGTGAGGCCGCTGTTGAGGCTGTGTCAGATGATCAGGAGCAGGAGGACACGGTGCCGAGCGAGGGTGAGGAAACCGCCTGTGAGAGCGAAGCTGAAGAAGAAATCGCTTCTGAGGAATACGGTGACTATGATGACGATGAACTGGAGGATGAATCCGCGGACGAGGAAGAATCCACCGGCATGGTCATGGGAATGTGAGGTGCATAGCGAATAGATGTGTGGTCGGATGTCTTATGGCAATCCGATTTTTTGATATGTTCGCAGGAATCGGGGGCTTCCGTTCAGGTCTGGAAGCTGTGGGCGGCTTTGAATGCATCGGACATTGCGAGATTGACAAAAAAGCGAACAGAGCTTACTGTGCAATCTATGATACGGAAGGAGCGTATTTTTGTGATGACGCAAGAAAAATTGACCCCAAAAGAATGCCCGACTTTGACCTTATCTGTGCGGGATTTCCTTGTCAGAGTTTCTCCGTTGCGGGAAAGCGGCGAGGATTCTCTGATATGCGAGGCACTCTTATCTTTGAAGTTGCCCGAATCGTTGGAGAAAAACGGCCTGCATTTCTTCTTCTGGAAAACGTCCCAGGGCTGCTGTCGCATGACGGCGGCAGGACATTTGAAACCATCCTCTCCACTTTTGCAGACTTGGGGTATACTCTGGAATGGTGTGTGCATAACAGCAAATTTTTCGGAGTCCCCCAAAGCCGAAAGCGGCTGTATATTGTCGGATATCTTGGAGGAAGATGTGTCGGAGAAATATTTCCTCTCGCCTGCGGCGATGGCTCGGATCTTAAGCAGCTTATCCCAGGCCCCCAGGGACAGCGGGTTTACGATGTCAGTGGAGTCGCCTGCACCCAAACCGCCGGAGCCGGAGGATGGGGTGGAAAAACAGGACTGTACTTCATAGACCTGAATTCCGATCCCAAGATCACGGATGCCGCCCGATGTGTGACGGCACGGCAGGATTCCGGTGTCAGCAAGCATCGTGGGGAGCATTCCGGGGTGCTGGTGGAGGAAGGCCCCAGAGCAGTTCTTCGATCTGACCGGGAAAAGACCCGTCAGAACGGAAGAAGGATGAAGGAGCCGGAGGAACCCATGTTCACCCTGACCGCCCAGGACAGGCACGGTGTCTACCACCGGGGCAGAATCCGAAAGCTGACCCCGAGAGAATGTTGGCGTTTGCAGGGCTTCACCGATGAACAATTCAATAAGGCTGCCGCCTGCATCCACGCAGACGGTCACCTCTATAAAATGGCAGGCAACAGTGTATCTGTGCCTGTCATTTCTGCTATCGGGAGAAAAATCCGATATGTAAATGAAAAATACCACATCACGGAGGAAATGCATGAGAGAAATGACCAGGGCTCAGAAGATTCGAGCCTTCAATGAGAGCAATGCCCCCTTTTATCTGGTGGATCACACGGATGAGGTCAGCCTGTGCTGCGTGTTCCACCCGATGCCCGACAGTGTTTTCTCGCTGGGGCAGGAAGCCTTCAACCGCTACGCTGAGCGCATCGGTGATCCAGTAAAAGACGAATACGGCTTGTTCACCCACGGCAGCGGGTATGAATGGGAGTATGTGTTCCGAAAGGCATTTGAGAATGATCCCAACATCGGAAAGGTGTCCTTCGACTGCGAGGCAGGCGGCTTCTTCTGCTACGGCGAGAGCGTGGATATGATGGCAGACTTCGGCCGCCGATTCCGGCAGATTCTGAATGACACGGATTCCCTCACCGAGCTGATCTGCAAGGCAGTCCCGGAGGGTGAACAGCGGGAAGCGGAATTAGAGCAGCTTCGCAGTACCGTAAGAGGATTCCTGATGGAGCATCCCAAAGCAACCGTCGATCTTGTCACGCCGGAGGGTTATCTTCGGTTGACCCCGGAGGACAGCAAAGCCCTGCTGGATGGAAAGCCTGCACAGATTTCGTCCGGTGTTTCCGGATTTGCCTGTGGGGTGGATGCCGATATACTCCTGGATATGCAGATTGGTACCTGTGCGCAGGAACGGTCAGATGAAAACCGCTTTTTCATTATGGCAGAGCCTCCTATGGAAGAATCCGAGGACTTCGGAATGACAATGTAAGGAGGTGTGTGCATGAGCAAACAAATTCTGATTGAGCTGGTTGGAGAAAATGAAACCGGCTATTGTTACGCAGACCTTTACCTGCCTGCCGGTGCAGAAGAAATCGAAGAAGCAAAGGAAAGGGCAAATTGGAATTCAGCTTCAAACGGTATCCGTGATATCAGCATTGCGCATTGCAGCGATCTTCCTAAGCTGGCAAGCTTTCGGCTGGACAGCCCTACCCTGGATGAGCTGAACTTCCTTGCCCTGCGGCTGGATGCCATGGATGGCGGTGAGCGCACCGTTATGAACGGCGTTCTTCAATATCTGTGCAGCGAAAAGGGCTTTGCAGACGAGCTTGTCTCTATGACGGACCTGATCAATATAACCTACGGTCTGGACGGCGTGATGATTGCCTCCAATGTAGGTAACGACAGGCAGCTTGGGCAGTTCGTAATCGACAACGAACTGAACGAGGATGTCAATGCCATCCCAGAAACTTCCCTGTATCTGCTGGATCTGGAACGGATCGGCAGGCTCCAGCGGGAGGTGGACGGCGGTGTTTTCGTTGGAAACTGTTATGTGGTGGCCGGTGCGTTTGAAATGCCCCATGTGTATGACAGCATTCATCTTCCGGGTGTGGAACCGTCTGCGTGTGAGCAGCAAGGCATCCGGCACATTTCTGAACAGGAGGTGCGCGCAATGGCAGGTCAGGAAGGTCTTGTCCTGCAAGGGTGCGGCGGCGACCTGAAAGAATGGGTGGACGGCATCAACGGGCTGCTGACAGAGAGCGGAATCCTGCGAAACGGCACGGTATTCACAGAAGCGTATGCCTTCTCCCATGATGGTCTGACCAACCTACTGTTTCCTTTCGAGGATAGAGTGGATATCGATGTTGGCAGACTTGCGGTCTGGCGGCTTGCCACCCATGAGCAGTTTGGCGGAACATGGCTGTCGGACTATATCCCCAATCGGTTGGAAGATTCAGACAGCGAGCAGCCCGTGGAAGATTCCCCAGAGATGTGCCAATAATCAGTAGAATATCAACATTAAGACGGTATCAATCGCCCTGCTCCGACGATTGGTGCCGTCTTTTTTTATGCAGGGCGATGATTCCCTCTTTCGAAAAGAGGTGACCAACACGAAAACCCCTGTATCAAGAGTTGGCAACAAAACAGCCATTCTCCACATCCTCTACGCACTGTTTCCGCTGCAATACGGCAGGTTCATCGATGTGTTTGGCGGCTCAGGCAGCGTCCTCCTGGGAAAGCCTCAAATTGACGCCTTTGAAGTGTATAACGATTTCGACCGAAATCTTGCCAATCTGTTTCGCTGCATGAAAACACGGACAATGGCAACCATCCGCGAACTCGGCTTCTGTACGCTCAATTCCCGTGATGACTTTAATGCCATCCGCAGATTTTTTGACGATGAGAAATTCGATGATCCCTATCTGGCACAGGAGTTGGAACTGACGGAAATCATGCTGCCTCCCCTGGAAGCGAAGGAACTGAAGGAATTGCGCATCCGGCTGACCCAGGACTATGATGTGCGCCGTGCCGCAATGTTTCTCAAGCTGCTACGCTACAGCTACTCCAGCAGCGGAAAGTCCTTTGCATCCCAGCCCTTCGATATCCGTAAGCTGTTTGGGCTGATAAAGAAGCTGGAACGGCGCATGGCAAATGTGGTGGTGGAAAACCAGGACTTTGAAACCCTGATCCATCACTACGACCGTCCGGATGCCTTTTTCTATCTGGACCCGCCGTACTTTTCCACGGAGGGCATGTATGATGTGGATTTTGGCTGGGATGACCATGTACGATTGCGGGATACCCTGCTGGACATCAAAGGCAAGTTCCTGCTTTCCTACAATGACTGCCCGGAAATCCGGCAGCTTTACGAAGGCTTTTCCATGTTCGACTTTTCCAGAACACATTCCATGGCACAGCGTTATGAGGCCGGTAAGGAATTTAAGGAACTGCTGATTGCCAACTACGACCTTTATGAGCGTGAAAAAGCCAAGCCCGCGCAGCTTACCCTGTTCGGCGTCAGCGATGACGAACCATTTGACTATGAAAAAATCTTAAAGGAGTGTATTATCTCATGCAAAATTCGATGAATGGAAAAAAACCGCTGTTTGTAATGATCCCCGTACCCTATGAGGTTTTGGAGGAATCCGGCATTGACATTGGGGATCTCGTGCATTTCATTGCCGCGGATGGTATTGTCGTCATGGAGGCCGTGACAGACCTCAGCGGCTTTGTGTGTGACGGTGATTGCGACAACTGTCCTGTGGATCAGATCGAATGTAGCTATGACTGCGCTCACTGCCCTTGCAGCGGTGACTGCGATGAAAGCGAGGTGCAGTAATATGGCGCAGATGTATCGTATTCTCGGCAAGCGGGGCCGCATTACCATCCCCTTCGAAATCCGCCAGCGGGTAGGTTTCTCGCAGAACGATGTGCTGTCCTTCGCCGAATCGGCGGATGGCAGAACGGTGCTGGTGAAGCGGGAGAAGCTTTGCGATGACAACTGCAAAACGGAAAGAGCTCAGCAGAGGAAGGAAGAAACCGACTCTGTTACGCTCTTTGATTTTCTCAACAGTCTGTCCGACGAGCAGCAGTGTGCGGCTCTGTATCATCTTTCTGCCAAGTGGTCGGCACAGAAAGGCGGCAGCCATGCAGGAGCATAAACCTCTGTATCTCTACTCCCGGGAAGAAGCCCTCCGGCACGGTGAAAGAGATCAATGGCGTGACAGCTATCGGGAGAACTGTGACTGCGCCAGAGCCATTGAGCGTGCGATTGCCGAAAACTATCATGATAACCGACTGGAGGACTGCGCCGGCGGCATCCTGGATTGCTATGGATTTACCCGTGTCAATTGGGTACTTGCCAATACCATGCAGCAGAAATCCTACGACGGCAGGTTCTCCGAGGACAATAAGCGGTGGGCAAGGCAGTTTTATATCCCCAACGATGATATCCGATGGCACTTCACGGTGGAATCCCATCCCGGCCTGACCAATCTGTTTGTAGAACAGGTGCGGGATGCCTGGCAGTCCCTTGGCTTGTTCGATGTGTCCCACTGCCTGCCGGATGATAACGACCAGGACTACACCGGAAAGGTGGTTGTGATTGACCCCAATATCCTCAAGGACAAATACAAAACCCCGGAGGATCAATTGTTCCTGGCAGAAGGCTGTTTTGGAGCCAGTCCAAACTCCCGTGGACGAAAGGTGTATGGCTGTTTCCTGAAAGACGGAGAAAAGACATACTACAACCGGGATGAGATTTTAGGCGTTCTCAAGGAGGAATTTCTGCCGGAGTGGGCTGCGGAAAAACTCGACGAATTGGAAAATCCGGCAGAAGAATCTGCCGGAATGACGATGGGAGGAATGTAAATTGAGAGTCAAAATCTATCAGATCAACATGGATCGGGATGCGGGCAATGTCAAATTCATGGGGACAGATGCCCGAAAATCGCTCCACCTGAAGGAAGCTGTCGATCCCAGCATCTACGATGAAGTGTTCAATGCAGAGATCAAGGAAACCGACCCGGAAGATATCTACCGGCGGTTCAATACGGAAGGTCACCCACTCCATCGGGGACATTCGCTCTCCGTTTCGGATGTAGTGGTCACGGATCAGGGTGCTTTCTTCTGTGACAGCATCGGCTTCAAGGAGATTCCCTTTGACGAATCCAAGGCACAAAAGCCGGAAAACCTTATGCGGGTGGTGTATGTGGAACCTGGAGAAAAGCCCTACATCGCCGAGATTCTCCACACCTTGCATGCGGAGCAAAAAGCGGTGGGCGGTCTCATTGAACCCATCTACAATGAGGATGACACAATTCTTGTGGGGAATGAAGAATCGAAACTCATAGGAATGCAGGGCAACCGAAGGATCGGTGACGGCAGTTCCATCATTGCGGGGCCGTTCTTTGTCTGCGGGGATACCGGCGAGGACTTCCGCAGTCTGACAGACGCGGAAGTGGACAAGTATATGGAGCGTTTTGCGGAGCCGGAAGATATCACGGACGAAGAAGTCCAGCGTGATACAGGCTTCGCATTCTTTTTCGGAATGTAAGAAGGAGGATATCACAATGTCAGCAAAGACCAGTATTTCAGCAAGAATCGACCGCATGTTTGATTCTTCCAACAGCAAAGTAAAGGCTGTCGCCAGCGTGACCATTGGCGGCGCGTTTGCCGTCCACGGCATTACTGTGGAGCAAACGCAACTGCCGTAAATATATGGAACGTGCTCTCCGTAAGGTTCCTGTGTATAAATCCATCTGCATTTCCAAGATCATGGGCAAGTACGCACGTGTTGTTTCTTCAATGCTTGACAGCGGGGTCTCAGTCATTAAAACCTTGAGCGTTACCAAGGGATCCCTTCAAAACGTGGATTACGAGGATAGCTTTAACACCGTCATTTCCGAGGTCAAGACCGGTATCCCCATTCACCAGGCGCTGGACAATACCGGACTCTTTACGCCTCTTGCCGTTTCCATGACGAAAATTGGCGAGGAATCCGGCAAGATCAGTGAGCTTCTTGCTAACACCGCCGAATTTTACGAGGAAGAGACCGAGCGAAAGATTGCATCAGCCATGACGCTTCTGGAACCCATTATGACCATTGTACTTGGTGTCATCGTTGCATTTATCGTGGCTTCCATTATCCTTCCGATGTTCGATATGTACTGTAAGGCGATGACAGGCAGAAAAAATAATGATACTTGCGTCCAGTCCTAAAGTCGAGCGTAGCAGCGGCAGCAGAGCCGTGAGCCGTCGCAACAAAGGAGGGTGCCTCGCAGCGATCCTGGGAGGGGTGAGAGTCCCATGAAGGCCGAATGCACGGCCGGATGATGCGTTCCCGTTTATCGAGGGGGTCGAGGACAAATTTCGGTAAAAACGATTGATACTACAGGCAGCCGTGGGTTTCCTGCGGCTGCCTTTTACTTACGGAGGAATCATTATGGAAATAAAGCGCGGCGATATATATTACGCCGATTTAAGCCCTGTCGTTGGAAGTGAACAGGACGGTGTCCGGCCTGTCCTTTGCATTCAGAACGATACCGGAAATAAACACAGTCCGACAATTATCGTAGCTGCCATTACAAGCAGAGAATCAAAAGCCCACTTTCCGACTCATGTTTCAATCAGTACAAAAGGCTTAAAGAAAAAATCCCATGTCCTTTTGGAACAGATCAGAACAATTGATAAGGCCAGGCTTAGAGAGTATGTCGGCAGAATCAGCAAAGACGATATGGGTAAGGTTGATCATGCAATCATTGTCAGTATGGGACTTAAGTATATGGAGAAGTTATTTTGATGCGTCAGAATAACTCCTACACTATCATAGAAGCGATGTTGACATATTTGAAATCAAAATGGCAGGTGCATTAGTTGTGCATCTGCCTTTTGTCATATAGGAGGTATTGAATTGGATAACAGAGATAAGAAACTCAGCGCTATGGTTAATGGATACCAAGTAACCTTCAGCTTTTCTGATGAGCCTAAGAAAGATCTGGCTGGAAAAATCAGAGGTATCCTCCTGGACTCCTTTATTGCCCAGAACAAAGGGCTTGTTTCGCAGAACAGCGGTGCAAAAACTGCACAATAATCGCAGATTTCCGGCCCGCAATATGCGGATTCTTTGTTGGTGTTTTTGAACTATTTTGATAGCTATTTCGGGTAAAATGTGAGATAATACAGTCGGAAACCCCTGTACCTTGAAAAGTGAATATGGGATGTAACCCGGACTTTTAATATCTCACACATATTGAAAGGAACGGTTACATTATGGCTGAAAGAGTTTGTTGTTTATATCGAGTCTCCACCGACAAGCAGGTGGATTACGATAGTGATAATCAGGCAGATATCCCCATGCAGCGCAAAGCGTGCAGAAACTTCGCTGAAAAAATGGGCTGGGTCATTGTGATGGAAAAGCAGGAAGCTGGCGTGTCCGGCTTCAAGGTCAGTGCAAATGACCGAGATGTCTTGCAGGAAATCCGGGAGCGAGCAGAAAACAAGGAGTTTGATATCCTCCTGGTATTCATGTTCGACCGTCTCGGCAGACGAGCCGAAGAAACTCCATTCGTGGTTGAATGGTTCGTTAAGAACGGCATCCGGGTATGGAGCGTAAACGAGGGTGAGCAGAGAATCGATACGCCGACCGGCTGATGAATTATATCCGCTTCTGGCAAGCTGACGGTGAAAGCCGAAAGACTTCCATCCGTACCAAAGCGGCCCTCTCCCAAATGGTTCAGGAGGGACGGTTCAGAGGTGGCGTCGCTCCCTACGGATACGACCTGATTCCCAGTGGTGTCCTGAATAAGAAAAAGCGTGAAGTCATGAAGCTGAAAATCAACGAATCTGAAGCGAAGG
>OCIU01001251.1_pt1 | contig 18472 bp, 18 predicted proteins | sample 1538471 | NCBI WGS metagenome assembly OCIU01 (sample SAMN04571693, study PRJEB22368) | human gut metagenome | biome: human gut; material: stool | host: Homo sapiens | place: Luxembourg | collected 2012-06-01 | reverse complement strand
TGCTCGACGAGGGCAAGCCGATGCCCGAATACTTCAAGAAGCATCCGGTTTACTACGCCGGTCCGGCCAAGACGCCGCAGGGCATGGCTTCGGGTTCGTTCGGCCCCACGACGGCCGGGCGCATGGACCCCTACGTCGACCTGTTCCAGTCGCAGGGCGGTTCGCTGGTGATGGTGGCCAAGGGCAACCGCTCGCAGCAGGTGACCGACGCCTGCCGCAAACACGGCGGATTCTACCTCGGTTCGATCGGCGGCCCGGCAGCGATCCTGGCGAAGAACTCCATCAAGTCGGTCGAGGTCGTGGACTTCCCCGAACTGGGCATGGAGGCCGTGCGCAAGATCTATGTCGAGAACTTCCCGGCGTTCATCATCGTCGATGACAAGGGGAACGACTTTTTCGCCGATTTCAAGCATTAAGAACGGTCGTTTATACCATGCACTGTTTCCCGCTCCCGATCGGTGTTGTCGCCGCCTGCGGTGCCGGTTACAGGTTCGACCCCACCCCAAACCCCTCCTTCAGGGAGGGGCTTGGTGGCGCAAGCGGCAAAATTGGCGTTTCGGACGGCAGGTGTAAATTAGTTGCATGAAAAAATACTAACGCGCAAAACTTTGCGTTGTAAAATTGTAAAAAAGACCGTCGTAAGGTATGAAATCCGGCAGATAATCCGGGCGAAATTCCGGTCGCGCCGCGACAAGCCCCTCCCTGTGGCCGTTTGAGAGACGGCTTTCGGAAGAGGGTGCGTGGAGCCGGGTCCGTATCCCGGCGGACCGGGCGCCGCCCCTTGGTTCCGGCTTTTGGCCATGCGGAGCCGGATCGGCAAACGCCGGTGGCGACAGCGGCCGGCCGGTACGGGGTGCGGCGCGAATTGACAGACATATCGTTTTGTGATGAGAGACTTTGTTGCAAAAATATCCCTGACAGCACTCTTCGTGCTGGCGATCTTCTCGGCATCCGCTGCCGAGAAGGTCACTTTTGAAGCCAACTCGCCGCTGACGGTCGCCGTCGGCGAGGCGTTCCGCGTGGAATTCGCCCTGAACGCCAAACCCGACGGGGATACTTTCAAGGCGCCTTCGTTCGAGGGATTCGACGTGCTGGCGGGACCTGCCATCTCGCAGGGGTCGTCGGTTCAGATCGTCAACGGCTCGATGACCAAGAGCGTCAGCTATACCTACACTTTCGTGCTGCTGCCGCAGGCCGCGGGCAACGTGACCATCGGCGCCGCGGAGGTCAAGGTCGATGGCTCGTCCTACCGGACCCGGCCGCTGCCCATCGAGATCGTGAACGAGGGCGAAGGCTCCCGGGCGCAACAACAGCAGGGCGGTTCGAACCGTGCGGACGATACGCAGGCCGATGCCCAGAGCCGGATCGGCAAGGACGATATTCTGCTCCGGGCCGTCGTGTCGCGCTCGTCGGTCTACAAGAACGAACCCCTGCACGTGGCTTTCAAGCTCTATACGCGGGTTCCTTATGTCAACATCGTTCCCGAGTCGGCTCCGTCGTTCAACGGTTTCTGGTCGCAGGACCTCTCCGATCCCAATTCGGCCCGCGTGGGGCGCGAGACCTATGCCGGGAAGGTGTACGAGACGCGTGTGCTGTACGACTACCTGCTCTATCCGCAGCAGGTCGGCTCGCTCACGATCGACCCCGTGGACATGACCGTCGTGGCGCAGGTCGTGGTGCAGAGCCGCCATGCCGATCCCTTCTTCGGGGGCGGCCGCGAGGTGTTCAACGTTCCGCGCAAGGTGCAGAGCCAGCGGGCCACGGTCCAAGTGAAAGCGCTTCCGGCAGGTGCTCCGGCCAGCTTCAGCGGCGCTGTGGGCAATTTCACGATGGACACCCAGTTCCCTTCGGAACGGATCGCGGCCAATTCGGGCGCGACGGTCACGGTGAAGATTTCCGGCACGGGCAACCTCACCTTCGTACAGGCCCCGAAACTGCCGCTGCCGACCTCCTTCGAGCAGTATAACGTCAAGACCACCGAGTCGATCAACACGTCGGCCTCGGGCATCTCCGGCTACCGCCAGTTCGAATATCCCTTCATCGCACGGGCCGAGGGCGCTTACGACATCGAACCCATCGAGTTCACCTACTTCGACCCCCAGCGGGTGCAGTACGTGACGCTGAAATCGAAGCCGCTGACGCTCGAAATCACGCCCGATGCCCGCGGCGGAGGCGATGCGGTGGTGATGCAGGGGCGCGGCATGTCGAAGGAGGAGGTGAAGATGCTGGGCCAGGACATCCGCTTCATCAAGCTGGGCGGGGCGCAGCTGCGCTCCGAGCGCGTGCCGTTCATCTTCAGCGCCGCCTACTGGATTCTTCTGTTAGGTGTGCTGGCGCTTTTCACGATGATCTACGTGGCGCTGCGCAAGCAGATCCGCGAATCGCAGAACGTCGCCCTCGTGCGGGGCAAGCGGGCCAACAAGGTCGCCGTGCAGCGGTTCCGCGCCGCGAAGCGGTATATGGAGGAGCAGAACCGGCATGCCTTCTACGAGGAGATGCTCCGCGCGCTGTGGGGGTACATGAGCGACAAGTTCAACATCCCGGTGGCCAACCTCACCAAGGAGAATGTCCGCGAGGAGCTGCACAAACGGGGCGTTTCGTCCGAGGACTCGCAGCGTTTCACGGACATCATCACCCGGTGCGACGAGGCGCAGTATTCGCCCGTCGAGTCGGCCCGCATGGGCGACGTTTATTCCGAGGGCGTGAACCTGATTTCGCGCATCGAGTCGGTGATAAAACGATAGTTGTTATGAAGCGATTGACCCTATTTCTGATCCTGTCATTCGGCGTTCCGTGCGCATGGGCGCAGGAGGGTATCGACAGCACGAAATTAGCCCAAATATCAGAGGCTAAAACCTTGGTAAAAACTGCGGTGCAGGCTGTCGCGGAAGGCGTTGTCGAAGGACTTGCTGGTGTTTTTGATGAGCCCGACGCTGTGGAGGCTTCGCCCGAACAGCTGTGGGACCGGGCCAATACGGCCTATGTCAACGGGGATTACCACGCTGCGGCGGAGATTTACGAAGGGATTCTCGCGCAGGGACTCTCCTCCGTGAAACTCTATTACAACCTGGCCAACGCCTACTTCAAGGAGGGGCAGCTGGGCAAATCCATCCTCTTTTACCGCCGGGCCTTGCGGCTGGCTCCCGGCAACGACGACATCCGCTATAATTTGAGCGTCGCCGAGGCCCGCACGAAGGACAACATCGAGCAGATACCCGAATTTTTCTTCACCGAATGGATGCGCGGCGTGCGCCGTCTGATGAGCTGCACGGCGTGGAGCGTCTTCTCGCTCGCGGCGTTGGTCTGCGCCCTGGCGCTGTTCCTCGCCTACCTGTTGGCACAGCGTTTGCCGTTGCGCAAGGCGGGGTTCTACGGAACCCTCGTCGCCGCGGCGGTCTTCATGCTCACGAGCTGGTTCGCCATGGGCGAGCGGCGCGAGATGCTCGACGACACGCAGGCCGTCGTGATGTCGCTCTCGACGGCCGTGAAGAGTTCGCCCGACAAGTCGGCGACCGACCTCTTCGTGCTGCACGAGGGGACGCTCGTCGAGATCACCGACCGCCTCGACAACTGGTGCGAGATCACCATTGCCGACGGCAAGAAGGGGTGGCTCGAATGTAAAACCGTCGAAACGATTTAAATGTCGAAACTTTTACAGGACGTCGTCGGCGAACTTTCGAAGCTTCCGGGCGTGGGACGCCGCACGGCGTTGCGCCTGGCCATCCACATCCTGCGCATGGAGCGGGATTCGGTGGCCGAGATGACGGAGAGCATCGACCGGTTCCGCAACGAGATCCGCTACTGTTCGCAGTGCAACAACCTCTCCGACGAGGAGGTGTGTCCGATCTGCGCCGACCGGGAACGGGACCATGCGACGATCTGCGTCGTGGAGCAGGTGGCCGATGTGCTGTCGGTCGAGAACACGCGCCAGTACCGGGGGATGTACCACGTGCTGGGCGGCGTCATCTCGCCCATGCAGGGCATCTCGCCCTCGGACCTGAAGATCGACCTGCTGTGCGAACGGATCGCCCGCGGCGGGGTGAAGGAGGTGATCCTCGCCATCTCGACTTCGGTCGAAGGGGAGACGACGCTTTTCTACCTGATGAACCGCCTGCGGCAGTTCCCGGGGCTGAAAGTTACGTCGATCGCGCGCGGTATCGGTTTCGGCGACGAACTGGAGTATGTCGACGAACTGACGATCACCCACGCGCTGATGAACCGCCGGGAGATCGAGTAGCCGGCCCGCTCGGGAGGCGGGTTTTAGGGGACGAATTTGTGGTTTCAATAAAATAACAACACTATGGACTTTGTAACGAACGAGAAACTCACCATCGTGGGTGCGGCCGGCATGATCGGCTCGAACATGGCGCAGACGGCGCTGATGATGCGCCTGACGCCGAACATTTGCCTCTACGATCCGTATGGATCGGCGCTGGAGGGCGTGGCCGAGGAGCTTTATCACTGCGCCTTCGAGGGGGCGAACATCACGTGGACGACCGACATCCGCGAGGCGCTGACCGATGCGGCTTACGTCGTGTCGTCGGGCGGCGCGGCCCGCAAGGCGGGCATGACGCGCGAGGATCTGCTGAAAGGCAACGCCCAGATCGCCGAACAGTTCGGCAAGGACATCAAGTCCTATTGTCCGGACGTGAAGCACGTCGTGGTGGTCTTCAATCCGGCCGACATCACGGGACTGATCACGCTGATCTATGCGGGGCTGAAGCCTTCGCAGGTTTCGACCCTCGCGGCGCTGGACTCCACGCGCCTGCGTTCGGAACTGGCCAAATATTTCAAAATCTCGCCCGACGAAATCCGCAACTGCCGCACCTACGGCGGCCACGGCGAGCAGATGGCGGTCTTCGCCTCGACGACGCTCGTCGCCGGACGGCCCCTTTCGGAGCTGATCGGCAAAGAAATGCCCGAGGGCGACTGGGCCGACCTGCAACAGCGGGTGATTCAGGGCGGCAAGCACATCATCGACCTGCGCGGCCGTTCGTCGTTCCAGAGTCCGGCCTATATCTCGATCTCGATGATCGCGGCGGCGATGGGCGGCAAGCCGTTCACCTATCCCGCCGGCGTATTCGTCCACAACGACGAGTTCAAGCACATCCTCATGGCGATGGAGACCGTCATCACGAAGGAGGGCGTGTCGTATAAGAACGTGCAGGGCACGGCCGGGGAGCGCCAAAAACTGACGGAGAGTTACGAACACCTCTGCAAACTGCGCGACGAGGTGATCGCGATGGGCATTCTGCCTCCCGTCGGCGAGTGGGGCCGCCTGAATCCGCACCTGAAATAGCGGGCAATGCAAAACTGAAAAGGACCGGATGCATCCGGCCCTTTTTTAATTGGACGAGCGGAAGTCCACGGGAATTGTGATTTCCACGGGGACCTTTCGTCCGTACAGCTCTCCCGGCTTCCAGTGCGGGGAGCTTTCAAGCGCCCGGACCGCTTCGGCGGATAACTTGCTGTCGGGCGATTGCAGGACACGAATGCCGGTCAGCCGCCCCGTCGTGCCGATCACGAACGAAACCACCACGCGGGGTGGAAAGGGTGGGCAGCCGATGACGATCCGGACATTCCGGACCTGTTCGTTCACCCACTCGCGGAATGTTCGGATGTCGCCTTCCCGGAACAGGGGCGGCGTGTCGCAATGTATGAGAACGAGCGAATCGCGAAATACGACGATCCGGGCCGCCGGCTGTTTTTCCGCCGGCTGTGCCGCTGCCGAATCTGCCGCCACCGGCTGCTTTGCCGCGGTAGGTTTTTGTCCAGGACGCAGGCGCCGATCAGACCCCGGAACGTCATGGCCTGGCCTGGAACACGGCGCGCAGTTCGCCGTCGCTCAACAGCAGCAGCATCGGGCCGTCCATGTCGTAATGGGTCACCGATTCGAGCATTTTGGTGAAGGCTTCCTCCTCGTCCATGCCCGGGCAGGCCATCATCGTCGCGGCCAGAGGCCCGATCTTCAGCGTGCGTTTCCCATCGGTCTTGTAGGCGCCCGTCAGGCGGTTGCAGGCCCCGACGCCCGTCAGGCGGTTGCCTTCGGCGAGCAGCGTGACGGTGAATTTGCCCTCCTCGGGTTTGACCGCCTTGCCGCCGAGCTGGATCAGCTGCCACTCGGTGCCCGCCAGCGGGCGGCGGGTCTTTTTCTGGTAGGAGCGGCAGTTGCAGCATCCGGCCATAAAGGCCGCAGCGACAGCGACTATCGCAATTTTCAGTAAAATCTTCATCGTTTTTCCATTTGGATCATATGGCAAATATAGGGAATTAATTATACCTTTGTACAACTTCCGGACCCGATATTTCCGCCGCAGGCGGATATAAGTCCCCGCTTCGGCGTGGATTCAAGGGAGGGTCGGGCCTGTACATGCGGCCAGAGGCTGCGAGTACGGCGGTTGAAAGCACGAAGGCTTAAATAATTTCAAGATAATTTTTTATGAAAACCATCATCGCTTCTCCCCATGCGCCCAAGGCCGTGGGTCCCTATTCGCAGGCCGTCGAGGCCGGCGGCGCGCTCTATGTTTCGGGACAGCTCCCGATCGACGCCGCGTCCGGAAAGATGGACGAAGGCATCGAGGCCCAGACGCGCCGGTCGCTCACGAACCTCGGCCATATTCTGCGCGAAGCCGGATACGATTATTCCGACGTGGTGAAAACCACGGTCCTGTTGCAGTCGATCGGCGATTTCGCCGCCATGAATGCCGTCTATGCGGAGTTCTTCACCTCGGAGATGCCGGCGCGCATGTGCTACCAGGTCGCGGCGCTGCCGATGGGCGCGCTGGTCGAAATCGACGCCGTGGCGGTGAAATAATCCCGCCTTCGGACCGAAGGCGCGCTCCGGGTATCTGGGGCGTGCCTTTTGCTCTTTTGTAGATATTTTGTGAATAAGTTTGGCTCTTCATGCTGGCTTTTTATCCGGAAAAGCCGCAATTTTGTAGAACCGGGTTTTGCCCGCCGTGACGCCTGAAATCTGAAAATATAGAAATAATAGTCTGAAAATAGTTATGTCAAAAGCCACCAAAGCCGACACGCCGCAGAAGGTCAATTACAACGATGCGGTTGCCGAGTCGAAGAAGTATTTCGACGGGGACGACCTCGCCGCCACGGTGTGGGTCAGCAAGTACGCCCTCAAGGACTCTTTCGGAAACATCTACGAGAAATCGCCGCGCGAGATGCACGAGCGCATCGCTTCCGAAATCGAACGCATCGAGCAAAAATACCCGAACCCGCTCCCGAAGGAGGAGGTTTTCGCGTTGCTCGACCATTTCCGTTACGTCATTCCGCAGGGCGGCCCGATGACCGGCATCGGCAACAATTTCCAGGTGGCGTCGCTGTCGAACTGCTTCGTCATCGGCCATAAGAACCCCGCCGACTCCTACGGCGGCATCTTCCGCATGGACGAGGAGCAGGTCCAGCTGATGAAACGCCGCGGCGGCGTGGGCCACGACCTTTCGCACATCCGCCCCACGGGCAGCCCGGTGCTCAACTCGGCACTCACGTCGACGGGCATCGTGCCCTTCATGGAGCGTTACTCGAACTCGACGCGCGAGGTGGCGCAGGACGGGCGGCGCGGCGCGCTGATGCTGTCGCTGTCGATCAAGCACCCCGACGCCGAGCGGTTCATCGACGCCAAGGTCGACACGGGCAAGGTGACGGGTGCCAACGTCTCGATCAAGATCGACGACGATTTCATGCGTGCGGCCCTCGCCGGGAAGAAATACCACCAGCAGTTCCCGATCAAGTCGGACAACCCCAAATACGAGCAGGACATCGACGCCCGGAAACTCTGGGAGAAGATCATCCACAACGCGTGGAAGTCTGCCGAACCGGGCGTGCTGTTCTGGGATACGATCATCCGCGAAAGCATTCCCGACTGCTATGCCGACGAGGGTTTCGTGACGGTTTCGACCAACCCCTGCGGCGAGATCCCGCTCTGCCCCTACGATTCGTGCCGCTTGCTGGCGATGAACCTGTTGAGCTATGTGGACAACCCGTTCAAGGCCGATGCGAAGTTCAATTTCGACAAGTTCAGGGACCACGTATACAAGGCGATGCACATGATGGACGACATCATCGACCTCGAACTGGAAAAGGTCGAACAGATCATCGGGAAGATCGCCGCCGACCCCGAAGACCTGGATGTGCGCCGCGTGGAGCTGGAGCTTTGGAAGAAGATCCGCGAAATGGCGCGGAAGGGCCGCCGTACGGGTCTGGGCATCACGGCCGAGGGCGACATGCTCGCCGCGCTGGGTCTGCGCTACGGCACGCAGGAGGCGATCGACTTCGCCGTCGAGGTGCAGAAGTGCCTCGCTCTGGCGGCTTACGGCGCTTCGGTGAAGATGGCCGCCGAGCGCGGCGCCTTCCCGGTTTACGACGCCGCGAAGGAGGTGAACAACCCGATGATCGCCCGTATCCGCGAGGCCGATCCGGCGCTCTACGAGGAGATGACGAAGGTGGGCCGCCGCAATATCGCCATGCTGACCATCGCGCCCACGGGAACCACGTCGCTCATGTCGCAGACCACTTCGGGCATCGAGCCGGTGTTCCGCACCGTCTACAAGCGCCGCCGCAAGATCAATCCTTCGGACGTGGACACCCACGTCGATTACGAGGACGAAACGGGCGAAAAGTTCCAGGAGTACAACGTTTACCATCATAATTTCGTCAAATGGCTGGAAGCCAGCGGATACGACACGTCGAAGCTGGCGACGATCTCCGACGCCGAACTGAACGAGTGGGTCGCCGCGTCGCCCTACCACGGCGCCACGGCCAACGACATCGACTGGGTGGCCAAGGTCAAGATGCAGGGCGCCATCCAGAAATGGGTGGACCATTCGATCTCGGTGACGGTGAACCTGCCGAACAACGTCTCGGAGGCGTTGGTGGCCGATGTTTACCGCACGGCTTGGGAGTGCGGCTGCAAGGGCGTCACGGTCTACCGCGACGGCTGCCGCGACGGCGTGCTGCTGGAGAAGAACTCCAAGAGCCGGAAGAAGTGCGAGGAGCATCCCGGCGAGGTGCAGAAGCGTCCCAAGTCGATTCCTGCCGACATCGTGCGGTTCAAGAACGGCACGGAGGACTGGATCGCCTTCGTGGGCTTGCAGGGCGGGCGTCCCTACGAGGTCTTCACGGGTAAGATCGAGGAGGACGCCATGTTCATTCCCCCGAAGATCAAGAAGGGCTTCATCATCAAGGTCCGCGAGGCGGACGGTACGAAACGCTATGATTTCCAGTACACCGACCGTTACGGTTATACGAACACCATCGGCGGCATTTCGCGTCTGTTCAACGAAGAGTTCTGGAACTACGCCAAGCTCATTTCGGGCGTGCTGCGTCACGGCATGCCGATCGAGAAGACCGTGTCGCTGATCGAGTCCCTGCATCTGGACAGCGAGTCGATCAACACGTGGAAGACCGGCGTGTGCCGTGCATTGAAACAGTATATCGTCGACGGCACGAAATCCAAGGGTAAATGCCCGAGCTGCGGACAGGAGAATATGGCCTATCAGAACGGCTGTCTGACCTGCATGTCGTGCGGCTATTCCAAGTGCGGCTGATGTTTGTTTCCACCTGATTTGTGTTCTAAAAAGCCCCAATGCCCAGGCATTTGGGGCTTTTTACATTTTGAAGCCCTCTTTTTTTCTGTTTTTTTGACCGGATTTGAATGGTTTTTGTGAAAAAATTGTGTACTTTTACGACAAGTATGTAAGACGTATTAAAGATGAATATTATGAGAAAGATTTTCTTGACTTTTTTGCTCGTGGCTTTCGCCTCTGCCGCATTTGCCGAAGGAACGCCGAAGAAGCCGAGCGTTGCCGGATTCGTGTCGAACGGATTCTGGGATAATTGGGAGATTTCGGCCGGTTTCGGAACCGGCACAGCCTTCTCCAACGGCGGTAACTCCGGCTCTTGGGGCGACCGTTTCGGTTTCGAGGGCAACCTGTCGGTGACGAAGTGGGTGCATCCGGTCTTCGGTATGCGCGCTCAATTGCAGGGCGGATGGTTCAACAATTTCGATTCCCAGATCGGCAAGATGACGTGGCCGTACATGTTCGGACACATGGATTTCATGGTTAACGCCTCGAACTGGATCGGCGGTTACCGTGCCGACCGTGTGTGGTATGCCGTGCCGTTCGCCGGTTTCGGTTACATGGCTTCGAACTTCACGGACCGTAGCCAGCGTGAGAATGCATCCGGTTCGCGTCAGGACTTCGCCTTCACGGCGGGTCTGCTCAGCAAGTTCCGCCTGTCGCCCGCATTCGATTTCAATATCGAACTCAAGGGGTTGCTCGCCAAGTCGGATATTTGCCCTGCGGAGATGAACGGTTCTTATCTGGCCGGACTTTCCGCTACGGCTGGTATCACCTACCGCTTCAACCAGCGTGGCTGGGAGCGCGGCGTTCCGGGCTGCTTTCCAGAATGCAGTGGCTGCGGGCAATTCCGCCCTCGAAGCCGCCCGGTCGGAGAATGCGGATCTGGCCAACAGACTGAAGGCTGCCGAGGCCGAGGCCGACGCCGCTAAAGCCGCTGCCGCCGCTGCTGCTGCCAAAGCCGCCGCCGAGGCCGCTGCCGCACAGAAGGTGAACACCCTCAGCCCGACTTCGATCATTTTCTACGATTACAGCATGTCGAAGCTGACGCCGAAGGAGAAGACCCGCCTCGAACTGATGGCCGACCTGATCAAGAGCGGTCCGAAAGACCGGGTCTACAAGATCGAGGGCCACGCCGACCAGCAGACGGGTACGGCGGCAGGCAACAAGCGCGTTGCCGAGAACCGCGCCAAGAGCGTTTACGACTTCCTCGTAAAATGCGGCGTGAACCCCAAACAGCTGACCTACGAAGGCAAGGGCAACGCAGCCAATGTTTACGAGAACAACCAGAAGGCCAACCGCGCCGTGATCATCAAATAAGGCCGGGCCGTATTGGGGAGGGCGAATGGAACCTTCCCGCCATAGAGAAAAAGATGCTCCGTTTGCGGGAGCATCTTTTTTCATATATATATTATATAAGGTATGCTTTTTTGCCGAACCCGGACTTACCGGATGATGACGGCGTTGACGAGCCGTACGCCCGAACGGCGGTTTATCTCCTCCTTGAGCGCCTCGCGCTGGTAGAAAAGTTCCGAGCGCAGGACGCTCGACTGTATGCGTACGTACAGGATGTGCTTTTCGAGCCGCAATTCGGTGGTGACATCCGCGGCGCGGTCGCCGACAATCTCGCGCCATGTGTCCGGCAGTTTGCCTTCGGCGACTTTCTCGGCGATGTAGGGGCGTTTGAAAAACTCCTCCAGCAGGTCGCCCATCAGCATGGTTTTGGTTCGTCTCATGGCTGTTCGTCGGTTGATTCGGGTTGTACGGATCGCTCTTTTTCCGCGCCTTTCGCGGAATCTTCCGTTGCATTTTCCGAGGCGTTCTCCGGGGTGTTTGCGGCGTTTTCAGCTGCATTCCCGGCCGGGCCTTCCGCCGGATCTTCCGCCGCGGCCCGCTCCTGCGTCACGGCGCCTTCGGCGACTGAAAAGAGCGTGTAGTCGCCGCCCGCCTTGTCGAGAATCCGTTTCAGGCGTGTCGGGTTGCAGTCGGTGATCAGGATTTGCCCGAAGGTGTCGTCCGAGACCAGCCGGATCAACTGTTCGACCCGCCCGGCGTCGAGCTTGTCGAACAGGTCGTCCAGCAGCAGGATCGGGCGTTCGCCCTTCGTCTGGGCGACGACGGCGTACTGCGCCAGTTTGAGGGCGATCAGGAAGGATTTCTGCTGTCCCTGCGATCCGTATTTGCGCAGGGGATAACCTCCGATTTTCAGCACCAGGTCGTCGCGGTGAATGCCTGCCGTCGTGAATTCGTTGACGATGTCCTTCTGCCGCGCATCGAGCAGTATCTCCTCGAACGGACGGTCGTTCAGCTCCGATTTGTAGTGCAGTTCGACCTGCTCCCGGTCGCCCGAGAGGATGCTGTAATAGGCCGCGGTCACGGGTTGCAGCCGCTCGGCGAACTCCTGCCGCCGGGCGTGGATGGCCTTGCCGTGTTCGCACAGCTGCATGTCGTAGATTTGGAGCATGGTTTCGTCGGGCCGGGTTTTCAGCAGGCGGTTGCGTTCGGCCAGCACGGCGTTGTAGCGCATCACCGAACCGAGATAGGCGCGGTCCAGCTGTGAAATGAAGGCGTTGAGATAGCGTCGGCGCTCGTCGGCGGCGTCCGAGATCAGCGCGCTGTCGGCCGGCGACACGATCACCGCGGGAATCAGTCCCACGTGGTCCGAAAGCCGTTCGTACTCCTTGCCGTTGCGCTTGAGCACCTTGCCGCCCTTGCGCGAGAAGCTGCACACGATGGTTTCCCGCTTGCCGGCATCGCTCGCATAGGTCCCTTCGACGAGGAAGAAGTCGGCGCCGTGGCGGATGCTCTGCCCGTCGGTCATCGCCAGCGACGACTTGCACATCGAGAGGTAGTAAACGGCGTCCACGACGTTGGTTTTGCCCGCGCCGTTGTCGCCCACCAGGCAGTTGATGCCGGGGCACAGCGCGAGTTCCTCCTGGGAGATGTTTTTGAAATTCAGCAGCGCTATTTTCTTCAGATGCATAGGACAAAAATACAAAAAATCCGGACACGACATTGCACATTGTGAATAGTTTTGTATCTTTGCAAACTATCGTACGAATTATAAACTAATAACACAATAAGCAATATGGCAAAGCAGAACGTCGCCGAGCAGGAAACCCTCGGCGAAGCAATGAACAAAACGGAGTTGTTTTTCGAGAGGAACGGCCGGACGATGTCCTACGTTTTCCTCGGTCTGCTCGTCCTCGCAGCCCTCGTTTTCGGCTACCGCTCGCTGATCCTCCAGCCCCGCGCCACGAAGGCCGCCGAGATGATCGCCGAGGCGCAGAACCGTTTCGAAGGCGAGAACCCCGATTTCGAGACGGCGCTGCTGGGCGACGACAACGCGGCCGGTTTCCTCGACGTGATCGAGAAGTATGGCTCGACGCCTTCGGGCAACCTCGCCAAGCATTATGCGGGCATCTGCTACCTGCGTACGGGCGATCTGGAGAACGCCGCCAAATACCTGGCGAAGTTCTCGCAGCTGAAAGGTATCCCCGGGGAGCTGATCAACGCACAGAACTACGGTTTGCAGGGCGATATCGCCGTTGAGCAGCAGGACTACGCCAGGGCGGTGAAGTTCTACGAGAAGGCCGTGAAGGCCGCCGACAACAACCTGACGGCCCCGATGTACCTGCGCAAGGCAGGTCTTGCGGAGCAGGCGCAGGGCAATGAGCAGAAAGCCGCGGCTTTCTATGAAGAGATTTTGACTTCGTATCCCGCCTCGATGGAGGCCCGCGATGCGGAAAAGCTGCTCGGCAGCATCAAATAGCGAAAGACGATGGCGACCAAGAATCACAACCTTTCCAAATTCGACTCACCCCTGCCTTCGGCCGCTGACATGCGGTTCGGTATCGTCGTGGCCGAGTGGAACCGCGAGGTCACCGAGGCCCTGTTGGAGGGAGCCGTGCGCACGCTGCGTGCCGCCGGGTGCCCCGATATGAATATCCAGGTCAAATATGTCCCGGGCACGTTCGAGCTTTCGCTCGGCGCGCAGTTCTTCGCGGAGTATACCGACGTGGACGCCGTCATCGCTCTCGGATGCGTTATCCAGGGCGACACGCGCCACTTCGATTTCATCTGTCAGGGCGTGACGCAGGGCATTACGCAGCTGCAAATCCAGTGGAACATGCCCATCGCTTTCGGCGTGCTGACGGTGGGCGACATGCAGCAGGCCCTCGACCGCTGCGGCGGCCGTCACGGCAACAAGGGCGACGAGGCTGCGGCCACGGCCATCAACATGGTGAAGTTGCAGATCGACATGGAGGCGGCTTCGCCCGACCATGAACCCGACCGGCGCAATATCAACTGATTGCCGCTTTCTGGCGGCGATCTTTCGCACATCCTTTAAACGAGGCGGATGGACAGTACCGAAGTACATTCCATCCGCCTCGTTCTTTTGCTGTCCGGCGTTCGTTCGTCTGATCCGTTCCCGCCGTTCGCCCGGACTTGTTCAGCTGTCGCCGCTTCGGCCGGTCATTGGGCCTTTTCGAGCGTGATGCGCTCCGAATAGCGGCGTCCGAAACGGTCCGTGGCGACTACCTCGATCGTCTGTGCCGAAGCCGAAGGACGCGCTTTGAAATAGAAGTCCGAGATGCGGGGATGCTGCGATTTGGCGAGTTTCCGCCCGGCGTTTTTCAGAGAGTCGAGATGCGCCGCATAGTCGGGGTCGACGATCTGGATGCGCTGCATTGCGCCGCGGTAGCGGCCGTCCTCGTACCAGACGACGGTCCAGCAGGGGTCCCAGTTCCAGATTTTGGCCACGACGCTTCCGGGAAACGCTTCCACCTGCCCGGGCTGCCATACCCGCAGTTGCCGTACGGCCGGAGACCCGAGGCTCCGGTACTCCCACGAGAACTCTCCGCCGCACTCGCGGAAGAGCTGGTAGCCTTTGGGCGTGCCGTCCTTGTTGATCGGGTCGTACCACAGATTTCCGCAGATCTGTGCCACGTTGTGCTCCACCACTCCTTCGCGGATGTCGTAGTTCGAGTTGACGTGCGTGTGTCCCGTGATGAAATGCAGTTCGTGGCCGGCGAAGGCGTCCATCAGCCTGGCGGCCGACTCCATGACCTGATTGCCTTTCCAGGCCTTCATGGCCGGGGCGTGCATGGCCACGCAGACGCGCGACCCGGCGGGCAGCCGCCGGGCGTATTCCGCGGCCCAGGCCAGTTGCAGCGAGTCGATCTGCTCGTCGTATTTCTTCGCTCCGTGGTAGACGATGTCGTCGAGGACGATGTAGTGGGTCCGTCCCATGTCGAAGGCGTAGTAGGTGGGGCCGAAATGGTTCCGGTAGTTCTCCGTGGCCTCCCGGTCGGTGTATTTGTTCCGGTCGTGGTCGTGGTTGCCGATCACGCCGTAGACCGGTATTCCGAGCGATGCGAACTGCTCGCGGACGCCGGCGAACAGCTCCGGAGAGTCCCAGACGATGTCGCCGAGCAGCAGCGCCGCCTGTGCCGTGCCCCGTTGCTTCCCGAGGGCGGTCGCGCGTTGCAGTTCGGGGATGATCTCGGTTCGGAGCCGGTCGAAATGCGCCGCGGTTTTGGGCTGCGGGTCGCCGATCGCCAGCAATTCGTAAACCTCGCCCGTGGCCGGCCACGGACGCAGCTCGAAATCGTAACGCTTCGTGGAAGCGGCGTAGGGCCGGAAGAATTGCGGGATGTCCTGCTCCATGGGGGCCAGGTAGCCGGAAGGGGTTACGATGCTGATGAACAGCGCGTCGTCGTCGGCGTCGAGGGTGAAAGTTCCGTCGGCGCCGCTTTCGGTGAAGGAGTGGCCGTCCGTGACGGTGACGCCGGAGACCGGCGTCCCGGCGCATTTGACCGTGCCCCGGATCGGGCGGGCCGTAACGGCTGCGCCGAGGCAGCAGACGAGCAGCAGGACAATGAATCGTTTCATGGTTTCGGTAGGTTTTGGGTTTCGTTCTGATCGGTGCGGGCCGCTAAAAGAGGCCCAGGTTATCCAGGAAGATCAGCAGCAGCACCGCCGGGCAGACGTAGCGCACGAGGAAGATGAACACCCCGTAGATACGGAATTTCAGCGTGCCGTTGTTGCTGATTTCGGCCTTGAGTATTTTCCGGTCGAGGCGCCAGCCGACGAAAATGCAGGTGAAAAATCCGCCGGCGGGGAGCAGGATGTTGGCCGTGAGGTAGTCGAGCGAGTCGAAAATCGTGAGTCCGAAGATGTTCCATCCCTTCAGAACGCCCAGCGACAGCGATGCCACGGCGGCCAGCGCCATGCAGGCTCCGGTCGTGGACCATGCGGCGGCCCGCCGGCTCATGTGCCACTCCTCGTGCATGTAGGCCGTGATGACTTCGTGTAAAGAGATGGTCGAGGTGAGCGCCGCAACGACCAGCAGCAGAAAGAATACCGACGACCAGACCATGCTCAGCGGCATCGAGTTGAAGATGCCCGGCAGGGTGATGAATACGAGCGACGGTCCCGACGAGGGTTCGATGCCCACGCTGAACACCGCCGGGAAGATCACCACGCCGGCCAGCACGGCTACCAGTGTGTCGAGGATCGTGACGTTGAGCGCCGTGTGGCGCAGGTTGGTGTCGGGTTTGAAGTAGGAGGCGTAGGTGACCATCGTGCCGATGCCGATCGAGAGCGAGAAGAAGGCCTGCCCCAGCGCCACGAGCACCGTCGAGGGCGTCACCTTCGAGAAGTCGGGCCGGAACAGGAACCGAAGCCCTTCCTCGCCGCCGGGCATCAGCAGCGAGTGGATCGACAGTGCGATCAGGATGACGAACAGCAGGGGCATCAGCACCTTTGCCGAGCGTTCGATGCCTTTCTGCACGCCCGTCGCGATGACGAAGTGCGTGGCCAGCACGAACAGCGCGGTGTAGAGCACGGGCCGCCACGGGTTCTGGATGAAATTCTCGAAAACGCTCTTGTATTCGTCGGCGGTGGTGTACCGGGCGAGGCTTCCCGTCACGGAGTGAACCATGTATTCGGCGGTCCATCCCGACACCACGAAGTAGAAGCCCAGGATCAGGAATGCCGCCACGACGCCGTTGTAGCCCAGGAAACTCCACTTGGGGTCGAGCGCCCGGTAGGCTCCCACGGCATTGCGGTGCGAGGCGCGTCCGACCGAGAATTCGGCCACCATGATGGGCAGTCCCAGCAGCAGGACGCAGAGAATGTAAATTACCAGAAAAGCTCCGCCGCCGTTGTCTCCGGCGACATAGGGGAACCGCCAGATATTTCCCAGCCCCACGGAACTTCCGGCCGCGACGAGCACGGCGCTCAATTTGCCGCCCAGCGTTGCGCGGCCGTGTGAATGATGCATATATCGGTTCTATTTGAAAAACTGCGCGCACGCAGCCGCGTGCGCGCAGTTTTCTATTTCTCCAGTACGACGCTCACCTTCTCCAGTTTGCCGCCGAGCGGGGGCGCCAGTTTCGAGACGGTGCATTTTACGTGCCGGACCTGCCGGAACGAGGCGTAGACCGCCTCGATGATGTTCATCGCCACGCGCTCGATCGTGCGCTGGGTAATGCGCATCTGGAGCGAGACGACTTCGTAGACCGTGAGGTAGTTGACCGTCTGTTCGACGCTGTCCTCGGCGGCCGCGTCGCCCAGGCAGGCCGTGATCTCCAGGTCGACCGTGAAGCGGTTGCCGACCTTCCGTTCGAGTTCGTAGCAGCCGTGCAGCGCCCGGAACTCCATGCGCTGGAGAACGATCCGGTATTCCATCCTATTCGGCGATCACGAGGTAGTAGTTCTTCTTGCCGCGCTGCACGAGCAGGTATTTGCCCGCGATCAGGTCCGCGTCGGTCACCGGGCGCATCGCGTCGGCCAGCTTCTCCTTGTTGAGCGACACGCCGCCGCCCTGCACCAGTTTGCGGCACTCGCCTTTCGAGGCGAAGATGTCGCTTTTCTCGGCGCAGAGGTCCACGAACGGGATGCCGGCCGCGAGTTCCGTGCGGGCCACGCGGTACTGGGGCACGCCTTCGAACACTTGCAGCAAGGTCTGCTCGTCGAGACGGTGCAGAGCCTCCGACGTGGCGCCGCCGAAGAGGATGGCCGAGGCCTCGACGGCCTTTTCGTACTCTTCGCGCGAGTGGATCATGCAGGTGATCTCCTCGGCCAGCCGTTTCTGCAATACGCGCAGGTGGGGAGCCGCGTCGTGCTCGGCGATGAGTGCGTCGATGGTCTCACGGTCGAGCAGCGTGAAGATCTTGATGTAGCGTTTGGCGTCCTCGTCGCTGACGTTGAGCCAGAACTGGTAGAACTTGTAGGGCGATGTGTAGCGCGGGTCGAGCCATACGTTGCCGCTCTCGGTCTTGCCGAATTTCGTGCCGTCGGCCTTGGTGATCAGCGGGCAGGTGATGCCGAAGGCCTCGGCCTCTGCGCCCAGCTTGCGGCGGATCAGCTCCGTGCCGGTGGTGATGTTGCCCCACTGGTCGGCGCCGCCCAGCTGGATTTTGCAGTTCATCGTCTCGTAGAGGTGCAGGAAGTCGTAGCCTTGAACCAGCTGGTAGGTGAATTCGGTGAACGACATGCCGTCGCCCTCGCCGTTGAAGCGTTTCTTCACGGAGTCTTTGGCCATCATGTAGTTGACGGTGATGCACTTGCCGATGTCGCGGATGAAATCGAGGAACGTGAATTCCTTCATCCAGTCGTAGTTGTTGACCAGCGCGGCGGCGTTCGGGGCGTCGGAGTCGAAGTCGAGCAGTTTGGCCAGCTGGCGTTTGATCGCCTCCTGATTGTGACGCAGGGTCTTTTCGTCGAGCAGGTTGCGCTCCTGCGATTTGCCCGAGGGGTCGCCGATCATGCCCGTCGCACCGCCCACGAGGGCCAGCGGACGGTGGCCGCACATTTGGAAATGCTTGAGAATCATCACGCCTACCAGGTGGCCGATATGCAGCGAGTCGGCC
>OCIU01001242.1_pt1 | contig 18541 bp, 5 predicted proteins | sample 1538471 | NCBI WGS metagenome assembly OCIU01 (sample SAMN04571693, study PRJEB22368) | human gut metagenome | biome: human gut; material: stool | host: Homo sapiens | place: Luxembourg | collected 2012-06-01 | reverse complement strand
TTATCGTTCTGAACTTCATCGACGCAAGCTGTCTGCCGTTCTGCCATGTGAGCGTGTAACCCCTGTATGTCAGCGGATTTCCTATCGCATCGTAGGTTATCGGTGTATCGCCGTATGCCGTCAGCTTGTCCTTCCAGTTGCTGTCGCCGTAGGTATATGTCGTAGTGTCTGTCGCCGTAACTCCGCTCAGACTGCCCCACGTCAGCGGATATACCGTCGTTGACAGAATATTGCCGCCGTTGTCATAAGTATACACCTCCGTGCGATTTTTTGCAAGGTCATCGGCACGGATAAGCTGATTTAATTCATCATAAGCGAACTGCTGTTGAGGTTCATACGCCGAGTTTGCAACGGTCTTATCCCGGCGGGTTATCTTCGTTATGTTGCCGTTTGCATCATACTCATATCCGTAGATATAATTATTGATATGCTCCCAACCGATCTTTGTCGTTCTTGCCTGTCCGCCGCGATTCGACATTCTGTAAACATACTGAATATTTATCGGCGTATCGGTATTGACAACAGCCGTGTTTCTTCTCAAAATTCCGTCGTAGGTGTAGGTCGCTGTTTTTCCCGACGGATAGGTGTACTTTGATGCAAGGTTGTCCTTGCCGTATTCAAAGTTTTCGGTCACGCTCACGCCGCCCGCCGACGAAGTGAACCTTGAAACATTGTTGTTGAGGTCGTAGCCATACTGCGAGCTGTAAATATTCTTTTTGCTGTTATCCAGAACCTGCTGGCGGACAAGCCTGCCTGTCGAATCGTATGTATAAACGAATCGCTGATTGTTGACTAAGTCATCGTGAGCATACAGATTTCCTGTTGAGTCGTACTGCCATGTGAAATTCTTCGTTCCATTCTGCGAGATTGCAGAAATGTTGCCGTAATCATCGTAGGTGTAGTCAACATAATCGTTATTGCCGTACTTGACTTGCTTCAAATCGCCGTTGTTATTGCCGTAGGTATTCGTGCTGAGAACCTGCGAACCGACCTTGGTCTGAGTTACATTGCCGAAACTATCATAGTTGAACGAATAATTAAATCCGTTATGTGATATCGTTTTCAAACGATAATTGTCATAGGTGTAGCTGTTAGTGACATTTTGACCGTTGGAAAGAGTTTGCGAAACAGACGTAACCGCATCGGTATTGTTATCATAGGTGTAGTTCGTCACTCGACCCATTTTGTCGGTATATTTTGTGAGCGTACCCTTGGCGTCGTTATACGAATAGCTCTCCGTGTAGCCGTCCTGATCCGAGGTCTGCGAAACATATGCGCCGTTCGTTGTGTACGTTGCGCCTGTCTCAATATAGAGCGAGTCGTTTGACTTGACCTTAAGTGAGGTCGGGTTGCCCATATTGTCATAGGTGTAAAGATATTTCGTGCCGCCCTGGCTTGTGGCCTCGGTCATGTTATGCTTGCTGTCATATTTGTAGGAATAGTTAAAGCCCTTGGCATCAACGGATTTTGTAAGGTTGCCGTTGGAATACTCCATTGTGCCCTTTTGCTTTGCGTTTGCCGCAACCGTAACGAGCTTTCCGTCGCTGTTATAGGTATATGACGGCGCTTCATCACGAACGAGCTGAATATTATCAAACCAGCTGTTATTTGACTGTCTGTAGTTTATAAGATAAATTTTCAGCGAAGCCGGCGTTTTATTCGCAGTCGGCTTACTTCCGTCACGCAAAGTAAATGCACCCATAATATACTGCCAACCCATCACCGAGCTATTGAATTTGAACCAATTCAAATAGCTTGTTCCGTCGGTATAGGTTACCTTAGCGGCAAGGCTTACCTTGTTATTTTCATTGCTTCCGCCAACCGGGTTCGCATATACCCAGCCGCTGAGAATGTATGTATCGTCAAGGTTCTGCGCCGTTTTTCCGCCAAAATAGAGCTGCTGATTCATTTCTTTCGCAACAGTTGGCACACTTGTAAATCGGAACGCATGTCCCGAATCCTTAGAATATGCGTTGTTAACTGAATCTCCCGAATCGGTAAGATATCCGCTCCAATCCTGCGGCAAATATGCCCCGTTAGATGCCTGAGAATACCGCTCAAATGAAGAGTTGTTTATCATATTGAACGGGCTTGCGCTTGTGCCCTCCTCAAGCTGCATTCCATCAAACCACGCCTCACCCGTTGCGTCACGAACCATAATATTGCAATTCACCTTGGTTGCTCCGGACGGAACGGTGAATGTTACCGAAAGACGCTGCCAGCCGTCGTTTATAGTTGAATCCGTTGTTCCCGTCAAGACATCCGAAACCGAGTCAACTGCTGTCCCGTCTGATTTCCAATAGGTTGTGAAAAGCTGTGCACCGAAAGGCTTAGCCGTATTCCTTGGCACAATATTTTTTGTTTTTACCCATGCCGAATAGGTGTAAGTCGTTCCGGCTTTGAACTGACCCGAGGTAAGTGACTGATAAGCTCTTGCGCCTGCCCCATTTGAAAATGTTTTGCTGTTTATATAGAAGCTGTACCTGCCGTAAAGCTGATCCGCAGCAACCGGCTTTCCGTCAAAGTCAGCCGTACCGTTCCACTGGAGCTTAGTCCATGTTCCGCTTATATCGGCGCTTCCGTCACGAAGATAGTTTCTGACATACTGACCGCCTGTCATGGATTTACTCAATCGGTTAAGCTGCTTGATGTTGCTTGCGTTGCTATTGGGACTTGAAGCAGTGTATTCCGCCGCCGAAGCCGCTAAAGACTTGCCGTTGCTTGTCGCTTCCGAGCACACGGTTCTGCCTGCGCTGTCAAACTTGACCGTTGTGTAGACATCATCGCTGTTGCCGTAAACGCCGTCTTTACCCGAAGAGCGAATAACTGTTTGTCCGTACTGTGAATAATCAAAGGTTATCGTTTGACCTGCCGTTCCGTTTGCACTCTCAACAACCTTGGAAACTCGCTTGCCTTTTGCCAACGGCGTATAAGTAAACTGAAGCTTATATCCGTCGGGTGCAATCACCGACGTCATAGCTCCATCGGAATCATAAGTAAACTTCGTTTCTTTTCCGTCGGGATATGTTATAGTAGTCAAACGTCCGTCACTGTTCCATGTATATGTGGTAACTCTGCCTGACGAATCTGTTATTTTCTGAATTGTTTTACTGTCAGAGGTCGGTGTAAATGTTACAGCATGACCCGCACCATCGGTAACCTTCCAAATTTTCGGATTGTCGGCGGCGGCATAGTAATTGGCAATCTGATTACCGTTGCTGTCAAGCGACCGTGCAAATGCACCTGCAACGTTAAAAATCATCTGATTACCCTTATCATCTTTGACAATATAATAGCCGTTTTTATCCTTGCCGGGGACGGTAAGAGTCAGACCCATTCCGTCCTCATCGACCATTGTTCCGTCACTTTTCTTATAGAAATAATGCTCTGTTCCGTCGCCGTCGATATAAACATACGGATATGTTTTCTGTGCATCGGCAGGAAGACCGACTTTTGATGACGGCAGAAGCTGCTGCTGACAGCTGAGCATCCAGCCCTTACCTCTGTACGGCATGACGGTACCGAAGTTTTCCGCTGCCATATAGTTGTTGAAAACGTGAGAAATCGAAGCCGGCGCACGGCTGCCGGCAGTTGTTACATCGTTATGGGTAAATACGAGGTTACCGGAGAACTCGCATATTGACGCCGTTCCTGCCCTGCCTGCGCTGATATCCGTATAGCTCCAGTATGATTCAAGTCCTTTATTTGACCTGTATGTAATATAAAGCATTGGATAAGCCGTGCTTTGGGCATACTTTTCGCCATAAACCCACATATAAATGCAGGAATCGTTATACGAGGATTTATTTTCGTTCGATGATCTCAGCAACAATCCATTGTTTGCAAAGTTTGGATTTTCATACCAACGTTTTACAATGGATGTAACATTCCACTGTCGATCCTTAGCTCCTGAATTCTTTTCGCTTGCTTTCAGAATTTCAAAATCGGCAACGGTGGATTCGTAGGTCGGTTTCGTATTCCACGTTACTGTTGTAACGTTCCAACTTTTTGTAATGGCATGCACCTCTATCGCCGTATCGGGAGTAGTGTCTGAATACGCATCCATAAGCACCTGCTTTGATAAAAGCTGTGCATCAATTACAACATCGCCGCGATTTATTTTTGGAAGAGCAAATTTAATAAGACCTTGACAAATATCTGCGTCTGTTGACTCTCTGCCGACCATCATCATCGGATCCGAATAGCGATTCTGATTAGGCAAACCTTTGGCAACATACACCGAATCAATTGTGCTTATTGACTGTTTTGTTTGTATCGCCGGGTCAATCGTTACAGGGAACGCTCTTTCACTGCTGTTCAACCATTCGGAATCGGCAGAGATTGTAATTTCGTATTTGTGCTTGTTTTTTGCACTCAAACTGTAGCTGACCTTATTCGAGTATTCATAATTAGCGTCAAGCATAAACGGCTTAGGCATAACAAATACAGTCGTACCTGTGGTTGCGTCCTTGGCATAAATACAACCGTCCTCTGCCAAAGAGAGAGTAACATCCTTTACAGCAATCTCAAAGTTATATTCATAGCTGCTCTGAGCAGATTTAACTACTATATTTTCCTTAACGCCCGAACCGTTGACAATATACTCAATATTCGTGTCGGGCAAGATATTCTCGTAATAAACCTTTTGACTTGCTTTTGAAGCAACAGTAAGATCCTCAATTTTAGCTTTCTTTTCCTGCTTCATCGAGGAGTTGTTTTTCTTTGTTTTGTTGAGCAATGAGAGGCTAACGGAATAGTTGTCCATCTTCATGCTCACAAGCTTTTTTTGACTTGCATTTTTTGCAAACTTTACTTTAAACTTATTTTTCTTGGTTTCATAGCCATTGAAATCCGACGCCTCATCATTACTAACCTCATCAGAGGAGTCAAGAGAATTGTCAATTTCCTGCCACTTACCCGTTCCATCCTTATACAGGACCGGGTCATTATACATCGCAGCTTTAATCGTGCCGTCGCTCATCTTGAAATACTTTGTATTTTCGCTGTTGCGACGCTCAGTATCTTCACCGATTACGGTTGGCTCCTCTTCCTCCTGAGAAACATTGCTTGAATATCCGTTCTGTTCAAACTTTTCTTTCTCATCTTCAACAGCCTGAGCAAGCACCGTCATTGGCAATATTCCGATGATCATCGTGACCGTCAGAATAACCGCAATCACTTTCATAAAAATGCTATATTTTTTCATTATTTTACCTCCTCTGAATATACTTCTTTTAATTTAAGCTGCATTAAAGCCATGATTAACTTTAATGCAGCTTATGGTTAGTTAGTATCTGATTTTGGTTTTGGGATCAATTCAAAGACACGTTCTGTGGTGTGCCAGCGATTCGAATCGTCTTTTAAACGTATATCATATACTATGGGCGGGAAATTACGAGGCAGACGCCATGTCAGTGTTTCGCCGTCATCAACAACAGTAACACCTGCGGTATCTCTTGCGTATGTCATAGTATCTCTGCTGTCGTGATTTACAAATTGTACTTTCGTAATACAACGGTCTGTAACAACAGTTATGTAATTGTTTCCCGCATACGGCGTATCGGGTACTGCGCTTTTGAGATAAGGATTCTTTGACGGTTCTGTTTGAGTTCCGTCCTCGGCAACAGCCATAAGCTGACTTTCGCTCGGAACAGAATTTTCATCAATCTGAATCTCAAAATCCTTGCCGGGATAGAGGCTGACGTTGCTGTATGTCATGCTTTCCAACTGATCCCCTGCGCCTATGGTTTTGAGCGCAACATTCATTGTGCCGTAGTCATACGCCTCAATTTCTGCGGTAACATCCTCACAGCCAAAGGGCAGGAAAAATACCTTTTCGTTGTCTTTCGATATCCATGAAGCAATTCCGCTTTCCGCAAGCTCGGGATAAACAGCGTTTTCACGAGCGCTTTCGTAGGCGACAATATTTCCGTCAGAGTCTTTCAACGTGACATCGACAGGGCATTTTATTGTCAAAAATTTCGGCAACAATCCCACGATATCCCGTTCGTCAGTTAATGACTCTAAATCTGCCCTCGTAATATCTTCGGCTTTTTTATTAAGCATACCGGGTAAATTTTCCAGCCAATGGCTATAAGTTGACATCGCATGACCGCCTGCACCCAAAACAGATGTACCATACATTTTAAAAACTTTCGAATTAAGATACATCGGCATGGTGATACGGAAATCACTTCCGTGTCTTGTCCAGCCGTTGTCAGCCCAATTCAAAGCCAGTAAATTTGTAGGTATCAACGGGACAATGTCATTATTATTTAAAATATTAAATATATTTTTGTAGTCCTTGCCCGGTTTGTTTTTAACTGTTTTCGGAGTAGCAAAGGTATATGCATAAATATCTTCTATCTTCCTCGAACCCGGGCAGTGATTTGTATTATCACATGAGATTAAGTGCTCCGCCAAAAGATTGGCAACCGCCGCACCCAGGCTGTGTCCGGTAACGAGGAAAATCGGATTTGAAATATTGTTGTAAGGAATATATCCTTTGCAATATACGCAGCCATTGCTGTTACCGTTACACTTCGTACAGTTTTCGGTATCCCCTGTTCCGTGGTACAAGGAATTCAAAACCATATTCATTCCCGCTCCAAAGCTAAAAACAGATGACCCAAATTCAGAACCGATATCAGTCCACCAATCATTCGTTGTTGATGATCCTCTGATGTCAACGACAACCAAGGTACGCATACAATCCGTATTGTTTGCGCCATCCGAATTCAGTGCTTTCCAAAAAGCTTCTGAATATCGTCCAGAAGAAGTAAAAACGCTGTTATTATAATCATCGGACCGTAAACCGGATGAATCATCCCAACTAAAACCTCTTTCCAATCCGCTTCCGCTAACATTTTTATAAACTCCAAAAGTTGCATTATTAGCACCTCCATTTGTATTGTCAGATGTATCATAGTTTATATTTGCATAGATTTGTTTATGTCCGATAATATGACAAACCGTGTCGTCTTCTTCAGTATTAAAGGCAACGGATTTAATGCCATACTTATCAAGCTCCTTTTGAGCCGATTTTATACCGGGTTCCATAAAGCATCCGGGTGCAAAACCTGAAATTTTTCCGGTCAAGGGCACATACGCCGAATACGCCAGATCCATTGCCCACTTGGCAAGAGGATGGTTATATTCCGTAGATGGCCTTGTTTCGCAGCTTCCGTCGGATTTAATCGGATTGAAGAACTCCGAGACCTCATCAAGCTGCGTTACCGTTATGGTTTTTGATATTGTTCCTGCCTGAACGGTTACCGTACCGATTCGTGAATTGGTTGTATTGTCGTCATTTTTCGGAATTTCCTGTACTTTCACTTTAAAAGTAGAATTTCCGATACCGTTTCCGTTTTCAATCTCAATCCAGTCTGAATCAGCCGATGCCGACCAGCTTGAATTTGAAGTAACCGTAACTGTTTTGGTTTGTTTTGTGTGATCCACCTTCAAATGCTCTGTGTCGAGAACAACACTCGGCTCTGCTCCCAGCTGGGTTACGGTTATTGTGCCTATTACAGAAGTCACTTCACCTAATGATGTTTTTACCGTTACCGTACCGGATCTTTCGGACGCCAAGGTGTTCTCATCAGCTTTCAGCTTGAAGCTTTTAGCCTTTAAGTCCGTAACAGTGAGCCATGGAGAATCAGGTGTAATTTCAACAGTCCAAGGTAAACGACAAAGAATATTTACAGTACTGCTGACTGACGATTTACACGTCGGCGTCCATTTCTTTAACGAAACATACGGGTCATGATAATACATCACAAAGTTTGGACGAGTTTCGGTCGCAGTTGATCTTGTCGAATAAAAATCAACCTGAGTTTTTGCGCTTTCATCTGACGATGCAAGCATTATTCCGTTATTGGTTTCACCCTTTTCCCATCTGCTGACAGCTTTTGTAATGTCAAAAGAATAACTGTCCATATCGGATTTTGCCGTAACAGACGACAACAATTCGGGATCGCTGTTAAGATATCCATTGTTTGAGTTATCAAACGGTTGATTATTCCATGAAATACTCGACGTGCTCCATGAAGCAGCATCCTTACAGTCGTATGCTTGAATATCAATGTCTTTCGATACCTTAAAATAGTTCTGCTTTTTAAGAACAAGTGTACTATAATAAAGAGAATATCCTATCGGCAAATTAGTAGGTAAAGTCAGCTTGATATACGAGCGAACGGTATTTGTCAGATTTCTGCCGGCTCTTATTTCTGTGTTTGAACGTGGCGAATTTGCAAATGTTCCGTTGATAACATAAACATCCTGAATTTTTGAATTCGGAGCGCTCCATGTCGGATCAATGACAACCGGAAATTCTCTTTCGCTGTTGTTGAGCCATGTTGAATCCGCTTCAACCATTACAACGTATTCATCGCCGTTTTCTTTAATTGAAAGCTCAATGTCATAGCTCTCCGCACCGTTTGCGTCATACATATAGGGTGCGTCCAGAGTGAACACCGCTTCCTGAGAAGCTTCCGATTCAACCAATATGATTGAACCGTTCGGCTGCTCAATCGGAATAAGCCCGTCGGAATCCAAATCAAATCTATAAACATATTCGTCCTGCGGCTTATAAACCACAATGTTTTCTTTCAGACTGTTTGACGTGACAATATACTCCAAATCAGACTGCTGATTGAAGCCCTTGTAAACAACCGCACCCGACTGTTTATCAACTGTCATTTGCTCGTTATTGAACTTCTCAACCTTTTGCTTTTCCGTTAATGTTTCGGCCTTTTGAGCCATTGATGAGACTGTAACCTTTTCATTCGAGATTTCAGCCGTCGAGTTCATTTTAACAACCGACGGCAATGCATCGGTCTCCACAACCTTTGCCTGCGCCGACAAGCTGTTATCAATGCTTTTCACACCAAAGCTGATGGTGTAGCCCCCGTTGGTTGCGGTAAATCTTTTTCCGCTTCCCAACTCGCTCGGAACGGTAACGTTAAGTCCGCCTTTTGTTGAATAAACCGTTTCTCCCGATTTGCTTGAAAGAGTTAAGGTGTTATCAATTTCTTTCCATACTCCGTTTTCATTGTAATGCACGGGTGCGGCATAGGTCGCCGCTATGTATGAACCGTCATCACACAGGAAGTATTTTACGGACTCTTCCCTCATTTCGGTAACTTCGCTGACTATCTTTGCCGCCGTCTCTTCAACACTCAGACTGTCCAAGGCAGATGCCGGGATAATATCAAGCACAAATAATAACGACAATGCAGCTGCGGTTATCCTTCTTAATACTTTCTTCCTTTTCAATGATTCACTTCCTCAATTATTGGATAAAAAATTCATTATTTAATTACTTTTCACCTGCTTTCTTTATCAATTTTATTAAATTAGTTTTTATAGATAAATACAATCAAATATCGGTATGTATATCATACCTTTCTAAGCATAATTGATTTCTAACGCTTCTAACATATATGACTGTTTCATCATTTTATGACAAAAAAGTAATAAGATTTTTGATAATCTCCGTTATAAATAAAACTTAAGCTGATTATTTGTAAGATATTACAATTCATAAATATCTCAATTATTTTCTAACAAATTTAAAATAAAAAATCAATATAAAAAGCAAAAACGCACGAAAAAAACGCAAAAATGCACAAATGTGATTTTATAATCAAGAATTCAATTTAATAGCATAATAAAAAAGACCGATAATCTAAATACATAGAATATCAGTCTAAAATAAACATTGTATATTAAATTGTCTTAGGTTCGAGTTCTGTTAGTCTTAAAAAAGTTTGACTAAAACTCAACCTTAAAAATTGCCTATAAAAAGCACGAAAGCCCTTGACAATTCAAGGACTTTCATCTGGGTTTGATTATTGTTACCCAATCATGCCATTTCTCCCCTGTATGACGTCGGGGTTCCGCTTGCGTCATAGGTTATCGTTTGTCCGTCATATGCCGTCAGCTTATCGGACCAGTTGCCGTCGCCGTAACCGTATATGATAGCTGTACCCTGAGTTGCGGTCGAAAGGTCGGAGCTTGTGACATTTGTGTACGGTGTTTTGGAAACAATGTTTCCATTCGCATCGTAAACATAGGTCATTGCCGTCTTTTCGGCATAGTTATATTCCGCCTTATCTTTATCCCCACCACCGCGAGCGGTTCCCCTCCCCTTGAAACATTCAAGGGGAGGCTGGGATTGTTTCTGCGGATTTTTTCACAAACCCCTCAGTCACGGACGAGCCGTGACAGCCCCCCTAAAGGGGCGCCTATGGTGGAGGGTGCCGTACACGGTTGTGGTTACGTTTGGAAAGGAGTCGTAATTTCAGCAACCGTGCACGGATTTATGATACTATGTTCGCATTGGTATCGGGAGAACATAGGTATCATTGAGTTTGCGGAGAGATAATGCCGAAGTATCTTCATAATTAAATTATCTTATGAGTTCTCGGTCAACTTAATAAACCTCCGTTTTATGAAAGTAAAACTTAGCGAAAATACGAAAACATGGATACATTAATTATTTAAAAGTTAAATATCGTTATATTTTCCAAGAAAGGCAGAAACTTTTTTTCGAGGCTTGTATTTCACATTATCACAAAAATAACCTTCAACCATTCCACTTTTGCAACAAAACAAATAATCAACATTTGCACCCAAATTATCCGTATATATCATTTTTATAATTCCATTTTGATCATATACATACTCATACTTTTCCCATAAAAACAGAATTTCTTCTACTGAGAATACCGATAAAATTAAGTACGATTTAATAAAACCATTTTCATCAGAATACTGAGCAATATCAAATCTTGATAAATCTCCTTCAAAAAAGTCATAATAGATTATTCTATTTCTCTCATAAACCACATAAACTCTTTCTGAACATTTTTCATTAACGATTTTCTCTGCACAAATCAATTTTGAGCCCTTGAAAAAACATTTCCAGAATTCGTTTGATTTTATCATTTTCCTATTTTTTGTTGCTCTGCCTTTGCAACAATTTCCTGTTACTATATCTACATACGGTAATTTGTTGAAATATCCGCATAAGAATGAACCCGACTCTCCATAGGAATAAGAAATATCAAGTTTATCGTAGTCTACATTTTTAAACGACGGGTATTCAAGGAAAAAATCTTTTTCAGTCTTCGGGAAATCTATAGCCATAGATATATACTCCTTATCCTATTTGATTGTTAAATTATCCATTAAAGATAGAACACAATTAATAGATATTCCTTTCATGCTCAAAATGGTGCTGCCTTTTCCATGTTCCTGAGAACCATTGCTATAGCAGCCAACGTCAATAAAACATACTGGTTTTTCTCACTTTTAGAAAAGCCTTTGTTATATGCGGATTTCACATAATAATTAACTATATTATAGTAGTTGCTTGTATGTAATCTTCGATGTAAGCCAGTTTTAATGCTGATTAGATTTGCTTTATCATTTATACTATGTCTAAGTTTTCCACAAAAAATATTTCTCGCCTCTTTAGCAGCATCAGCTTTTTGTGCAATTATATGATGTACTTCCGTTGGCGTCCTGTATCTGGGTTTTGTCTTACATTTCGCAAAACTCTTTGCAATACTTTCAGTCAAACCTTTAAACCAAATTTTAAGAGAATTATATACCAATGATATAATAGCAACTTTTTTATTTATCATATTTGCAGATAATTGATACAATGCAGATCCCATCTTACTCCAATCAGTATTAAAAACACTTGGAAATACAAGGCTACCTGATGCCAAAATCGCAATTCCAACATAAGCAGTTACCATTATTCCTATTAAAATGGCAACTGTAATTGTTGCTGTTAAATTGCCGTCTTTATCCATATAATTTACCGGATTATTCAAGCAATATACAAAAAGATTCATGCTAAGAGGTGAACCATTATATCCGAGATATGCAGTATCATCCGCATTTATAAATCTTCCTGTTTCGGGGTCATAGTAACGTGAGCGGAGGTAATAGAGGCCTGTATCAAAATCATAGAAATAGCCACGATAGCCGACATTTGTAACAGCCATCAGCATTGCCATCAGCAAGCCCTCTGCCAAAGATGAACCCTGCTGTATTATCGGTTTACCCCATGCGTCATACTCCATATTGATTTCGACATTGCTTTCGGAATCAAGCGGAACAATCGAAACAATATCGCCCTGCAGATTCTTAATGAAAGCGAAATATCCGTTTCCGTTATAATCCATTCCGTAAAGCTCGCCGCTGTCGTCATAGAGATATCTTATTGTAATGGGTTCGTCGGCATCCGTAACTTCCATTCTGCCGCCGAGAAGAACATCGCCATCCCAAATGTAGGTATATGTGTAGACAAGTTCGTTGTTTTCATATACCTTTTTGACGGTTCTCATTCCGTCCGAGTTGTACGAATACTCATAGCGGCGGTCGTCCTTGGTGAACGACGTCATAAGTCTGCCGTTCCATGTTACCGTCTCTCCCCTGTATGATGTCGGGTTTCCGCTTGCGTCATAGGTTATCGTTTGTCCGTCATATGACGTCAGCTTATCAGACCAGTTGCTGTCGCCGTAACCGTATACGATAGCCGTACCCTGAGTTGCGGTTGAAAGGTCGGAGCTTGTGACGTTTGTGTACGGTGTTTTGGAAACAATATTTCCGTTCGCATCGTAAACATAGGTCATTGCCGTTTTTTCGGCGTAGTTATATTCCGCCTTGACCTGGCTTGCCTCGTCATAGACATACTGCTGGAACAACACGCCCGACTTGCTGACGGTGAGGATATTTCCCCTGTTGTCATATGTATAGCCGTAATCGGACTTCACTGCACCGTTGAGCGTGTTTTTAACTCGGCTGATCTTGTTTGTTGCCGTTGTTTCGGTATCGGCATAGGTATACTCCGTGCCGAAATTCGGATGATCATCTTCGCCGAGATTGACGGTATAATGCTTACCGATTGTTCTGCCGAAGAAGTCGCTTTCGCTCTCGGTGTTTAAAACTGTCCATCCATTCCACGAGATTGAACCTTTGGTTTTAACCGAATCCGTACTTGAAACATACTCCTTCGTAGAATTATGCTTTGTATATGCTCTGCCGAAGGTTGTGACAGTTTCCTCCCCATCATCGTTCACCGAATAGGAATATACCGTCTCGCCGAGTACGGGCTGAGAATTTGCAACGGTAAACAACCTCATTGCCGAAACTCTGCCGTCCTCATAAATTGAAGCAAGCATACTTGAATAATCGTATGACGCAGTGAGGGCTTTATCTTCGTTATATGTATAGGTATATTTCTGACCCGTGCTGTACGAAATCTCCGAGATATTTCCGTCGTCATTGTAGGAATAGGAAATAACAGTGCCGTTGCCGTATGTTATTTTGTTATTCCTCTGTTTTGAATCGTAGCCGTAAGAAACAATCGACTGCTTATTCTCGGAATCGGCACTGCCCGCAACCTTGATATTGGTTACGTTGCCAAAGGTATTGTACTCAAAGGTATATACCGAGCCGCTATGTGACATCGAGGTTATTCTGTCGCCCGAATAAGTATATTCGGCAGACATTGTATTGCCCGAAGAAAGTCCGCTGACCGTCTGAGCAACCCTTTCAAGTGCGCCGACCGCATTATAGGTATACTGCATAAGATTACTGTCGGCACCCGTGAGCGAATAAGAATCAAGCATACCTGTATTCGCATTGTAATTGTAATAAACCGTGTTGCCTGCACTGTCCGATGATGAAGCAAGGTAATTCCTGTTTTCGGTATAAGTATTCGACACATTCGTCATTACCTTACTGCCGTTTGAAGCAGTGTCGGTCAGCAAATCGCCGTTGCTGTTTTTGGTTGTGTTCTTGCTTCTCTCCTGTCGGCAGCCGAAGCAATCGCAGTCAACATTATCCTTGAAGCAATTGCAGTTGTAATATACTTCCGTTTCTACGGAGTCGACAGTTACGGTGTGAGCCTGAGAGCACTGGGCACAGGAACAGCCGCACTGCTCAAGACGGTAGGTTGTTCCGTTGACCGTGACGGTCTGATCTGTTCCGACAGACGAGGTATCAAGAGTTTCGTCCTCTTCCTCAACGCAATAGCTTGAGGTTGATTTAACCAATCGTAAATCATCAAATGCCGCATAATGAACCTGATTGTCAAGAATCACCGCAACCTTGGCATTTTCAACGGGTTCTTTGAGCCTGAAAGAAACAGCTGTAAACTGCCAAGCCGATCTGACATAAGGACTGAAATCGCTCTTGGCAATAATCTCGCCGTTGCTGTCGAGAATTGCTACCGCAAAGGTTTTGTTCACGTGCGTATAGTTATGGATATAGTTACCCGTAGATGTATATGAATCGTTTCTCGCCCAACCGGATAAGGTATAAACCTCGCCGTCAGCATTGGCTTCAAGCGTCGGAAGAGTACGATAAACTCTGTAATTTGTGTTTATCTTTGAAAGGACATAACACATTCCGCCGCCGATATTCTCAAACTCGGAGTCAAAAATCAACTCCTCAATTACGCTCTTTCCGGCAGGCACCATTTCCCAGCCGTCCGCCGATGAAAAATCGCCGTTAGTAATGAGATTTTCTGCGCCTTTCTCATTAGTGGAATATGAAACAACATCACCGTTACTGTCATATTCAGTATAAGAAAAATCTCCTTTGGTGTCAACACTTGATTTTTTCTTCATTTCACGGTCATACTGCTGAATTACCGTGAAATAATCATCATAATTCAGCCCACCGTATGTAAATTTGCGTTGATCAACTGACTCATATTCTATTACAAGACTATCTATCTCTTTACCATCGCTTGTGTATTTACCAATTTCTTCCACTCTGTTTACATTATAGCTTATTCTAATATATGAGCCATCAACATTGATCATCTTTGTCAACAAATTATCTGAATCATATTCATAGCGAACCTCTCCACCGTCGGGATAAGTAATCTTGGTAAGCTGTCTTACTCCCGAATCGGTAAGTGTATAATCATAGTCAACGCCTACATTGACCGCTCCATTCTTGGTATTAACGGATATCAATGCGCCGTCGCTTGACTTAACAACAAGTTTGTCGGCAAGCGGCTTTCCGTTTGCATCATAGCCTGTCTGCCAATCATATTTTCTGCCAACGCCGTCGGTTATCGCAGAAATAGTTGATGAACTCGGTCCCTTGAACGATATATTCGTTGTACCTTCGCCTTTTTTATTCGAGATTGCACACACTCTCTTAGCACTGTCAACAGAATAAATATAATCCGATGTTTCGATTTTCATTTCAGCATAATTTGTATGCTCGGTATCATCTTTCTTAACCCAAAGGCACTTATCGCTGTCGCCGATCACCGATTTATAATATACATAGTCCTCGGCAAAGGACGAAGTGAAGTTTTCAGGGATAACACCGTATTCGCTGTCAGATGCAACAACTTCATAGAAATATGTTCTTTCTCCGCCGACATCGAAAAGCACAAACGCGGATCTTTGCGCATTGTCATAGGTAACAGTTCCGCATGAGAACATCTTCATAAAATGACTGTTTATCCAATATGCGCCCGTGTACAGACCTGTATCAACCGCTGCGCCCCAAGGGTTATATATCGCCCCTGCCTCAACAGGCATAACATTACCGTTGAGACTCAAATCGCTGCGCTCAACATAATATGTACCGCTGTACTTATTCAAATACAATGTTCCCGCACGGCCTGCATCAAAGCTTTCCACATCATCATCCGTAAAACGATTTGGCTCGACATAATCAATTTCGAACCAAGGTCTGTGTACTGTATAATTCAGTGAAGTCTCATTAAATATCTGAGTATTGCACGATGAATCTTTATACGGGGTGAAAACAATTCCATAATTTGTCTTTAAGCCCAATGACCACTTGTTAGCCAAGTCTGTTATATCCCAAACATATCTTTGCGTCGATGCACCACCTCGAATAACATTGAAATCAAGAACTGCCGGAACTTTTGAAACCACCTCGGTTGTTGCTGCATCCCACGGCTTGTTGATTTCGTGAACCGAGATAGTGTCATCATCACCCAAAGCGATACAATTCAGCGAGACTTCGGCACCTGTAATAATATAGTTTATACCTAAGTTAGACAGGAAATCATCCGTCAATCTCATATAAAGTTCAGTGCTGTTTTCGGAATTCTTTTGAAGATAATAATATCTCGTTCTGTCATCCTCGGACGCACTGCACGTGCCGACCTGAGCAGTAACCATCTTCCTCTGCTGATTGACCTTGACGGTTGGATCAATCGTTACGGGATAAACACGATCCTTTGATAAAAGCCATTCGCTGTTCGGCACATATTTCAATGTATATGTACTGTCGCTGTTTTCCGTAAGAGATACGCTAACATCATACGAGGTGTTATTTTCGGCATCGAACATATACGGTGCGCTGATAATAAACTTAACCTCGGAATTATCATAAACGTTTACGCTTCCGTCAGAATTAAGCGTCATTGATCCAGATGAGGATACAGTATACGAATATTCCTTTGCCGCAGTCGGCTTAGAATTTAAAATAATACTTTCTTTAAGAGCATCTGAATTCAATTCATATTTCAGATTTGTATTGTCCGCTATATTCTTATATTCAACAGCCGAGCCTGTATTTATCGACTGCAATAGTTCTGGAGTTCCCTCAACCGCTGAATTATCTATAACGGCAGCGGATGTACCGATATTGTTCATTGAAAAAGACAATGTGCTGTCTCCGTCGGCAACGGAAACAGTACTGTTTGAATCGATCGAAGTCGGAAAATCAACAGAAAAGTTATTTTCCTTGTTCGTAATCTTATTATTTGTCCTGACAAGAGTATTGTCGATTTCCTTCCACTCGCCATTGTCATCATAATGAATCGGCTCAGAAGTAATGACCGCCGTGTAGGAACCGTCTCTTCTCTCAAAGACCTTTGTGTTTTCGTCTCGTTTGTCAGTCACTTCGCCGACAATCGGTGACTTTTCTTTTTTATCGGACTCAATCTCAACCGTTTTCATAAGCTGAGTTTCATTAAATTCCTCCGCAAAAACCGTCATAGGAAGAATTCCGACAATCATTATAACCGTCAGAATAACCGCAATCACTTTCATAAAAATACTGTGTTGTTTCACTTTTTAACCTCCTCTAAATAAACTTCTTTAACAAAATCCATTTTATAGAGCATATTCAAATTCATTGCATTGAAAAAAATATTATTTTCATCAATGGTAAAAAAAATACGCTTTTACATAATTTATTTTTGCAAATCAAAACTCTTTTTTATTCACATCCTTCAAACCATTTAAATCAATTATTAAATATTTCACACCTACTTTCCATACCAATATCAAATTAAAAAAATAGTATAATAATATACTATAACTCTTCTTAGCCGAATCGCCTTTATAATAAACGTCCATATATATATATGACTGTTTTATCATTTTGTGACAAAAAAATAAGAAGAATTTTGATAATCTCCGTTATAAATAAAACTTAATTTGATTATTTGTAAAATATTACAATTTATAAATACCTCAATTATTTTCTAACAAATTCAAAGTAAAAAATCAATATAAAAAGCAAAAACGCACGAAAAAAACGCAAAAATGCACAAATGTGATTTTATAATCAAAAATTCAATTTTATAGCATAAAAAAAAGACCGATAATCTAAATAAATAGAATATCAGTCTAAAATAAACATTGTATATTAAATTGTCTTAGGTTCGAGTCCTGTTAGCCGTAAAAAAGTTTGATTGAAACCCAATGCTGAAATTCGCCTGTAAAAAGCAAGAAAACCCTTGATAAATCAAGAGTTTTCAGGTGGGTTTGATTTTCGTTACCCAAAGATGGCGCCTCAAACAGGGCTCGAACCTGTGACACCGCGGTTAACAGCCGCGTGCTCTGCCAACTGAGCTATTGAGGCATATTTAGTTTTGTTGCTCTTTAATCAGGTTCTCGAACCTGTGACCGGTCTGAAACATAGTCGCCTTGCTCGCTTGGAGCGCTTCGCAATTCTCCTTGTTTCTTCATACTCGACGGATCAACTTTTCGTCCACCGGACGGTTGATCCCTCTCGTCAGTTAACAGCCGCGTGCTCTGCCAACTGAGCTATTGAGGCATATTCAGACAATAAATATTATCCGGTAGTGCGTTGAATTATGTCTTTTGTTCTCTTTTCCTGAGCAATAAATAAAAAATGTCGGCGTCGCCTTATCTTCCCGGGCGGCTGCCCGCCAAGTATTTTCAGCGCTGAAGAGCTTAACTACCGTGTTCGGGATGGGAACGGGTGGACCCTCTTCGCTATCGACACCGACTCTATTTGGAATACGGTGTTTTCCGTATTTCTTCCTTTTTGGTGACCCGTAGCGGATTCGAACCGCTGTTGCCGGCGTGAGAGGCCGGAGTCTTAGGCCACTTGACCAACGGGCCACAATTGGTACACCATCACGGGCTCGAACCGTGGACACCCTGATTAAGAGTCAGGTGCTCTACCAACTGAGCTAATGGTGCTCATCTCTTTTTCACACCCTCAAAACTGAACAAAGAATGAGAAAGTAAAGGATTGGGAATTGTAA
>OCIU01001235.1_pt1 | contig 18621 bp, 12 predicted proteins | sample 1538471 | NCBI WGS metagenome assembly OCIU01 (sample SAMN04571693, study PRJEB22368) | human gut metagenome | biome: human gut; material: stool | host: Homo sapiens | place: Luxembourg | collected 2012-06-01 | reverse complement strand
ACATACACCGCCATGGTGCTGCGACTGCACGACCAGGAGCCGGCGTTCAAGACCCGTGAGGTGCTGCAGGTGCTCGACACACAACCCATGCTGCTCGCGGAGCAGATGCGTCTATGGCTGTGGGTTGCCGACTATTATATGTCGCCTTTAGGAGATGTGTTCAAGACGGCGCTGCCACCAGGACTAAAGTCGGAGGATGGCTACCGCCCACGCAAGGAGACGTATGTGGCGCTGGGTGAGAACTATCGCTCGGAACAGGCGCTCCACATTGCGCTCTCCATGCTGCGCAAGGGCTTGAAGCAGCACCAGACGTTCATAACCTATCTATCGCTGAGCCACTGGGACACCATTGAAGGCACAGCGACGGCGGAGCCTGTGGTGGAGATAACGAAGGAGGAGCTCATGAACGAGAGCCACTGCTCGGTGGCGGTGCTCAAGGCGCTGCTCGACCGCAAGCTGCTCTACACCTACGAGCGCGAGGTCGGCCGGCTGAACAATGGCGGCGAGGAGCACCGCGAGAACATAAAACGCCTCAACGACGCACAAGAAGATGCCTACAACAAGATTGTGGTGCAGATGATGCGCAAGAACGTGGTGTTGCTGCACGGCGTGACATCGAGCGGAAAGACAGAGATCTACATTCACCTCATAGACAAGGCGTTGAGCGAGGGCAAGCAGGTGCTCTACCTGCTGCCCGAGATTGCGCTCACGGTGCAGACGACAACGCGCCTGAGGCATGTGTTTGGCGACCGTCTGGGCATCTACCACTCAAAATATTCGGATGCCGAACGTGTGGAGATATGGAAGAAGCAGCTCTCTGACACGCCCTATGACATAATTCTCGGCGCACGCTCGGCTGTGTGGCTGCCGTTCCAACGGTTAGGACTGGTGATCATTGACGAGGAGCACGAGTCGTCGTTCAAGCAGCAGGACCCTGCCCCACGCTACCACGCACGGTCGGCTGCCATTGTGCTGGCTTCGATGTATGGGGCGAAGACGCTGCTCGGCACCGCCACACCATCGGCGGAGAGCTACTATAACGCCACCACGGGCAAGTATGGCTTGGTGAAGCTCACCACACGCTACAAGGGCATTGAGCTGCCAGAGATAAGGGTGGTGAACGTGAAGGATCTGCGCCACCGCAAGATCATGCGCGGGCCGTTCTCGCCCGACCTGTTGGCTGCCATGCGACAGGCGCTGGACGAGAAGAAACAGGTCATCTTGTTCCAAAACCGAAGGGGCTTCGCGCCGATGGTAGAGTGTAACGTGTGCGGATGGGTGCCTAAATGTAAAAACTGTGACGTCAGCCTGACGCTGCACAAGAACACGAACCTGATGACCTGCCACTATTGTGGCTACACTTACGCCGTGCCAAAGATGTGTCCCAACTGTGAGAGCACGGATCTGAGAAGCCGCGGCTTCGGAACGGAGAAGATTGAAGACTTGATAAGCGAACTGTTTCCTGAGGCACGCGTGGCACGAATGGACCTCGACACCACACGCACGCGCAACGCCTACGAACGACTGATAGGCGAGTTTTCGGCAGGAAAGACCGACATTCTTATCGGCACGCAGATGATAAGCAAGGGGCTCGACTTTGACAACGTGAGCGTGGTGGGCATACTGGATGCCGACTCGATGCTCAACTATCCCGACTTCCGTGCCTATGAGCACGCCTTCATGATGATGGCTCAGGTGAGCGGACGAGCAGGACGCAAGGGGCAGCGCGGACTGGTGCTCTTGCAGACGAAGAACGCTGATCTGCCGGTCATTGACCAGGTGGTGAGAAACGACTATGAGGGTTTCTTCCAGGCGCTGATGGAGGAGCGCCAGCTCTTCCACTATCCCCCGTTCTACCATCTCGTCTATGTGTTCATGAAGCATCGCGACGACCACACGGTAGAGTCGGCATCAATAGAGCTAGCCGGCCGTCTGCGATCCTTCCTCGGCACACGCATTCTCGGTCCCGACAAGCCCGCCGTGGCTCGCGTGAAGGAGCTGAACATTCGCAAGATTGTGATTAAACTGGAGAACCAGATAGACCTCGCAAAGGTGCGCCTGTGCCTGAAACAGCAACAGACAGAGCTGATGAAAGACAAGCGCTATGGTGCCTTGCAGGTCTACTATGACGTGGACCCGCTATAAGAAAGGGAGGGATGTTGCCCAGACAGCAACATCCCTCCCTTTCATAATTTCTATTTCCACACAGGCACAACGTCTATACTCAAGCCATCGTGGTCTATGGTGCGCTGTTGGTTGTAAGTCACAATTGTGCAGTTCTTACAACCCGTATAACTGGACGCTGCCACAAGACCCTCCACTTCACGACTGAGGTTGTTGTCGTCAAGTTGCCAGCAAACCTGTATGAGTTGCTCAACATGATCGGCCTTCACAACAACAAAATCACATTCTACCGTCTCGTTAAAATAGAACACCTGGTCTTCCTCTCCAAGGTCTCGCTCCAACATCATGTAGACAATGTTTTCAAGCGCCTTGCCCTCATCATCGCTTTGCGGTAAGAGAATGGCGTTGCGCATGGCAAAGTCGGCAATGTAATATTTTGCAGGCGAGAGGTTCTGCTTCACTATCGATTGTGTGTACTTGGGCACCTTACGCAGCAAGAAGATGTTGCAGGCATAGTCGAGCCATTGATACAAAGAGTCTTTAGAGACACGCATGCCTTGCGATTTCAGTTCATTGTAAATATTGTTCACGCTTGTGGGCTTTGTGATGTTGTTCATGACGCGCTTCAAGAAATAGCGCACCACCGATGGCGAAGCCGAGATGCCATAATGTTCTATCATATCGCGGAACAACATGGTGTTGAAGTAAGACTGAAGAATCTTAATCTTTTCTGTTGCCACATCAGCAAGCACAACCTGCGGGAAGCCGCCCTCCTTACAATAATGCTTAAACTCGCTTGCCAGCACAGCAGCCCCATCCTCCGTAAACCGGTTTGCCTTAACATCCTTAAAATCAAGATATTCGTCAAAGCTAAGAGGATACTCACGATATTCGTCTGGCCAACCACGAAGAGCCGACGCCATTTCGCCAGACAGCATCTTTGCCGTGCTGCCTGTTATGTAGATGTGTTTGCAATAGTTCTTGAAAACACGCAGCACGAAGAGTTCCCAACCCTCTATGAGCTGTATCTCGTCAAAAAACATATAGACATCCTTTAACGGTTGGGTCGGGTACATCTCGCGATATGCTTGAAGAATGTCATCAAAGTCGGCTGTCTGCATTGAAACAAAACGTTCATCGTCGAACCCGATATATAATATTTGCTCTGGTCGAACACCGCTCTGGAGCAAACGGTTAACGGTGAGAGAAAGAAGTGACGACTTGCCGCAACGACGTATGCCGGTCACGGTGACGATGCAATCTTTGTTTATAGGCAGATGCTGCTTTCTGTCTTTTAAGCGTAACGGCAACTCCTCCTGATGAAGAGCTATAACCGATTGAAAAATGCTGCGTAGTTGCATATTGCTCGTTGTTTGATTCAACTGCAAAGATAATACATTTCCTTCTGAAAAGGAAAGAAATCAGGAAAAGTTTCCTTCTGAAAAGGAAAGAAACCAGAAAAAGCTTCCTTCTGAGAAGGAAATATTTTAAAAAAGTTTCCTTTTCAGAAGGAAAGGCTGCTATTCTGTTGGGTTGTTCATGTCCTCAAGCAAGCCCATATCCTCAAGCCGCTGCTTCAGTTTGCCAAGCAACGACTTGCCCCATGTTGGGCGTTGGCGGTCTGCCACATCGGCGTTTGAGGTTGAAGATTGTGCAGCGCTTGATGGTTCATTGTCATGGGCTGAACCGTCGGCTGATGCAGCATAAGCAGAGCCGTTAGCTGATGTTCCATAGGCTGAACCGTCGGCTGATGCAGCATAAGCAGAGCCGTTGGTTTGTTCTGTGTTGGTTGAGGGGTAGTTTTCAGAAACATTGGTTTCATCGGAAGGAGCTGTCGATGAAGAGCTGTCATGAGCTTCGCCTTCCTTATTATATGTGTTCGCCTTATCGTTTTTGTCTTCCTTATCTTCTTCGTCCACATTATTATATATGTCGTCTGAGGCGGTAGCGGCTGACGAAGAGCTAAAACTGTCGGGTCCTGTCGTTGCTTCATGTCCGGCAACGGGTTGTTCTACAGCAGGCTGCCCGGCATCGGGCTGCTCACCAACGGGCTGTTTGGCTTGCGAAAGAAACATCCAGTTGTTCTTCTTCAACGGCTTATAGAGCTTTGCAATGAGAGCGCTGTAATATTCCTCCTCGTGCGACCGGCTCTCTTCATTATAGAGTTTTGAGCCAAAGCCGTCGTCGAAACCCGTGGCGAGAATGGTGACCTTGGCATCGTCTTCGAGCGTGTTGTCTTCTGACACGCCCCAGATGACATCAATGTCAGGGTTGAGGGCATCCATGAACGCATCGATCTCGTTCATCTCGTTAACATGAAGCGGCGATTTCTCGCTGGTGTAGATGTTGAACAAAATGCGCTTGGCCTTGCTTATGTCGTTGCCATAGAGCAGCGGCGAGTCGAGAGCGTCGACGATGGCTTTCTCCACACGGCGCTCGCCGCTGGCACGCCCCATGGCCATGATGGCACCACCACCGCTGCGCATGGTCGACTCCACGTCCTTGAAGTCGAGGTTGATGTCGCCCTCAATGGTTATCAGCTCCGAAATGCTCTTCGTGGCATTGCACAATATCTGGTCGGCACGGCGGAACGACTCCTTGACCGTGATGTCAGAGTCGGCATAGATATCGCAGATGCGCTCATTGTTAACAATAAGAATGGCATCAACGTTCTTGCGCATCTCCTCCACGCCCTTCAGCGCCTTCACAATTTTCCGTTTCTTCTCAAAGTAGAACGGTATGGTGACGATGCCGATGGTGAGTAACCCCATGCTCTTAGCCACGCCAGCTACCACGGGCGCAGCACCCGTGCCTGTGCCGCCACCCATGCCCGCCGTGACAAACACCATCTGTGTGCCGTCGGTGAAGAGCTGCTTGATCTCTTCAAGATGGCTCTGGGCCGCCTTGCGTCCCTCCTCAGGATTGCCTCCCGCACCAAGGCTGCCGATGGGCAGTTTCACAGGGATGGGCGACCTTGAGAGCGACTTGCTGTCGGTGTTGCACACGGCAAAGTTGACGTCGACGATGCCCTCGTCATACATGTTGCGCACAGCGTTACAGCCGCCACCGCCCACACCGACGACCTTAATCAGTCCGTGGGTCTTGTCTTCCACGGGACCAAAGTCGATGGCGGGCCTGTGTACAGGCTGCCCGGCAGAGGGCTTGTGCGTGGTTTCTGCGGCGGGCTGTTCCTTGTCGGCGGCAAAAGAGATAGGGGCGTTGCCGTCTTGAGTATCGAAAACGTTTATCATATCTTCCATTTTTTCTTTAGCTGAGGGGTCACTTGTCTTATAAGCCTGTTTTATAAGCCTGTTTTATAAGCTTGCTTGAACGCTTCGCTTGGGTGCAGCTTAGGTGCAGCTTATCTTAAAACAATGCAAAGATAACAATGTGTTTCCAAACAACCAACTTTTCGCAAGCCTTGCAGAAAAGAGCGAAAAACGTGTCTTCGTTTTGTCGGTTGAAACAATTGTCTTACTTTTGCAAACAGATTTTACGCGATGGCAGAAGAAAACACAGACATGAAACAGATGGCAGCAACGGTTCGCCAATTGGTGAACCAGATGATTGCTAACGGACGCGCCGACTTGGCGCTTCAAGCCATCGGCATGTCCAACCTCGAACTGCTTCGGCTGGAAGCGGCACGGGCACAGCTTAGCCAACTGCTCATAACATCCGATTACCGTTTTCTGCTCCCCGACTATGGCAACAAGGAGGTCGAGATGTCACCCATACACAAAGCTCTCTATCTGCTGTTTCTTAATCATCCCGACGGCATAGAGTCGAAGCACCTGTCAGATCATCGTGACGAGCTGCTCTCAATATACATGCGCGTGTCGTCATGGCTCGACATCGACAAGGTGTACGATGTGGTTGACCGGCTTGTTGACCCGCTCGACAACGCCTTCAACGAGAAGTGTTCACGCATAAAAGCAGCCTTCGCAGCCATCATGGACGAATATTCGGCAGCCTATTATGCCATCTCGGGCCATAAGCTGCGACACATCTCGGCCTCATCGAGGGTGTGGTATGAACGCAAGAAGATCATAACGCTGCCTCGCGAGCTGGTGGTGTGGGAAGAGAAACGGTGATGCGCCAACGGCATGAAAGAATAAGTGACGCCAAAAAAAACTTGGTACGATTTGAGAGAAATACATATCCTATAAAGATGGTATCTGCTTTATCTTTTGGCTCTTTTCCTCCCTCTCATCGGTCGTGTAGCCCGCTACACTCCCTCTTCGAGTGAGAAAAATAGCTCAAAAATATAAAGCTCAAATCATACCAATTTATTTTTTTACCGTCACTAAAAAGCTGACAATTTGTTTTTCTGATATTTTATTTGTATTTTTGTAAAAAGAAAACCATTATGGAAGCAACATATCTCGATTACATCGTGCGCCTCACCCTCGCCCTTGTGCTTGGTGGCGCCATAGGCATAGAGCGTGAATACAGAGCCAAGGAGGCAGGCTTTCGCACCCACTTTCTTGTGGCCTTGGGCAGCGCGTTGTTTTGCGTCGTCTCACAGTTTGGCTTTGGCATAGACCTCAAAGACTCGTCGCGTGTGGCAGCGCAGGTGGTGTCGGGAATAGGCTTCCTTGGAGCAGGCACCATCATCTTCCAGAAGAACGTGGTGCGCGGACTGACCACGGCGGCTGGCCTATGGGTCACGGCAGCCATTGGCCTGGCTTGCGGCACCGGCATGTTCGTGGCTGCAACCATTGCCACCGTCATGGTGCTTCTCGGCCTTGAGGTCATCAACGCCCTCATCCCACAGCTGGGCATGTCGACCGTGGAGCTATCGTTCTCTGCCCCGACGACAGAGAGCGTGCGCGAGTTTATTGCCCACATGAGACACGACGGCATGGACGTGCAGTTGTATGAGCTCAAGGAACGCCGCACATCAAAGGGCGAGTTTCTTGAGGTCAACATTCAGCTTAAGGTGAAGCGCGGCACCACCGACAACCTACGCATCATCGACTATATGGACAAGTTCACCGACGTGCGCATATCGGCGGTGGAGGGATAGAGATGAACATCAAATAAATTTGTTCAGCTCTTCAACAAGCTTGTATACGGTTGTAGAAGAGACAGCTTGTGCAGGAGGAACGTTTGCAAACTCTGCATGTATTTTTCTTGCTCTTGCAATAGCATCAAGCTGACGAGGCAACAACATTCCATAAACTTTAGTCGCGAAATGGTCTTTCTTGCAATACTTAACCTTCAGCAGTTGGCTAAGCATTTGCTCATAATCGTTTCGGTGAATAAAGCCGCGATACATATTAAAATGAAGAAGAAACCAATATTCGAAAGCTTGATTGCTGTAAGCCACAAGAAAACCATTGGCCTCTGCCAAACGTATGGCTTCGTTAAAATCGTGATTTGAGAAATCATCTTTGTCAAACACGACCCAATAATGGTCATAAACATGTCCTTTTCTGTTTTCCTCATTTTTTATAATCAAAGCTTCTTCAACTAATCGAATGGTGTTGAGACCCTTGCCTACCGCCTTTACTGAGGCTGATGTCAAACGAAAGGCATTAAAATAATCGGGTTCCGTATTTACACCTTCACAGATTATCAGAAACGACTGTTTGGTGCTCCTATACCCACAACGCCGTTTATAGTTTTGTTCATGTCTGGGATTATATTTGACCATAATCACTCCTCCTCTTTTGTAAACAATTTCGAAAAATCGCCAATTATAGGTGTTCCACCATACTTGCCTTCAAGATAGTCTTTCTCAAAAGGAGCATTGTTTCTCACCTTATATTCTGAAAGAGAGAAAAGTCTGGTAGCGCCATATACATCCTTCTGAGTGAACCACACTTGGTCTCTACGCAGGATCTTTGCGCTTAGAAGATTGGTGTCATGAAGAGTGAAAATAAGTTGGGCATGATTGGGATTGGTCTTCTTCGAATTGAACAATTCTATTATCTTGCCCGTCAACATCGGATGCATCTTGCTGTCTATCTCATCAATAACCAAACGCTTTCCTTTCTCTAAAGCATCAATGATTGGATAAGCCAACTGAAAATACTTAACAGTGCCTTCCGACTCATTGTCTGCAAAGGGAAACGAAACGGTTTGCACCTCTCTTCCATCATCGTCATATTGTACATGACTGCTCACGACCTCATCATTTACCTTGTAGATATCTTCTATTCCCAAATCGGCAAATTGCGAGAAGGTTACAATAAGCTTACGCATCTTAGGGTCGTCAAGCTTGATAGCTGCACGTTTCCACATAAGCTCATCATCATGACTTGTAATAACCGATGTGTCGGTCAACCAATTAACAATGCTTACAGCTGTCTCGTCATTAAACTGAGCAGCAACAGAAACAAGCAAGGCATTGTCGCGTACCATCTTATTGGTAACAAGATTGCGCATTATGGCACACGAAGGATGAACATTGTATGTAGAGTCCTCACGAAAAAGCAGCTCCACTTCCTTTGCACGCTTCTTGTTATTTCTTCGATATAACCACTCCTTATGCACTTTTTTGCTGTCAATCTCGCATCCATAACGGTAAATGTAAGCATCATGGCAAAACACAATTTCAAAAAGAGACGGCTCATGGGCTGTCTTAACATTGAGCATGAAGCTCTCCACATTCAGAGCCTCACCAGCTTGCAACTCTTTCATCGAATTGATGACAAGCCATTTGAATGTTGACAACGCTTTGGCAAAATTTGATTTGCCTGATGCGTTGGCACCATATATGGCTGCTCCATGAAGAATTGCAGGTATTGCATCGTCCATTTCGGCCATGGAATCGGCATCTGCTATCGCTGTTTCTTTAAGGTTGGTGGCTACAAGCGAAAGCGTAGAAAGTTCTTTAAACGACAAAAAGTTGCCTACTGAAAATTGCACAATCATAAAGATAACCCTATTATTTGTAATATTTTTGCAAATATAAGAGTTTTCTTTCAAAAGCACAAGAGTTTAGCCTATAATTATTTTATCTGCAACAACTTTTGTTTAGAAAAAAAACATAACAACATTGTCCCATTTAACCCAAATCGGTCATTAGGCCGTTTTTATGTCGTTTTTTATAACTGCCTGCAGTCTTTTGGTTTTTATAAGTTGTCTTTTGCTTGTTTTTAATTCGCAATAGCTCGCTATTGCTCATTAAAAGCCAAACAAAATCCACTCTTCTAAAAATCCAAAATCCAAGTAAGCCCTAACGACCGATTTGGGTTTAAAAAACAAACAAGCCAAAGGGTGTGGCAAGAGGTGCCGACCCTTTGGCTTGGTGCGTTATGGACAGTTTTTAAACGATGCGCCTTATCCGTAGATAATGTTGCCGTTCTCGTCGCGGTTCTCGTCGACGAACGACTTGTTATATTGCGTCATTCCGCGGAGCGACATACCCATGTTAGAGAAGCCGCCGTCGTGGAAGAGGGTCTGCATGGTGACCTTGCGGGTGAGGTCGGAGAACATCACGACACAATAGTCGGCACACTCGTCGGCAGAAGCGTTGCCTAAGGGCGACATACGGTCAGAGAAGTCGTACAGACCGTCGAAGCCCTTGATGCCGCTGCCTGCGGTGGTGAATGTGGGCGACTGAGAGATGGTGTTTATGCGCACGCCCTTCTCGCGGCCGTAGATATAGCCGAAGCTGCGGGCAATCGACTCGAGCAGCGACTTGGCGTCTGCCATGTCGTTGTAGCCGAAGAATGTGCGGTGCGATGCCACATAGGTGAGAGCCAGCACCGAGGCACCCTCGTTCAGGGCGTCGAGCTTCTTTGCCACCTGAAGCATCTTATGGAACGAGATGGCCGAGATGTCGAGCGTCTTGTCCAAGAAGCCGTAGTCGAGGTCATCGTATGTGCGTTTCTTACGCATGTTCATGCTCATGGCGCATGAGTGGAGCACGAAGTCGATCTTTCCACCTAGAGCCTCCTGTGCCTGAACGAACAAGTTGTTGAGATCCTCCACCGATGTCGCATCAGCAGGGATGACGGTAGCGCCGGTCTTCTTTGCCAGCTCGTCGATGGTACCCATGCGACAAGCCACAGCCGTGTTTGTCAACACGATCTGTGCACCTTCCTCAACGGCACGTTCTGCCACTTTCCATGCTATGGATGCGTCGTTCAATGCGCCGAAGATTATACCGCGCTTTCCTTTCAATAAATTAAAAGACATAAATTTTCTTTCTTGTGATTATTAATTGAGCCTGCGTTTTTAGGCAGCGACTCAGTAAATTTTTTATTTTCTGCATGCAAAGGTACAAAATTTTGCACACTTACGGGCATAAATGTGCAAAAATATAGTCCTTTTACGGTTCTTTCTTGATTTAAGCCATTATGCCGAATGGGGCTTTCCGCTTTTTCTTTCACGCTAATGGCCTTCGCCATGACACCAAGAAAGGCTTTTTGTCAAAACGGAAACAGGGAAGCACCATGACCTTAAGAAAAAGGTTGGGCGTTCCCCTGTTTTCGTTTTTTATTTATACTAAACTTTCGCATATGAACAACAAGAGCTCCATCAGATTGTTACAAGCATAAATAGCTGCTAACAATGTGTAATAAAGAACACTTTTCTTTGCGCTACGCGCATTTTGTAGAACATTAATGTCCATTAATGACCCATTAATTATCATTAATACGCGCTTCGCGCGGAAAAATTAATGTTTCATACTCCGCGAAGCGCCTGAGCACCCACGGAGCGCAAGAATGTTCAATTAAAGGAAATAAATGTTAAAAAATGCGCGAAGCGCCTGAGCACCTACGGGGCGCAAGAATGTTCAAAAAAATCAACGAGCGCTAATCGCGACGTAAATCTTAATTCTTGCGAAAGTTCAATGACTTAGAAATGGATGTCGAGACCCACGCCGAAGACGTTGTTGTTACGGGTATAGTCAGACGAGTAGTTGATGCTTGTCTGAGCATTGAGAGCCACGCTCTCGCTGGTCTTCTTGTGATCGTAGAAGGTGTGGAAATAGGCCACGTTGAGATCCATCTTCTTGTTGATGTGGTAAACACCGCCGACGGCTACCGAGTTGGAGCTAACCACAAACGACTTGTCGTCCATATACTCGTCTGACAAGCCATAGCTGGTTTTCTGCCAACCTGTGCTGACGGTAAACTTCTTGTTGAGGTCATACTCGACACCGGCGTTATACTCGAACGTGCCGCGGTCAAGCTCCTTGTTACGGTTGTTATAAGAGGTGGCGTTCTTGTCGTCGAACCAGTGGAAGCCCACGTTTATGCGCAGAGCGTCAACGGGTTTGTAGCCTACACCCACAGCGAGGTAAGAGGGAATGTCGCCAGCAATATTCTTGCCGTCCTCATACTCGCCGATGGCGTTCTGGAGCTTGGTGTCAAACTGCTGCTTGAGCTGTGCCATGGCACCCTTAATGAGCGGGTTGCCAAGGATGGCATCAGCTGTGGCGGCAGGAACATGGAGCTGCTCGGTGTAAGCAGCATGCAGGTTGTCGGCGAGGGCACCGATAGAGGGTGCCTTGTTTACCGACTTGTTCTTAAGGCGCATGCGGGTCTTGAACTCATACTTGGCAGCAAAGTTCCAACGGCCTGCCTTGAAGTCGACGCCGATGATGGGTGTGAAGCCCAGACCTGTCTGGTCGCAGCTCAGCTCAATGTTGGCTGCATGGGGCTTTGTGGGGTCGAGCACCTTGTAGAGGGGCATGTTGCCCACCTTGATGTCCTCAACATATCCGTAATAGTTGCACGAAGCATAAACGGTGCGCAAGCCGGCGAAGGCACTGAAATGGTCGTTAAACTTATAGGCAGCACCTATAGACAGACCATAATAATATTGGCGGCCGTGCATGTAGCTGTTGTAAGAATAGCTACCCTTGCTTCCGAACATTGCGTCTGAAGAGAACACCTGTGCAGGCAGACCTGCTGCATGACCCACCTGGTCAATGGCTCCTGCAAGAGCGCAGGCACCCATGGCTGTCTCGGCTACGATCTTCTCAAACGAACCCAGTCCGTTGTCGAACGTACATTTGCCGCCACCGCCAATGAGGTTGAAGTTGGCCTGAAACGACCAATTGCCCTTGTTGTAAGCATACTGAAGAGAGGGCATTACGGGAGCAAAAGCCTTGCCCTTAAATTCGCGGGGAGTAATGGGAGCGTTCACGTTGTTTGTAAACAGCGCATAATCGTTCTTGATGATGCGGTCTTGGTAGACCAACTGCCAGTTGAGGGCAAGATGATGACCTTCGCCCAAGAATGCCACACCGGCAGGGTTGTAATAAACACCGTCTATCGCTATTGATGCCTCACGGCTCAACATACGGTTGAAAGCGATGTGCTGATTTGTGTTTGTCAGCAATCCTCCTGCCAACATGTTACTGCCCTGTGACAACGCTATTGCCAGGCAGACCATTTTAAATTTATTCATCCTTTTTTTATCAAATTACCTTTAAATTGGTTGCAAAGGTATATAGATTGTTACGTTTTACCTATTCTACGCCTCTCCTTTTAGCTTATATTAACAAATGAGCACAACGTTTCTGCACAAACCATTTGCTTTGTGCAGAAATTTGGATGAAGAAACGAGAACAATTGATAAAAATCAAAAGCTTAAAAACAAGGGAAAAAAAACTATAAAACAAAGAAAAACAATGGCTGTTGTTTAAGGAAAACAATGGCTGTTACTTAAGGAAAACAGAGCTATTGTTTAATGAAAACAAGGCTGTTGTTTAATGAAAACAATGGCTGTTGTTTTATAAAAACATTGTGTTTGTCGTGTCAAAGAAGCTTTATTGTCATCGTACCCCGACCGAGGTACACATGTACTCCGACCGAGGTACGCATGTACTCCGACCGAGGTACGCATGTACTCCGACCGAGGTACGCATGTATCCCGACCGAGGTACGCATACACCCCGACCGAAACGAGACGACTTTCAAAAATATTTGACATTATGCGCATTCCTTAACAAGCAATTCTTGCTATAAGAAATTCCTTCACAACACACAAAAAAAGATTGTCTCTATTGTCGTTTAAAATTCTCTTCTTTAGGCTTCTCCTCCATAGGAGTCTCAGCAGTTGCCGCCTCTTCCTCTTTGTGTTTCTCCTCCTTCTCCTTCTTCAGTTCAGGATATTGAATTCGGGTGTGGTAGATAGCTTTCAGGCGCTCAATGAGCACCAGTTTAGAGACAGCAAGGTCATGGAAGGTGATGGGGCTGTCGCGGAAACAGCCTGCCGCTACATCGCCGTCGATAATGCGGTTGACGAGCTGACTGATGGTCTCCTCCGTATATTTGTCGAGCGAACGCGAGGCTGCCTCTACCCCATCGGCAATCATAAGGATGGCCTGCTCGCGCGTGAAGGGGTTAGGGCCTGGATAGGTGAACGGTGCGGGGTCTACCTCTTCATCAGGATGCTCGTTCTTATAGTTGATGTAGAAATATTTGGCAAGGCCGGCACCGTGGTGCGTGAGGATAAAGTCTTTTATGATCTGCGGCAGGTTGGCTTTCTCCGCCATCTTCACGCCCTCGGTCACATGACTGATAATGATGCGTGCGCTCTCCTTGAGCGGCATGTTGTCATGGGGGTTCACACCCGCCTGGTTCTCGGTAAAGAACACGGGGTTCGACATCTTGCCTATGTCGTGGTAGAGGGCGCCGGTGCGCACAAGCAGCGAGTTGGCGCCGATCTTGTTGGCAATCTCCGACGCGAGGTTACCCACGGTTATTGAGTGTTGGAACGTGCCGGGAGCAATCTCGCTGAGGTCACGCAGTAGGCCGCGGTTGGTGTTGGACAGCTCAAAGAGCGTGACGTTCGACACGAAACCGAAGGTCTTCTCTATGACATACATGAGCGGATAGGCAAGGAGCAGGAGCACGCCGTTCACGGCAAAATGGATGTTCATCTCCTGATCCAACTTCATGAAGTCGTTGTCCTGCATCATCTGCAACGACAGGTAGACAACGGCTGATGACACAGCCACAAGAAGAGCCGTGCGGAAGACCTGGGCACGGCGCAGCAGTTCGCGGAGCGAGTAGATCGCCACGAAGCCCGCCACGAGCTGTATGATGATAAACTCGTACTGATATTTCACGGCAGCCGCACAGATGAGCACCATCGTGACGTGTGTGGTGAAGGCCGTGCGCGAGTCCATGAACACCCGCACAAACATGGGCACGATGGCAAACGGAATGATGTAGACGCTCAGGAAGTTGTGGCGCATGAACAGCGACAGCACCACGGGGAAGAGCGTTATGAGCACATATAGCATGGCTATGCTTCGCGGCTTCTCAAAATAGTCGCGGCGGAAGAGCACGAGATAGGCTGTGAAGATGATGACCATGATGCCCACATAGAGAATCTGTCCGATGAACGTGCTGGTGAGCTGGTTCTCGGTGGCTATGCGGCGGTTGAGCTCGCGCTCAAAGGAGCTGAGCACACGGTAGGTATACTCGTTCACGATGTCGCCGCGGTCGATGATCTTCTGACCGCTCATGACCATGCCGCTGGCGGGCGGTATGCTGCTCAGCAGGTCGTTCTTCTCGGTCTCGCTGCGTTCGCGGTCGTAGATGAGGTTGGGCTCCAGATAGTTGGTGAGGTTACATTTTGAAAGGAGCAGGCGGTGCGGACTGAGCTTCTCGTCGAGAAACAGCTGTTCGTAGGCCGACAGCGTGGAGTAGATGCAGCCTATCTGTTCTGACCGCGCGTTGTTGCCGCTCACTATGCGAATGGTCGAGGTAGAGTCTTTGTAAACGTTGTTATAGTCGGGCGTGTACATGATGCCCGCCTGGTAAAGACGGTGCAGGCGGTCAACCACGAGCGGCACATACTGGTAAGGAAGACCGGGCAGGCCATCCTTAAAATCGTGCACGAAGCGTTTGACCTGTTTCTGCTCTACATCAGGTTTGTAGTTGTAGTAGGGCTGATAGTTTTCCATCAGCGAGTCTTCCTCTTCCTTTATGGCCTCATCGGTCTTATAGATAGGAAAATCAAACTTGGCGATGAACGACCCGTACATCCAGGGTTTGCCCACATCGTAGCGGAAGCGTTGTCCCTGCTCTCGCGGCATCACCCACACAATGATGGCCACGGTGACGATGACCAGGAGCGTGCGTGTGACGGTGTTGCGCCAAAAATGGCCCTCATTATTATAAAATTCATTCATAAAATAGCCTATTAGTGGTTTACACTGCGAAAATACTAAAAAATAAGCCAAAAATGAAAAAAAAATAGTATTTTTGCAAAAATAAACAAAATATGAATTTAAGGTGGAGCTAAACACCGCCCATCGTTTTTGGTTTTTGTCACGATGGCAACGGGTAAAACCCACGTTAAAAAAACTATTTAACAAGAGATAAAGATGACAGACAGAAGAGTTAGGGTGCGCTTTGCACCGAGTCCGACAGGTCCTTTGCACATCGGTGGTGTGCGCACAGCATTGTATAACTATCTTTTCGCACGTCAGCACGGTGGAGATCTTGTGTTCCGTATAGAGGACACCGACTCTCACCGCTTTGTGCCAGGAGCAGAAGACTATATTTTGGAGTCGTTCAAATGGTTGGGTATCAAGTTTGACGAAGGTGTGAGCTTCGGTGGTGACCATGGGCCTTACCGTCAGAGCGAGCGCCGCGACATATACAAGAAATATGTGAACCAGCTGCTCGACGCAGGAAAGGCTTACATCGCTTTCGACACGCCAGAACAGCTTGAGGCAAAGCGTGCCGAGATACAGAACTTCCAGTATGACGCCCACACACGCATGCAGATGACCAACTCGCTCACGCTCTCTGAGGAAGAGGTGGAGCAGCGCATTGCCGACGGCGAGCAATATGTTGTGCGCTTCATGGTGGAGCCAGGCATACAGGTACATGTCAACGACCTCATCAGAGGCGACGTGGTGATCAAGAGCGACATACTCGACGACAAGGTGCTCTACAAGAGCGCGGACGAGCTGCCCACATATCACCTTGCCAACATCGTCGACGACCACCTCATGGAGATCACACACGTCATTCGTGGCGAGGAGTGGCTGCCCACCGCTCCATGTGCTCCTCTACCGCGCCTTCGGTTGGGAAGACACCATGCCCACATTTGCACACCTGCCGCTGCTGCTGAAGCCTGAAGGCAAGGGCAAGCTGTCGAAACGCGACGGTGACCGACTGGGATTCCCCGTGTTTCCGCTCGAATGGCACGACCCCAAGACGGGCGAGGTGTCATCGGGATATCGCGAGAGCGGCTATTTCCCTGAGGCTGTTGTCAACTTCCTCGCTCTCCTGGGCTGGAACCCAGGCACCGAACAGGAGATGTTCTCGCTTGAGGAGCTGGTGAAGCTCTTCGACATAACAAAATGTTCAAAGTCGGGAGCCAAGTTCGACTTCCAGAAGGGCATGTGGTTCAACCACGAGTATATGCTGCGCAAGAGCAACGAGGAGATTGCCGAGCTGTTCGCACCCATCGTTGCCAACAACGGCGTGGACGAGTCGATGGAGCGCATCACACAGGTGGTGGCCATGATGAAAGACCGCGTGAGCTTCGTCAAGGAGCTGTGGCCTCTCTGCTCGTTCTTCTTCATCGCACCGACCGAATATGACGCCAAGACGGTGAAGAAACGCTGGAAGGAAGACTCGGCAAAGGTCATGGGCGAGCTGGCTGAGGTGCTCAGAGGCATCGACGACTTCTCGATCGAGGGTCAGGAGCCTGTGGTGCTGAAATGGGTCGAGGACAAAGGCTACAAGCTGGGCGACGTGATGAACGCCTTCCGTCTGGCGCTTGTGGGCATTGGCAAGGGTCCCGGCATGTTCGACATATCGGCATTCCTCGGCAAGGAGGAGACCTTGAAACGTCTGGAAAAGGCCATCGTGGTACTGAAGTAATGAACAACTAATCGACGAAAGCAAAAAATCACATTGCTGTGTACAACATTGCCATTTACATTTATCTTATAGGAGTGGCCATAGGAAGCCTCTTCAACAAGAAAATAAAGAAAATGTGGCGCGGCGAACGCGAAGCGGTGGATCTACTGAAAGAAAAAGTGGATCCTACCGCCAAGTATGTATGGTTCCACGCCGCCTCCCTTGGCGAGTTTGAACAAGGAAGGCCTCTTATCGAACAACTGAGGGCTACGCATCCTGAATATAAGATTCTGCTTACATTCTTCTCGCCTTCGGGCTATGAGGTAAGAAAAAACTATGAAGGTGCAGACATCGTGTGCTACCTGCCCCTCGACACCATACGCAACGCGCGACGCTTCTTGCGTGCCGTGCATCCCGTCATGGCGTTCTTCATAAAATATGAATTCTGGTACAACTACCTTCACATTCTACGCCATCGAGGGGTGCCTGTATACAGCGTGTCAAGCATCTTCCGACCAGGACAGGTGTTCTTCAAGTGGTATGGGCGCAACTATGCCAAGGTGCTCCACTGCATAACCCATTTCTTTGTGCAGAACGAGGTTAGCTTGCAGCTGCTCAAGGGCATAGGCATAGACGAAGCCACCGTGGTGGGCGACACACGCTTCGACCGTGTGCTGCAAATAAAAGAACAGGCGAAGGAGCTGCCCATCGTGGAGGCCTTTAAGGGCATAAACGGTAAAGGCGACGCTTGCAAGGATAATCTCTCTGAGGATGCTTGCAATGGAGATCTCTCTGAGGATGCTTGCAAGCGAGTTCTCTCTGAGGATGCTTGCAAGGAAGATCTCTCTGAGGACGCTTGCAAGGAAGATCTTTCTGAGAACGCTTGCAAGGAAGATCTCTCTGAGGACGCTTGCAAGGAAGATCTCTCTGAGAACGGCTGCAAAGGTTGCAAGGTTTTCGTTGCCGGCTCAAGCTGGCAACCCGATGAAGACATCTTCATTCGTTTCTTCAACGACCATCCTGACTGGAAGCTTATCATTGCGCCACACGTCATAGGTGAAGACCATCTGGCTTACATCCTTGACAAGCTGCAGATGAAGGCCGTGCGCTACACGCAAGCCACAGAGCAGTCGGCAGCCGAGGCACGCTGTCTCATCATCGACTGCTTCGGTCTGCTCTCCACCATCTATCGTTACGGCGAGATTGCTTATGTGGGCGGCGGCTTCGGCGTAGGCATTCACAACGTGCCTGAAGCGGCTGTGTGGGGTGTTCCCGTACTGTTCGGTCCCAACAACAAGCGCTTCCAGGAGGCTCAGGACCTGCTGGCATGTAAGGGCAGCTTCGAGGTGACCGACTATGACAGCTTCAACGCCATCATCTCGCGTCTCATCTCTGACGACAAGTTCCGTCACCAGTGTGGCGAAGCAAGCGCCAACTATGTGAATAGCCGCTCGGGAGCAACCGACATCATCATGAAAAGCGTAGTGGGAAAATAAAAGCTTAACAGACATCCTGAAGCTTATCAGACATCTTGAAGCTTAACAGACATCTTGAAGCTTAACAAGCCCCAAATAATTGGTTAGCATAAAAGAAATTGGATCGAGTAGGAGGTAAACACTAATTATAGGTGTTTATCTCCTATTTTCGTGTTTACCGACCTCTCACACCACCGTACATGCGGTTCCGCATACGGCGGTTCCTA
>OCIU01001214.1_pt1 | contig 18813 bp, 9 predicted proteins | sample 1538471 | NCBI WGS metagenome assembly OCIU01 (sample SAMN04571693, study PRJEB22368) | human gut metagenome | biome: human gut; material: stool | host: Homo sapiens | place: Luxembourg | collected 2012-06-01 | reverse complement strand
AAATCTGGCGGTTTTTCATCATTATCGTCACTATGAGGGCCTACGTCTGCTACCCACTGTCTGTGACTCGAAATTAATTCAGCAGACCCTATTTATATATACAGCGATTGCGGATTCTGTGAATTCTTTGATTGTCATAATGAACTAATTTCAAGAGTATAGAGACACATAGCAATGCCTCTATACTCTGTATATTTACAATATTATATCATCATCATCGTCCTCATCAGTGGTTGTTATTGGTTGAGGATTAACTGGAGCAGCAGGTTGACTACTATTCCTTCTTATTCTACCAAGCCGACTAGCACCAGGAGTAGTACGAGCAGTGATGTTATCATATTTGTCTTCTGTTAAGTCTGATCTTAACACCTTGAATGTATTGAACATTCTCAAACTACGGTACTGTTCTTGAATGTTTGAAAGCACCTCTTCTTTTTTCCATAGTGGATGGTAGAATACAGTACATAATCCATTCTTATCTATCCAATAATATTCGCCGGTAGCATCAGCAGAAAGGTTATACTTTCGCGCACATTCATGTATAATATGATCGAAATCTGCCATTTCATCATAATTGCCACGATTTGCAACGTCGAAACCAAAGTCATAAGTCTCGTCCAACATTAAGCGCAGTAAACCCACGCCTAATCTCCAGTCAAGTACATGATGGAATCCTCTATTAGAGTATGTCAGCATACACTTCTGGCAAGCAGTTAGACAGTTACATCTATGTTCCTCTGAAATTATAGATTGCATAAAACTCTTTTCCTTAGAGGTCTTGCTGGAATCAAATGAATCAAAACTAATGATGCTTCTAATCAATTCCTCCAGTTTGCCATCTTGATACAGATAACTTACTATACCTGCACCATTAGGCAAGGCATCACTAAGGTACAACGATGGATATTCATACTTATCATCTATCTTCTCGCAGATCTCAATTTCGTCCGGTTGTACATCGAGTTTGTCTGCTAATGCTCGTTGCAGAAGGAATGCAGCAGAATAGAATGCGGCTCTGATTGCAGAGCGATTGCCAGTTTCTAATGACAAATTCAATACCGATGGATAAGATTTCAACTCAAGTTTTATCATTTCTGTGATCTTCTTTGAACCCAAAGCAATGTCTATAGTGTTTTGTGGATCTTGATCTTTTCTTGACGTCTCAGTTCTACCATTAGTATTATATTTATCAAAGAACATGAAGTTAGCGGTTTTACCATAAGGCATTTCCAATCCATTTGCAGAGTAAGCACCAGTATAAAAACGGTTATTATTGCTATTCACATGCCAAACAGTTGGATATTCGTTCAACCCCATTTCATATACAGAAACATCCACATTACCAACAGTCTTCTTATTTGATGTTGCTGATGCAGAACTATTATCGCGGGCAAAGATCTGACTTTGTGTAAAACTGCTTCCCTTGTCATTATTTTCTACAGGAGTACCCGTATTTCCTTTTATTTGAAGTGAACGATAAGCCTGAGGAATTACAATAATGCGTTGCTTGTCTGTTAATTGTATCTGATGAGATGGGACACCTGCAGGAGCCTCTGTAATCTCCTTTATATTATTGTCATTCTCTCCAATGTTCTTTATATACGAGAGGATATACCTATCCGACAAAGCATCACCAGTAGGATCAAAGAAACTGATCTGTCCACGATCATTCGCTTCATCAATCATCGGTATAGTCAAACCTTCCACACGATATTTACCCTTGTCCTTTGTCTTTTCAGATCCAGGCGCGAATTCCGATATGGCAATCTCGCTTGAACGGTCAACGCTCTTTACTCTCTTAAATACACTATCAAAGCCATGATAGAAATTTCTTGAATCAGAAGGCATTCCATACATAGGCATGAAGCCTGCTTCCGACAGATAAGACGCAAGCCCCATATCCTGATTGGATGTTTTTCTAACAACATTGTCGATCTGCCCTACCATATCGTTTACTATCCAATTAATTATCTCATTTATATCCTTATCAATCTGGTCATTTGCGTTGAATTGATCAAAGTATCTGTGAACTATAGCGTCCACTTCATCTTTGTTTTCTGCAATCCACTTTTCAAGGATGATTTTATTGTCACCCCAATCGGCAATGCGTCCAAATTCTCCAGCAGTATCTTGAAGATCATATTGATAAGCGAGATTTAGGAATGCTTGGTGTAAGATCTCCTTTACAACGACACGCTTCATTATAGCCTTCTTCATACGCACCTCACCATTAGTGTCCTTGTATGGAGCCAATGACAATGTAGGTGTTGCAGGAATACCACCCACCATTTCATCTGTAGCCTTTTCGTAATAATAGACATCATGACTTCTACCTCGGCAGAAGGTGAATGCCGTAGAATAAGCCTGTCCTCGACGGCCACCACGACCTACACGCTGCTGATAATTGTAACGCGTTGGTGGCATATTGCCTTGGAAGATAGCTTGCAAACTACCTATATCTACACCCACTTCCATGGTTGTTGTTACACATACCATATCAATAGGCATAGTCATCTCTTTTCCGAGTTTTGTTGGATCGTTGTCATCAATGAGAATAAGATCCTTGAACTCACGCAAGCGTGCTTGAATATCATCTGTCTGTCCAGACAACTCCTCTGTATGTAGTCTTCGTGGAGCCTTCTTTTCCTTTAAGATGTCAAACGAAATGTAATGATCGTGTAAAGCCTGAGTCTCGACTGTAATTGTTGGATCTAACTTAGCCATACAGCTTGTATTGGTGCAGAATCCAAAGCCTTTATTCGGATGCACACGACCACATTTTGGACATTTCATATACTTGTCGTTAGTCATCTTGGTGAATGACAACTTCTCCAGTTCAAGTGATAGCACATTTATATCTGTACAATATTTCTTTAAATAACGTACAAGAGCATCACCTAAATTGTTTTCATCACCACCTCTTCTTTCACAGAATACCTTAATTGGACGTTTGACAGAACCCTTCAGGTGCTCGTAATCGACATAAGCATTGCCTTCTTCTACACTTGGGTAGAGATAGTTATCACCCATTACGCGAATGAATGCATCTACGAATTCATATACACTAATATCTGTTGGCAACAACCTTCTTAAAGTCTGATACTCATTCGAAGCTTCAACAGCATCGGATTGAGGACTGCTTATATAGCCAATACCGGCATCAAGCACACTTACTCCCATATATTTACCAAATGAATTGGCAAATACGGCATTTTCCAATTGCTTACGTATCTGTACAGCATATGTATTGTCCTCAAAATGAGGATTGTTTACTAATGTAAAAGCATTGAAGTCGTAAGCGGTACTCCAATGGAATAATCCATCAGCATTATCCTTACTGTACCATTGGAACTTATGAGCTTCACCTGCGGGATTAATTCCTCGTTCCAGAAGCTTTCTTACCAAAGTTCCATCGAAACCATTACCAATGAGGTTTGACAATGGAATGTTATTTTGTGAGTATTGCGATAATCCTGAAAAGTCGTCATCGTCTATAGCGTCAAAGATCGCATTTGTTACATCAGAGATGTCTGGTCGTAACCATTTTGATTTTACCGCCTCTCGAATTTCCTTCTTTTTTGTACCTACAGACAATTGTTGCTTTATAAAATCTACTATATCATTGATTCCCACCTCATTTACACTATCCACAAATAGCATACGCACCATGTCTCGGTACTGTTCCTTCTCAATACCAAGTGCTTGCTTTGCAGCATCCTCACGGCTATCAGAGAAGCCGATAAGCTTAGCTGAGCTATCATCTAACTGGTACAGTAATTCTTTACTAAGTATCTGATTGCTACGATCAATACCTGTTCGGAAACTACGAATCGGAGAATTTGTATGCTTTCTTAATGTGTAATCTTGTAAGCAATGAGGACAAGTACATGGAACGGCATAAATTTTTGACGCTCTTAAATCATCAATTTCTGCTCCATTATTATGGTTAACAACCTTGTATAGGAATCCTTGGATACCGTTAGTTTTAATACAGTCCTTTAATGAACCCGTATTTGGAGCAAGTGATTGATCCTTTGGGGTAAACTTACCCGTAAGGGAATCAAGATACCCAGGAACCCATTGAGCTTTACCATTACTATATGCGTTTTCGCCTGTGTTTATGACAACCACATGATCCCCACCACCTTGGTTAGCACTTCCCTCAGGAATGTTTATTGGTGTACTCAAATCTTTTGGCCAAAATATAGCATACTCTTGGTATGTTTTATTCTGAACCATAGGGGTCGGATTAAAGTTTGGTATCTGCTCCAAATTTGGGAAATTTAGTGTAAGTGACACGCTACCATCGTTGATTTCCCTCTTTCTGTTTCCACCAATGAACAACTGTCCACAGTTCTCACAACGAAGCAACTCCAATACTTTTCTAGCACCAACTTCTTTAGAATTATAGCTAAGATTCTTAACAGCAGGTACATCATCAGAGAGTGAAGGATTGAGTTCTCCCCATAATCCCTCAACATACTTGAAGAACTTATGGAAACGGAATCTTGGTAGCTTATGCTTCTTATAGATTGTGTCTATATAGCCACGGAATATAAGGAAGCCTCGGAATGCATCCTTATTACCAGCAAATAGAGATTCTATAAGTTGAGATTGTGCAATAGGCCTTTTTGATGCATCTGTATTTGATGGCAAACAATTATAAAAGTCCTTAAACATCTGTTCTTCATATTTCTTACAGAACTCATCAATCGTATCACAATTGAATTTGTCCTTTATGAAGTTCAGAACCTTTCCTTTACGAAGTTCTGCCACATCATTAGCATTGTTTTGATCAAGTTCAATAGCTACAAAATTCTCGTGATTGAACTCCGAGAATGATGTGTAGTCAACAGAAATATTCTTGTTTTCACCAGTATAATTGGAACCAGCTTGAACATTGAATACAGTTTCTCCTTCAATGGTACTGTATATACCAAAGAATTCTTCCATATATTTCTGTGTAGCGGTCTCATCACCAAGAGATGCAGAAGATGCGAGTATCTTGATTTGAGGATTAGGCACTTTATGACCACAACCATCATCTACCACAGGTTCAAGTCCTATGGCATTATACAGCATACGCAACAAACATGCAACTTCACTACCTGCGGTACCTCTGTACAAGTGAAGCTCATCCACAATAATATGAAAAACTCTGTTTTTCTTTGCCTCTTCACGCTCACCCTCAGGTAAATCTTCTGCCGCCAACCAACGCTTTGTATCTTCAAGCATTTGGCTCTCAGTCCTTCTCATCAGCATGATACTCAACATTGAGGTATTGGTAATCATGATATCAGGAGCCCAATACTGCATATCCCAACGAGTAATCATTTCGCTGGTTGTCAAATCTCCACCTAATCGAGGTTCTATGTAAAGGGCATCTTTCTTGTCAGGATTGGACGCAACGTATCTATTCACAAACTCAAAATGTTCGTGAATTTTAGCCAACTGTTCAGCAACCTCTTGCTTCCTCTTTGCAAATGTAGTTTTGTGGTTAGGGTCGTTGAGAAGATCGTAACTCTTTGGAGCTATTGTTGAACCATTATAACTTCCGAAATAGATACGATTACCCTTCATCTTGCTATGCATGAATGAACGTACATCGTTGCTGTCAAGTGCTTCACGAAGACGTGCCATCTGATCTTCAACCAAGGCATTCATTGGATAAAGAACCAGTGCTCTAATTGCCGCAGGACGAGTGTCATTCAAACGTTGATTTGGAACATATCTTTTCTTGGTAGAACGTCCTTCTATCACACCCTCAAACCACTTTGAATGTGATGTTGCTGGTGCCCAATTGCTACTAACGTATTCCTTATATATATCAGCTAACAGTGGTAACATAAACGACTCTGTCTTGCCAGAACCTGTACCCGAAGTGATTACTGTATTCTTATATTTTAGCGGATTACCCTTTTCGTCAATACCAGCAAAAGCCTTCTCAAGCATACCTATCTGATGACCATAAGGGATATACTTATCCATCAGACCTTGCATCAACCCTTTAGCAATAAAATTCTCAAAGTATTCCCTTGCGAAAATTTCTCCGCCAAAATAAACAGAGAATCTGTTGATCAGGTCGTCCATAGTTTTGAGACCCTCTGCAGGAGCATACTCTGGAAGCACTTCAAGGTATGGCTCTTTGCTGAGATTGTTACCTGCACGAAGCGCATCCATGCGCTCTCTATTTATTTCCTCATTACTTATTTTGTACGAAACGTCAAAGTAACGTGTGTAGTCTTCTTCTATCTTTTCAAAGGCGCCGATTGGGTCCTGTGAAAACAAATGTTCAAATTTCTTCATACATTATATGATTAGAATAGTTTCTTTGATGAATTTAGTAAAATCCGGTAGTTCTATCGATTCGTCTGTCAATCTAAAGACAGTTTCGAATGATTGACCGCCCCCTTTTGAATATCCTATAGATTTTCGTCCGTTTCCGAACATCCATCTGTCTTGTATAAGAAATGTCATTGCAACGTTCACATTATTTACGTCAAGTTTGATGAATGAACCTTGGCAATTGAGATAAACCTTGTGTCTATGAGCAACAGCTAAAATGTCTGTACTATTATGATCTCGAAGAATCATGTACATTTCTCGATATTTACCACCATTCAAAGCTGATTTGTAGAATTCCATCTTATGTCTCGTTTGTACACCTTTCCTAGCGAGATTGTTTGTATTGGAGTTCTCTATGGCTGCCAGTTTGTTCGCGAGAACGTTGCATCTTGTTTCATTGTGAAGTTTGTACTGATTGAGCAGTGAGTAATAACTATCAGTAGAAGCACCACAGACAAAAACTTTTCTGGTTACAGGCAATCCGAGATTCATCAGATACAAAGCTCGCTCTATGTAATTAGGCAGCAGCAATGTAGTAGGGAGATACACGGAATGGTCTCTTTGTGTGATCACCATAGGCGTATTCTGTTCGTGATGGCAATATACTGATGCCCATGCAGTCATTCCATTCTTTATTTCTGCAAAGACATTGTTGGCTTTTTCTATGTATCTGACTCTTTGCGTACTTGTACTCCTCATTGATCTTATCCTTGGCAATGAGGTTACAGATGTAGGTTCAAGACGAGGTAGGAATTCATACGAATCGTTTTGCTCAAAATGGAACTGTGAAGATATCTCATTATATGTTGGAACCATATTGAGTAGTGACAAAGCAAAATCATTGTCATCCAAAATATCACATTGCTGATTGTATTCTTTGCTAAAGTCGTATGGCGAGAAGTTGTGCCCCACAAGTATAATTGGAGGTAACAGTCTTTCTTCATCACTCTGTCGCTTACCATTGATCGAGAAGATTCTTACATTGTGATCATTGCAATAATCTATCAAATCTGCAATAAACGAACGTGTATAGCAACCTCCCAACATCAACAACTGCGATCCAGAAGCAAGATGCAATGAAAAAGGCACACGCATGAATGATGGCGCAATGGCTTGACATTTACTTGTTGAATAGTCAAGGTGCATAATGCCAGCTTTGCCAAGTAGTCTCTTAGTATTGCTTATGAATCCTTCTTTCTGAATGTCAATGTTTAAACGTGTAGCTGCATAACTGACACATTTTCTGAATTTCGCATGAGTTATCTCCGATGATTCAGAATCATAACAGCATGCAGCCAGGAGATTGATGAAATAAAGATCGTCAGTAATATGAGAGAAATCCTCTTTGTTAATCTGGAATAATCCTTGAATCCTCTCTGACTGATATTTCTTATCTATGTGATTACCAGAAAGAGAATATTCATTATCGGCATTTGTTAGAATACCGAATTGGTTATATTTGTAGGTATAAAGAGGATTATAACAAATGCTCTGGCCACATACATTTATACTGTAACAGTAATCATTGCCTTTATACTCAAGGCAAATATCAACGTATGCCACTTCGGAACTTCCAATAGGCATCTCTTTGATGTCTAATATAATCTTATTATCTATAACGCCATAAGTATATTTATCTTCATCATAAACTCCATTCAGATTCAAGAAAACTTGAATTTCGTCAGGTTTGATTGTCGTTGGAATTTCAAAATACGGTAGTGCATTAATGAAGTAGGCACCATTACTCTTTTTGATACCTCCCTTCATGACGATGGCTGATGATCCTTGTTGCTCAATAGTTTTGGCTTCGTCCTTCTTGTAGTATTGACCATTCAATCTATTTTCAGTAAAATAGATTGTCCAATCACTACCAAATAAGTCACGAGTATCTTCATTTGGCCATTGCTCTACAGAATTGTTATTATTTGCACGCCATTTCTCAAAAGCATATTCTTTACCTTTGCGTACAGCGATTATGTAGGATTTTGATGGCTTTATTTCTTTTGTCTGAATGAAGAGACTATCATCATATTCGTAGAAGAAGATAACATCTTCTGTACTCAACGGAACAATGTTGTATTTGTTAGTCTTTAAAGCATAATCCTTCAACTCAATGTTGGTTTGCTTGTTTATCTTAACAAATGAGGTGTTATATCCAGCCAAGGTGCCGGACTTTCCTTCTTTTATATCGAATCCTTTCTCGTTAACACTCTGTTGTACAGTCGTTAGCAGGACAATCGAATTTTCTGTATCTTCATCATCATTAGGGAAATAAATGCCAAGAGCAAACTCACCGCTAACAATTGTTTGATTGTACTCAGATACTTGCCTGCGTTCTGCTATCTTGCTTTCATACGCATCAATATCAAAGTCATCGATAACAGCTTGAACTTTTCTTGCAGAAATACCTTTATAGTCATTGGCAGAATAGCACTTCAGCAGAATATTCCTCAATTCCTCGTTAGCTCTTACATCCTTTAGCGAATTCATGATAAGGCCAATGATCTCAAGGAATGTCTTTGAGTCAATTAGTTTCCAAGCACTTGACTTGTATATTGCATCCTGAATTTTGTTGCGTGTAGAGGCTGACAAAGGCAAATGATAGAGTATTCTTCCAGCATAATCACCATATTCTGAGTTTGATCGATCATATACGCTGGCATCTTTATCAAACCTGTTATTATGCTGGTTGATAAGGTCCCAAAGCTCAGGAATGAATGTTCTTGAACCAGCTGAGATGGAATCGCCTACATTAGCCCATTTCTGCGTATCTCCATTGTCAAATTTTAGGATAACATAAATGACAATGGCAAAGTATGGCATAGCGTGCACCAATGCCTTTCTATCCTCTGATATCCTGATCTTTATGCTACCATCTTCTGCTTCATATCTATCAAAGTACTTTATGTCCTTTGTATAAATATGGTTGGCTACAGCCAAAACATCAGAACGTCTGTTGTTCTTCAGACAAAATATATTAGAATAATATTTGCAATCAGAATGACTGCAAACATTATCACCATTCGGTTCGCGTTTTGTGCAAACATAACGGTTGTAATGGACACAGAAATGTTCAACAGAGGAAATGAAATCTTCCTTGTAGTCATCAGTTTCTATGCCTTTTAATTTACCTATCTCCTCCAGGAGTTGTCGATCTACGTGGAATAGTATTTCACTTTTGCCCTCCTTGAAGAAATGCTCCAGCAAACCATTGTTCCAGAGAAAATATTTATAATAGTTGTTATAGAAGAAGCTGTCCATACTTTATTCGATGTTCCATTCGATGAAGTCTGGATAGATGTCTGCAAGTTGCTTTAACATCTTTCCAATCTCCGATTCCGCATTATTCAGTGTTATAACCAGTGTATCTATTGGTCGTGTTAATGGCATGAGCGCCCACAGGAGAACATTTCTTTTCTTTGCCACTTCCGGGTCAAAGCATAACTCATCGTCATTAGCTTTGTATGTGTCCATTTTATATTGGATGAGATCGTCAAAATCAGCACAAACCACGCACCAACCTTCAAGCCCACGGCATGAATCATATTGATATACACGACATTCATCTTTTGTCGGGTAAGCAGTACGATTGTTGTCGTTTATACCGTCATATACAGGAATGCCAGCTTTCTTATATGCCTCTGCTTTAGCAAATCGCTTACCTTTATTATCTCTTATAACTTGCGTTGGGGGTTCCAAGATGAGAATGTCATAATTCTCACATTTGTTCTTTTCACAGTTGGCCTTGAGTTCCTTGAATGTTTTGTTCTTGAAGTTCGAATAGATCTTAATCTCTCCACCTGGAAGTTCATCATTTGGTTTTACTTTCCAGTCGAGATTAGCCATACGGGCAAATGCGTTTACGAATGAAACGAGATTTGCTTTCTGCCTACGCTCCAGTTCCATTGTTTTGGGTTTTCTTACGAGTGTCTTTTCTACACCTCTTTCCCATATCTGACGATTACTGACTCTCATGAACTGGTCAACACCATCAGCCACAACCAATCGATTTGCGCCATATACTTTGAACAGAATCTTTTTCTCTATATCTGAGAAATCCTGAGCCTCGTCTATCAATATATAATCCCAGTCAATAGGGTTTTCTGCCATATCCTTCAATGCATCGATATCCTCTTTCTGACATGTTTCAACCACAAACTCGTATAGTTGTTTCAAAGCCTGATTATATTCGGTATCAAATGTTCTTTTCTGAGGATTCAGAGTATTTACATCAACACCAACCTCTTTCATCAATGTGATGAAGAACGAGTGAATAGTTTTAATAGATACGGTACGTCCATCAACCTTTGATGGCATAGGGGTATAGTCAATCAGTCGCTTGATATCACTAACCAAAGCATTGTTATATGTAAGGATCAGACAACGGTTAGCATAATCCTCGTTTGCGAGGAGGAATGCCAATTGGAGTAACTGTACAGTCTTACCCGTACCAGCACGACCAGTAACTATTGTCAGTTTATTGCCGGCATCAGTTAGCAACTTTTCAACGTCAGTATTCTTCTGACTGAGCAATTCGAACTTTTGTTTGGTAAGGCCCTGTGGTTTTCTTTCTTCAGTAAAAAGTTCTACAATGGATTTGTATTCGCTTTCTCCATCAGAGAAACTATCCAAACAGAAACGATTTGAATCAATCTTCATGACATTAGCCTGTTGAAGAATGACATTTACCAGATCTCTGAACTTAAATCCTCTGTGGAGTGCATTATCCATCACACTACCTCTCATATAAGAAAGATCATTCCTTGACAAACCGTTAAACCACAGTACATCACATATAAAAGGTTTGATATACAGTTGGTCATTCAGATGATTGAACAATGAGAACTTTGCTTCGTTACATTGTTGAGAGGCATTATGCGGAATACCAGAATAAGAAACAATATAATCAGTTCCTTCACGCTTAACACTACTTGCTGAATGTGATTTGAGTTCTATGTTACAGATGAAACTCTTAACATCCAGTTCCTTTACCACATCATAGTTTTTCGTGTTGACATTCTTTAGCGTCAGATTGTCAATGAAACCCATTACAAGCATATCGATGTCATTTCGTTTCTGACCGAATATGCGAATGCTGGTCATGATATATATGGTTCCCTTTGCATCAGGGTATGAAGCCAATTCCTCTTGAAGATTCTCCTTCAATTGGATTGCTGCTTCATCTTCTTTTGAAAGGACTGAGGTGTCCTTTGCAAAGCTTTTTACTTGTATTTTTATCATAGTATATTGGCGGTTTTACACTAAAGAATTTACCTCATCCTTGATCTCCTGATAGCGATTGTCCATCCAACCAATCAGTTTATAGAAAAGGGTTTCTTCATCAAGATGTTCATTCCAATCCTTCAAAATGCCGAATCCGGTATTTGCATACTTCTCTGCAAGAGCATACACTTCATCACGATTACAGATGTCATCAATTTGATCGGTATTGTCCTTCAGATTATCCTCATAATACAAAGCAGATAGTAATGCCTCATAATTACCAAGGTATTCGGTACGAACAAAGGAGTTTACCGTTTGAATATCTGTAGGTTCTTTGTCTTCCATCTTGGCAATGGCGATGGCAAAACTAAACAGATCTGCACGAGTGGCTGCATTCTTATGAAGTTGGAAATACTTGCTCTTCTCGAAATCTGCGATAAAGCCGTTGTCGTAGGCTTTTGCTATATTTAATGCTACTTTTGCCATAGTCCTTATTTTGTTACGGTTACACCATCTTCCAATGATAATTTGCTGAATGTGCTGTATTGATCCTGCAAGGCAGCACTTACCTTCTCGTCATACTCTGTTGGGGTGAATGTCAGAATCACCTGCTTTGATTTTGCTATCTCGCAAAGGGTGTTTATGAAATTCAAGCGGTTATCTTCATCCACACGACCAATAGGAGTATCTATGAACAACAGGGAGTCGTGCATTGAGACCTTCTGCAAAGCCAGAGTAAACGAGAGGGCAAGCAATGCACGCTCAGCAGCACTACAAGATCCAAGCGTTTGAGAACCATAGTTGTCAAGCAGACGGAAAGTATAATCTTCCAGAATCTCAACCTTCGAGAATGCATCCTTCTTCCAGAGCAACTTCGAGAATGTGTCGAATGTCTCATTCTCCATCTCAAAGCGACTCTCTGCCAGCAAATCAAGACGAGTTTCCTTCAAGATGTTTCTGCACTTCTTGCAATACTCGGCTTGCTTATTGATCTTTTCAAGTTGCTGGTTCTTGTCAATCAGCGACTTTAGCTTTTTATCCTGAGCAACATACTGATTGTCGAGTTCTCTTTTATGTGCTTCCTCAACACCTTTCTTCTTGACAATTGTATCTCGTAATTCCTTAAACTCCTTCTTCTGTTGTATTGCAGCAGAAATAGCCTCTGTATTAGGAATGTTCATGAGATAGGTGTTAAGTTGCTTCTCTTCTTCCAGATAATCATTGTACTGTTTGCGAAGATTCTTTATCTCTTCCATCATGTCATCTCGCTTCTGCTGATAGTCATCAATCTTAGCAAGATACTGACGCAAGAACACAACTGCCTTATTTAACAATGCAGATGTTTCAGAAGAAACCTCAAGTTCTTTCTTCAGTTCATCAATAAAGTTAAATGAATGGTCGCTCAATGGTTGATCACAAACACAGCAATGTTTGTGCTTCTCAATTGACTCAAGCAAGAACTTGTCTATACGTGGTGGCAACTTTCCATGCTTATCCTGTTCTTGAATGTATTTGTAAAGACTCTTTATGGCAGGATACATGGCAAAGCATTGTAGGTATTCACGAACGAAAACCATCATTTGCGCTTTCTTCTGAGCAATGGTAATCTTTAAGCCATCAATCAAAGTCTCTACCTCTTTTAAACGAGCAGTTTTCTCCGATACATGTACGTGACCACTAATGATGTTGTCTAATTTAGCAATCTCATCATCACAGTTGTGAATTTGGGTTGTTATGGAACTTATTGTTTCAACAGATGCATCAATTGCTGATTGTATCTTGTCAAGTTCCTTCTGAGCTGTAGCAATATCTGTTACAGAAGAATTTGCAATTTGTGTATTAAGAATATCTGTCAGATACTTGTGGAAAGAGTTTTCAGCTTTCTCAATTATCTTTGCCTGTGTCAGTTCCTCAATACCATTCTTTACATTCTCCAACTGTCCAGCCTTGAAATAATCCTCCAAATGCTCACCATCGAAGAAAATATACTCGTGGATTTCCTCTGGAACATTCTTCTTTACGAATGAAAGTGTTTCTTCTTCTGAATCAACAGAGTTCCATTCTCCATTATGGAAGTGCATAATAGAGAACTCTGTGCCTACTGATACAACAGCATCATTCGTTACGTTAAATTTGCCTACTCGTTGGAATCTTACCTTTTCTGTCGAGTCATCAGAGGCAAAAAGAATCCTCACAGTTGCATCACCAATAACACTCTCACCATCAGACAAATGCTCACGGATTTCTTGTACTTGCTGATTATTAAGAATAGGACTTGCGGTATATTTGTTGCCAAGGTGCATCTCTGAGTCATAGAGACACCATGTAATAGCATTAAGAACATTTGTCTTACCTACGCCATTCTTAGCATAGATAATATGCAAATCATTCTGTCCACTTGCACAAGGGAACTTGAATTGTAGGTTCCTATACTGGCGGAAATTCTGTATTTCAATATTTTCGATTCGCATAACTCTTATACTGATTTTATTATTTTGTCAATCATACGCTTGCCCTGGCGACCTTCTTCAATGCCAGCAAGGACATTCTCTATATTTTTCTGCATAGCAATGTCAGACTTAGTCTTCTCTGCTATCTTAGTGAGGATTTTCTTGTTAATTGCCATACTAATCTAATGTATTTATGATTTTGAGTGCATCTATTGAATTTATCGCATTTTCTGCTATTTCCTTTAATCGAATTTGCTCTTTTGCCTTTATCTTACGTTCCAACACTATTGAATCATCATCAAGATCTGCAATAGTATCAACGCAAATATCATAAAGGTTTGCAAACTTCTTGTCAGGCGCTTGTCTTATTATTCGACCAATACGCTGAACATACTCACGAGGATTTGTGCTTGAAGCCATCAATATACCAAGATCTGCTGTTGGAATATCAATTCCTTCGTCCATACATTTGATGGCTATTAATGCTTGGTACACTCCTGCCTTGAACTTTGCGATTATTGCTTCACGTTCCGACTTGTTGTTGTATCGCTTTTCTGCCTTCGTTCCTTCTTTCTCTGTTAACTTGTGAGAGATTATGCCTCTATTATTAAGAATATCCAGAACTTGGAGAATCTGCTGAGGAGAGACGAATATGATAAGGTTTTCTATACGTCCTTTTGCTTCCAAATCGTCAAGTATTCGCTCCAATTCATCATATTTGGCTTCTGCGTTCTTGATGATGTTAGCTCGTTTCTCCATTAAGCGTTCAAGCCTTGTGGCTGCATCAGGATCGCTATCTTTCATGTTCCAAAGTTTACTTATACGATTTGAGACATCCTTGTACTCTTTTGTTTCTTCTTCTGTAAGTCTAACCTTAGAAATTAGATAGTTGTAATTGACAAGGAAGTGTTTTCCTGTCATTGGATTGTACTCTGTCAGTGCGTCCTTTATCGTAAATTCAAAATTGGCATTACCATAAAAACCTACGAGCTTTGCTGTACCGGCATCGTCAAACCATCTACTTGGAGTGGCACTCAACCCTATGCGATACTTGTATTCTGGTAATAGCGCATTCTGGAGTTTTCTCGCTCCAAGCCAATGTGTTTCGTCACCTACGAATAAAACTTCTGTGCCTGGCTGGAGGCAATTTCTCATCGCATTTGTGAATTTGTCTGAAGACGCAGTTATGTGGGTCGTATAAAACACACAATGATCAGCCAAACCTGTACCATTTTTATAAAGGAGCTTTGTCAGCAATCCGTCCCAATTCGTTACGGAACCATCTACAACAACGCTTTCGTCAAAGCATAATCCTTGTGCATCTACCTCATCCTTCCATTGTTTGGACAAAGTGTTTTGAGGTGTAGAAATGATTGTGATGAGCCTACTCCTTGTTTGATTTAGATACTTAATACCAGCTATGGCAGTTCGTGTTTTACCTGTGCCTGTTGCCATTTCAAACAACATCCGATAGCTATTCTCTTTCCATTTGTTCAAAGCATCCGCTTGATAAAAGAAGAGTTTCTTATCTTGCTTGAAGTTGAACTTCTTAAGCTTTATGCTATGGTACTTCCTTAGTGAAATACTTTCGGTTTTGAAATCCGATGAGTATCTAACTATGTCAGCTTTTACTGCATTAGGCAGATTGAAAACCTTCACATTCTTACGATCGCCATTCCATATTTCATCAAATCTAACTTTGTCTCTTACGTAGTAATCATGCGAATCTGTCCAATCCTTGAAGACCTTGAACTCTTCGTCATTGTTTACCCATGCAGCTGCCGTTTCGTTGATAGAACCACTAAAGGACAGTTCGTTTCCGTCCTTATCCCTTAGTATTCCAACCTTTTGATGAAACAAACCTTTCTCGGAAATAGTTTCGTTATTGCAAATAGTACCGTCATCGTTAAAGACAATTGCAAGTTTCATTTCAAGCAATCCATTCGACAACATCCATCCTAATGCTTTTACATGATTTTTCTCAAACTCGACTTCAATATTATCTGTATCAATACCGAAATCCTTCAGAGACAAGTCTTCGCTATTCTCTGCTATTTTCCTTACAACTTCAAGGTCATCACTATTCAAACGAGGGCTTGTTATTAGGCGCATCTTACCGCCATTCTGAATAAACTCAGAAAGTCCACGTGCTGCTACAGCCATTGACGAAGATGCAAAGAATCCGGCAATTCTATCATAGTGAACAGATGCTCCAAGTACAGGAACATAGTAATCCTCTATGATGTCATCAACACCAGATTCATAACAAGGTTTGATATTTAGCTCCTTAAAGTTCATATTCAATAGAATCCTTTACGGTTTCGATAATTAGATTAACATTAGGACGTCTTCTTGTTTGAGTCGTTTTTGAGAGTATGGATAAAATCTCCTCACGAACCTCATCTGTAGCACCAGCCATAAAATAGTTCTGAATGTAAGGGATGTACAAACAGAGTTTGGGCAATACAGCCTTCATATCACGTTCATTCAGCTTTACGAAGTTTGAGCCAAGAGCATTTGCATTGGCTCTGCACTTTGCGAATCTACACAATCCTAATTGAGCAGCAGTCTTCATGTGGTTCTCTCCATATTTCTTGTCTGCAACTTCCTTGCGTTTCTCTGAACGAAGCATGTAACCCATTTGGTTGTAATCGACATCCGTTTTACCGCAGTTTGCCAGCAAGAACGGAACGCTGTAGTAAGCATCCTTAAAGTCGCTGAATTGAGAAGGATCTGCCTTCGTAATAGGATGTGGTATGAACTCATGTCCTATAAGTCCGAGAATTTCACGACACTTGTATTTCTTCAGGACTTCAAGCAAGATTTTACTCTTGTCATCGTTCTCAAGTAGACTTTCATCAGCATGTGTATAGAATGCCTTCAAAAGTACTTGCTCATTCGTTGGGTTGCCGATTACGTTTTCCCAATACTCTTTGTCCATTATGTGTTTTACTCCATCCATGATGATTTCTGTATCTCGTTCCCAAAGTGTCGGATCTATCATCTCTTTGAATGAAAGATTAAAGAAACTCAGGAATATGTTTTTATGTTCTTTGAATTTATTCAGAAAATCGAAAATTGACTTCAACGGAGTAGTCATGGTGACCTCATTATAGTAACCATTTTCATAATCCTCCATGAACTCTTCGTATGTCTTCAATCTGTCATGCTTGATACCAAGAGTATGCTCTTCCCAATACGTTTGATTCTTGTAACAGAACTGCCAGAAGGAAAGATTGCGGTAGAAACCAGGTTGATTACACCATCTGGCAATCTGCACATAGATGTTTGGTAGTGGAGCTTTATGGTAGTCTTCATGACGCATGATGTAACCCAGACATCCGTAGCGCATCAAAACACAGATACGCATAAAGATCTCAGCAATATCCAATTGGAACTTCTTGTCATCAGTCGGGGTTTGCTGAAAACCACAGAACAAATAGAACTTGGTCTCTTTCTTAGGACAATAGAATTTCCAGATTTTTAGAGCTTTCTCAATTAGTTTCCTATCGAACCAATTATCGAAGGCAAAGATAAAATCACCATGGTAGTTTGCATTGGCAAGTTTTCTCGCCATATCTTCCCCTCGTCTGTTTTGAGCAAGCAGGCGCTCATCCAAACCTTGGCGGAATTGGAAAGGTCTTCCTGTAGCAATCAGTTCATCAAGAAGCGGTTCCCAATATGGGGAAGCCAAGAAGTTATCATCCCACAGGTAGATGTATGGTCTTTTAAGTTTGCCATTCTCATCACGCTCGTTATCAAGAAAGTCGTTGAGGTTAGAGTATGGCATAGCCTTTCTTTCAAGTTTGTTGACGCAGAACGGGCAACGTCTGAAACATCCACGAGTAAGGAAACCAATAGAATACTCTTTGTAATCCTTATAGTAATTTGGAGAAGTCTTGATATTCTCCATAATGCCCACGAATTCATCATAAAGATGATAATCAGGCATCTGGGTACGCATGTCGATACCATGAGCACCAGACTTATTGCAAAGGCTGTTCAGGAAGTCATCTTTCTCCAGACGTTCCATGTCCTCAGCACGTTTCTCTGCAAAGCCGTTCTCAACGGATAGATTTGCATAGCTACCCGTCCCACCCATGTGAACACGTTTCTTTAGCTTCTTGTCTGACATCAGGACAGACAACAAGAGTGGAGGATCGTCCAATGTAAATGAGAACACACAAGACACATAGATATGATCTAATCTTGCCAACTCTTCGAAATTACTTTCATTGGTCAGAAGCTCGTATGTGCTTGCGTTTTCGGGTATAAGTTTATCAGCTTCCTTCCTGACAAAGCCATTGTCACGAAAGTAACCAGCGATCTTCAAGAGCGCAAGATTAGGGTGACGCGTACCATTGCAAAGCAAGTCCGCATCAACCAATCCAATCTTGTATGTTTTCTTCTTTGAAGGCATAATTATTCAGTAATCAAATGATTCTTGACAGCCTCTTTCTTTGGAATGCAAATCATCACTCCAACGCCATCAAGCAGGAACAATACGTCATCATCCTTTGACCAATCTGCCAACTCTGGCCAACCATCTTTTGCCCAACTATCATGCTTCGTATAGACTTCCACACGATTTGCTCTACGAAAATAACCAAGGAGAGTTTCCTTGTTTTCCTTTTCCATGTCGTTAGAAACCTCCATGAGTTCACCACAAAACTGGTAAACCACTTCGTTAGCTTCAACGTATTTTTGAAGTATATCAGCTGTAATATTCGTTGTCATATTGGTAAGCGTTTCCGCGATGCTAGTAGATACACGTCAAAAAAATATCGCTCAAGCT
>OCIU01001211.1_pt1 | contig 18824 bp, 14 predicted proteins | sample 1538471 | NCBI WGS metagenome assembly OCIU01 (sample SAMN04571693, study PRJEB22368) | human gut metagenome | biome: human gut; material: stool | host: Homo sapiens | place: Luxembourg | collected 2012-06-01 | reverse complement strand
CTATCGGAAGCAAGCTTCCAATATCGTTTCCCCTCGACTTGCATGTGTTAAGCCTGTAGCTAGCGTTCATCCTGAGCCAGGATCAAACTCTACATTGTAAAATATCTTTTACTAGCAAATTCCTTGGTGCTAAGCCTTACTGGGCCGTCTAGGCCTTTCTAAGCCTTGGCGGAATATTGCTTATTGTTTGTATCTGTTTCAGAACGCTTCCGTATATCTTTTAATGAATTAACGGTATGTATATTACCCAAATCTACACATTATAAATAATGTAAGACTTGCTTCTTGTACTACTTGTCTGTTTATGTAAATCTTTTCAAAGAACTCTTTCTTTTCGCTTCCCGAACACTACTTAATCTCGTTTTGCTTGAGGTTTCGTTCTCGAAAGCGGATGCAAAGGTATAACAAAAAGTCTTACCGTGCAAGAGTTTTGACGAAAAAGTTTCAAGAAAACTTGCATTTTCGGTTTAGAATTGACCAAAATCAAGGAAAAAGCACGTTTTCAAGCGCTTTTACCTTGATTTTCTTTATTCAACCACAACTTCGTCAATAAAGAACCAGGCTGGATATCCAACACCATAATGCCATGTGGGGCATAGACCGATGGTCTTTACCGCCACGCGAATGTATCTTGCCTTGATAGGTTTGTCAAGACTTACGGTAGCAGGAACAAACTTCACGCTGATGTCGCGGTCTTCAGCAAACTCATGATTGCCTATCAAAGTGTATGCCTTACCGTCCTCGCTGGCGTAATAAGTCACGCTCTTTGGCATCAGAATCCACGCTCCGAGCTGATGCAGGAAATCGGTGCTGACCTTTTGAACAGTCTTCACCTCTCCCATATCCAGCGTAAAGTCGGCATCTTTGCCTTTCCATCCCACCCAACTCTCAACAAAAGTGGTGCCTCCATAGAGTCCGTCGGTGAGAGCCTTGTCGGCAATAGGCAGGTATTTTTCGTCTGGCGGCAGGTTCCAAATCACATTTGCACCAGCCGCCTTGTTCTTAGTATCAGTAGGAAGGAAACGCTGACGATAGAGTCGGCAATAGTCTTCCACATTATTATTACGTTCGTTGAGTGTCGTCACTCCATACATGGCACAAGTATTCTGGAACGTATCGAGCGCCTTCTCAGTATACGCCTTGTCGCCACCATTCTCCGTGCGTGCAATCTCCAGTTCGCTATATCGCAGCGGCAGTCGTGCTATGCGAACATGCGCCAGCCTTGCCGAGTCGGCAGCCACCGCCTTCTCAGCCTCATCGAAGAGTTCGTTGTATGCCTTGCGGAGGTTGGCATTGAGCATACCTTTCTTATGAGTTATCGGCGAATCGTATATCCACAGCGGAATGCCCGACGACAGCAGCGCACCGGTAAGCATCTGCTGATACCTATATAAATATGTGGCAGCCGGACCATAATATCCCTTCATGAATGTCTTCATCAACGAGTCGGCATCCAATTCGGGATTCCACATCAGCTTACCTATTATATATGCTCTCATTTCGGAGAAGTCGGTGCCAAGCGAACCGTTCACCTGTTCGAAGAGCATTGTGGCATGATTGCGCTTGAAGAGCTGTATGTTCTTCTTCAGGATATGGAAGTTGGGGAACGGTGCCACCACATTGTCGAAATTGATGCCATAGTCCCACACGAAAATATTGTTGGATATCTTCGCCCAACCTTCCATTGCCTTCACGAAATCGCGTCCCGACTCGTTGTCGGTAAGTGGCACCTCGCGCTTGCAGTCGATGTCGCAAAGCATGATGTTGACGTTAGGCAGCGGCTTGACATGCTTTGGCGGGTGCATGGTGAACAGATAGGCAAGCGTTGAGATCTGCTTGTCGGGAAACCGCTCAGCCAATCGATTGAGAAACCTGATGTAGCATCCAGCGGGCGACCCCTCATACTCGTTCACCTTCTTGCATTCGGGACATTGGCAATAAGTGTCGTTGCCGTCGTTCTGACTTACGGATATAGTGTTGCGTCCGGGATTGGCTTTGAAGATAGAGTCGATGCGATTGGCTACAATCTCGAAAATCTCAGGATTGGAGAGACACCACTGGCTATGATTGCCGGGGCGTCGTTCGCCGCTGATGAACGAATAGTATTCGGGATGCGCCTTACCATACACCGACGATGGCAGCAGTCGGTCGAACGTATGCACCCACATATCGTTGGCAAACACCTCACTGTGATCATGTAGTCTCATCCAGTCGCGGTAAGTGTTGTCGTTGTTTGAATAGCTGAAAGTCTGTCGGAAGCGGAATGCAGGACTTTCTGCCACGTGCATCTTAGGAATGCGTATGTCGGCAGAAGGAGTAAGCGTATAGAAGTCCTTCGCCAGATAGTCTACGCCAACAAACTTTTCAAGAAGCGTAGCCACGCCGTATATGGCACCCTTTCCGCCTGCCGACTTAATGGCGAGTGTGCCGTTCGAGCAGTCGATTACGTATCCGTCGTCAGTAGCCTCCATGGTCTTTTCGCCTATCACCACATCGTTCTTGGCAAGTTTGGTTGTGGCTATGATTTTAAGTTCGCCCCCTGACGTCTCGCGAACAAAGCGCTGCAGAAGCGTGGCAGCCTTGCGGTTGACGTCGTTATCCTCTACAAGCACTATGCGTCCCTGCTGTTTGCCCTTGCTGACAAGGCAGACCTGTGCCATTGCCGCCATAGGTATCATAAGACATGCGATGAGCAGCGCTCTATTGAACATATTGATCATTGTTTTGTAGTAAGAAATTTTAGTAATAAGTTAGTTTTAAAATAATGTACGCACAAAGGTACATAGAAAGATGCAAATATCGCACAAGCAGTAAAATTTTATTACAAAATGAAATCTTATTCTAGAGATTTCGGAAGCGTCTTTTATCATATTTTGCAGCATCGGAACACCCCTACCCGGCTGTCAAGGCTCTTCTGCATTACTAAAGTACCACTTCTGCATAGCAAAAGGACTACAATCAGAATGCAAATGAAGTCCTATTGCATTGCAAAAGGAGCCTTAATGACAGGCAAAAGGAGTACATTTTAAAGAAAAAGGAGTCTTTTTGAGCTTTGCGATTTTGCACAACAACACCCACAAACAGCATAACACACTGTATACAAGCACAATAACTGCTGCACGCTCAAAACTCGAAAATTTCGGGCCAAAGATTTCTTTGTGCGCTCAACTGGCAGTATTGAGCGATAAAAATGCAAATATTGTGCAGGAGCGGAGCTTCGGGTGATATGTTATGATGGTGAGATGATAAGAGTTTGATCCGTTTTTTCATGTAAAATACTTTGCCGTTTCACCTTTTTTGTATAATTTTGCGTACGAACCAAACAAGAAATTAGGGGTGCAGCATGGATTGTGCTGCTGAGATTATACCCGTAGAACCTGAAGCGGATAATGCCGCCGTAGGAAATATTTCTATCCTGTACAATCAACAAGTTGACAACAGTTGCATACAATTGCAGAGCGCATTTGCGGCAAACCCTTGCAACAGCCCCACACATATGAAACGACAATTATGCAATACAGATGTGCCCTTACTATAGCCGGAAGCGACAGCGTAGGAGGTGCCGGCATACAAGCCGACATCAAGACAATGTCGGCTTTGGGAGTGTATGCAGCCTCAGCCATCACAGCCGTGACCGTGCAGAACACCCAGGGAGTGTACGGCATTGAAGCAATCCGACCCGAAATAGTGGGCGGACAGATTAGTGCCGTAATGGACGATATACATCCTACGGCTGTAAAAATAGGTATGGTGAACGATGCCGAGACCATTCACGCCATTGCCGAGACATTGGGCAAATACAAAGGCGTGGCGGTTATCATCGACCCCGTTATGGTTTCGACAAGCGGATGCCGACTGATGCAGGAGGATGCTCTGCAGGTGTTTCGCACCGAACTGATGCCTTTGGCTTCGCTCCTGACGCCCAACGTGCCCGAAGCCGAAATCCTGTCGGGCATAAAGATTGAGACTGTTGACGACATGGATCGTGCTGCTGGCAAGATATGCCGCGAAGCTGGATGCGCCGTTCTGGTAAAGGGCGGACATCTCGACGGCAACACCAAGACCGACATTCTGTATGCCGACGGACAGCGGGTGGAGACATACGAGGCACAGACCGTAGAGACACGCAACACTCACGGAACGGGATGCACTCTCTCGTCCGCCATTACTGCCCATCTGGCTTTAGGCCATACGATGGCTGACGCCATAAGACTGGCAAAGACTTATTTATATAAGGCTCTTGAGGCTGGCAAGGACGTGGAGATAGGACGTGGACACGGGCCCGTAAACCACTTCTTCGACCCTCACCCATACTATACTAAATAAACAATACTGATGATACAATTCATAACTCATACCAACTCACGCTACGGTTATACCGACGGCGCACGCATGGCTCTGGAAGGCTGTTGCCGATGGATTCAACTACGCATGAAGGATGCAACCGACGACGAGGTGCGACCTATTGCTCACGAAATACGCAAGCTGTGCACCGAATACAATGCTAAGTTCATTCTCGACGACCGTGTGAACCTGGTCATTGAGACCGGTGCCGACGGCGTACATCTTGGCAAGAACGACATGCCTGTAGACGAAGCGCGACGCGTGCTCGGTACACATTATATAATAGGTGGCACCGCCAACACGTTCGACGACATACAGAGACTGGCCCGTCAGGGTGCCGACTACATAGGATGCGGCCCCTTCCGATTTACTACGACAAAGAAAAACCTCTCGCCTATTCTCGGACTTGAAGGCTATCAGCGCATAGTAAAGCAAATGCACGATGCCAATATCAATCTGCCGATTGTGGCGATTGGCGGTATCAAGGCGGAAGACATTCCTGCCATAATGCAGACGGGGGTGACGGGCATAGCCGTGAGTGGCGCTGTGCTGGATGCAGAGAATCCGGTGGAGGAAATGAAAAGGTTCGTCAAAAGCACAAAACCAAACCCCTAAAGTCCTACCCCCAGCCCCTCCCCAGTAAGGAGGGGAGGGGTATGAACGACTAATCAAAAAAACTAAAGCCCTACCCCCGGCCCCTCCCCAGTAGGGAGGGGAGTGGTATGAAAGGCTAATCAAGAAAACTAAAGCCCCACCCCGGCCCCTCCCCAGTAAGGAGGGGAGTGGTATGAAAGGCTAATCAAGAAAACTAAAGCCCCACCCCCGGCCCCTCCCCAGTAGGGAGGGGAGGGGTATGAAAGGCTAATCAAAAAACCTAAAGCCCTACCACTCCCCTCCCAAGTAGGGAGGGGAGTGGTATGAAAGGCTAATCAAGAAAAAAACAATATAGAGAAAAAATAAAAATACGAGAATATAAAATTAAATAAAAACAAGCAAATAGAGCACATCTCTCCCCTCCATACGGGGGAGGGGCTGGGGGTGGGGCTTCTTACTACATCATTATGAACAACAACATCAAATTCTCCTATCCTTCTTCAGAGAAGGTTTACATGAAGGGAGAAATCTACAAGGACCTGCGCGTAGGCATGCGCATGGTTCATCTGAAACCTACAGTGAAGATTGTAGGCGGCGAGCGCATTGAGACACCTAACGCTCCCGTCTACATATACGACACAAGTGGTCCGTACAGCGACCCTAACATCGAGATCGACCTGAAGCGCGGACTGCCCCACTTGCGTCAGGCTTGGATCGACTCACGCAAGGAGGGCGATACACAGATGTCGCTTGCACGCCAGGGCGTGATAACGCAGGAGATGGAGTACGTAGCGATTCGTGAGAACATGAACTGCCGCGAACTTGGCATCGAGACCCGTATCACACCGGAGTTTGTACGCGACGAAGTGGCAGCAGGACGTGCCGTCATACCCGCAAACAAGAAGCATCCGGAGTCAGAACCGATGATTATCGGCACCAACTTCCTCGTGAAAATCAATACAAACATAGGCAACTCAGCCATCACTTCGGGCATTGACGAGGAGGTGGAGAAGGCCGTGTGGAGCTGCAAGTGGGGTGGCGACACTCTGATGGACCTCTCTACGGGCGACAACATACACGAGACACGCGAGTGGATTCTGCGCAACTGCCCCGTACCAGTAGGCACCGTGCCTATGTATCAGGCTTTTGAGAAGGTGAACGGCAAGGCAGAGGACCTGACATGGGAGGTATTCCGCGACACACTCATCGAGCAATGCGAGCAGGGCGTAGACTACTTCACCATCCACTGCGGCATCCGTCTGAAGAATATCAACCTCGCCGACACACGTCTGACGGGCATCGTGAGCCGTGGCGGCAGCATCATCTCTAAGTGGTGCAAGGTGCATCAGGAGGAGAGTTTCCTCTATGCTCACTTCGACGACATCTGCGACATCTGCGCCAAGTATGACGTTGCCATTTCGTTGGGCGACGGATTGCGCCCCGGTTCTACCTACGACGCCAACGACGCAGCACAGTTTGCCGAACTCGACACAATGGGCGAGCTTGTAGAACGTGCTTGGGCTAAGGGCGTGCAGGCATTCATCGAGGGTCCGGGTCACGTGCCAATGCACAAGATAAAGGAGAATATGGAGCGCCAGATAGAGAAGTGCCACGGTGCACCCTTCTACACACTTGGCCCGCTCGTAACCGACATTGCTCCTGCCTACGACCACATCACATCTGCCATCGGTGCCGCTATGATAGGATGGTACGGCACAGCCATGCTCTGCTACGTAACTCCGAAGGAACACCTGGCACTGCCCAATAAGGACGACGTGCGCACTGGCGTAGTGACATACAAGATTGCTGCCCATGCAGCCGACCTTGCCAAGGGTCATCCAGGTGCCACAATACGCGACAACGCTCTGTCGAAGGCACGCTACGACTTCCGCTGGAAGGACCAGTTCAACCTCTCGCTCGACCCAGAGCGCGCCGAGGAGTACTATCGCACAACCAACAAGGTGGACGCCAACTACTGCACCATGTGCGGACCTAACTTCTGCGCAGCACGTATCAGCCACACACTTTGCGACGAAACCAAGTAATAAAATCAACAATAAACAATATAAAGCAATGATTGAAACACAAGTATCAAAAGGTATTATCACTACCTATTTTGACAAACTCCAGAACAACCTCGACCTCGACGTCGCTATCGTTGGCGGCGGTCCGTCAGGTATCGTAGCAGCCTACTATCTTGCCAAGGCAGGACTGAAAGTAGCACAGTTCGACCGTAAGCTGTCGCCTGGTGGCGGTATGTGGGGTGGTGCAATGATGTTCAACCAGATTGTTATTCAGGAAGAGGCAATGGACATCGTTAACGACTTCGAAATCAACTACCATCCGTTTGAAGACGGACTCTACACCATTGACTCTGTAGAGAGCACATCATCGCTGCTGTATCACGCAGTACACGCTGGTGCAACCATCTTCAACTGCTACTCTGTAGAGGACGTAGTGTTCAAGGAAAACAAGGTGAGCGGTGTTGTAGTAAACTGGACTCCGGTATTGCGCGAGGGTCTGCACGTCGATCCGCTTAACATCATGGCCAAGTGCGTTATCGACGGTACAGGTCACGACTCAGAGATGTGCAAGGTTGTAGCACGCAAGAACGGCATCCGTCTTGAGACAACAACAGGCGGCGTTATCGGCGAGCGTTCACTCGACGTAGAGGAAGGCGAGCGTCAGGTAGTAGAGGGCACACGCGAGATTTATCCAGGTCTGTACGTTTGCGGTATGGCATCTTCAGCCGTAGCCGGCACTCCACGTATGGGACCAATCTTCGGCGGTATGCTCATGTCAGGCAAGAAGGTTGCCGAACTGATTATCGAGAAACTTAATAAGTAGTTCTTTATATAGTTGAGAATTGAGAGGTGAAAGTTGAGAGTTATGATATGCTTTTCTATTTATGCATTATAAATAATGTTGATATATGTAATCATAACTCTAAACTTTCAACTCTCAACTCTCAGCTCATCATAACTCTCAACTTTCAACTCTCAATTCTAAACTGAGAAAATTCTATACTAATGAAAACCATCGCCATCACCCTACCCTCTTTTTTCACAGACGAAGCCTCAGCCATCAACCGTCTGTTTGAGAGCGGCATCGACCTGCTGCATCTTCGCAAGCCCGGCTCGCAAGCTGAAGAATGCCGACAATTGCTTGAGGCAGTAAACAAGCGATGGCTGCAACGTATCGTCGTACACGATCATTTTGAATTGTGCAAGGAATTTCAGTTGCACGGCATCCACCTCAACCGCCGCAACAATACCGTTCCAGCCGACCATCATGGCAGTCTGTCGTGCTCATGCCACTCATTAGAGGAAGTAATAGAGCGCAAGCCTAAGATGGACTACGTATTCCTTAGTCCTATATACGACAGCATATCCAAGCAAGGCTACCATTCGGCATTCAGCGACGAAGTCCTGCGCCAAGCATCGGCACAAGGCATTATCGACCACAAAGTAGTGGCATTGGGAGGCGTCACACGCCAGCGTATTCCACAATTGGAGGAATACGGATTCGGAGGCGCAGCCATATTGGGCGATATGTGGAAGGACCTGCCATAATAATTACAAAGAAAGGGTTGAGCATCTCGTTTTTTATTTGTACTTTTGCCATGTTATTTATCGACTAAAAAACATGGAACAAACAGGATTGAAGAAAGCATTCATACAACTACACTTGAGTGTAATGCTTGCAGGTTTTACAGGATTATTCGGCAAGCTCGTTACACTCAATGAGACAACTCTTACATGGTATAGACTCGTATTCACAACGATGATTCTGCTCGTATTTACGGGTCTGCCACGTGTTGAATTCAAGAAATTTCTGAAAATAGCCGGTTGCGGCACATTGCTCGGTTTGCATTGGATATTATTCTATGCGTCCATCAAAGCGAGTAATGTATCAATCGGTGTTGTGAGTTTTGCCAGCATCTGCTTCTTCACATCCATATTCGAGCCGATGATACTACGCAAGCGATTTTCGATTGTTGATGTGCTATTGGCACTTATCACCATTGTAGGACTGGCTTGCATATTCTCGTTCGACACCCGCTACCGAACAGGTATCATCATCGGCGTACTATCGGCAGCCGTGTGCTCGCTATATGCCATAACCAACAAGACGGCTTGCCAGAACATCAAGTCGCGCACGGCACTATTGTATCTGATGGTGGGCGGACTGATAGGTGTGAGCATCATCATACCGTTCTATCTGATGATTTATCCTTCGTCACAACCCGTTATGGTAATACCCGAAGGCGATAACTTATGGTGGCTTCTGTGTCTTGCATTGTTCTGCACGGCAGGTCTGTATCTCCTGCAAATCATTGTGCTAAAGAAACTCTCGGCATTCACCGTCAACCTCACATACAACCTTGAGCCATGCTACACCATTCTCATAGCTTTCGCTGCATTTGGTGAGGGTCGTGAGCTGAACGTTTCATTCTATGTAGGCATTACAATGGTGATACTAAGCGTGGTATTGCAGAATCTTATGGCTTCAAGACGAAAAGAGAACACGAAGAAATGACCTTCTTATAACATTTCACAATACAATATAATATGGTAGTATACATTATTTTAGGCATTGCTGCTGTAGTTATGGCAGTGGTTGGATATCTGTTTGGAAGCAAGAGCCAGACCGAAATAATAAAGACACTGACTTCCGAACGCGACGTACAGAAGGCTTATGCCGACAACTATAAAGCATCGCTCGAAACCGAAACTGAGCGCAACAGACAGAAAGAAGCCGAACTGAAAGAATCGTTCGACCGGCAACTGGCAGACTTCAAGGAGGCGTACGACAAGCAGCTTGCAGAGCTGAAGGACTATCACGACAAGCAACTTGCACAAACAAAGGACAATGCCGACAAGCAGATTGAGACGTTGAAACAGATGAACAAGGAGCAGGTTGACAATCAGCTCCAGCTCATTCGCGAGCAGATGCAGACCACGTCGGAGGAAATTCTGAAGCGCCGTCAGGAAGAACTGGGTGAGCGAAACAAGGAGCAGGTATCGAAGATTATTGACCCTCTGCAACAAAGTCTGAAGGATATGCAGGAGGCTTTCGACAAATCGAAGGAACAGCAGAGCGAAGCTCTAACCCGTCTTGACGAAACCATTAAGATTAATATGCAGAAGAGTGTGGCATTAGGCGAGACCGCCGACCGACTGACCCGTGCACTAACCGGCGAGGTGAAGGTGCAGGGCAACTTCGGCGAGTTGAAACTGAAGCAGCTGCTCGAAGACCTCGAACTGAAGGAGGGCGAACAGTTTGACACACAAGAGACCCTTAAAGACAAGGCAGGAAAGACGGCTAAGGGCGACGACGGAAAGGGACTGATACCCGACTTCATACTACACTTCCCCAACAATCGCCACGTCGTGGTTGACTCCAAAATGTCGCTGACCGACTACGAGCGATACATGAACGCCGATGACGGAACGCCAGAGAAGAGCGAATATCTGAAGTCGCACATCGCAAGCGTAAGAGCGCAGGTGAAGCGACTGGCAAAGAAGGAATACACCAAGTATCTGCCAAGCGGATACAACAAACTCAACTTCGCCATAATGTACGTGCCTATTGAGGGTGCGCTCAATCTCGCATTGCTCAACGACAGTACACTGTGGCGCGAGGCTTACGACGAAGGAGTGATGATACTTGGTCCGCAGACTATGTACATGAACCTGCGCGTGTTGGAAATGATGTGGACCCAAGTGCGACAGCTCAAAAACCAGCAAGCCATGATTGATGCCGCCAACACCGTTATCGATCGTGTGCAGGACTTCGGTATGCGATTTGGCGATGTGGAGACAAGCATGAACGACACCATAAAGAAAATCGCTAAACTGAAAATAACAACCGCCGACAGTGGCGCAAGCATCATCACTGCCGCCCGCAACCTGCTCAAGGCTGGTGCAAAAGAAAACAAGAAGAAGAAGTCGCTTGCCGAAATGGATGATTCAATGTTTATCGAAGCAGATGCAACTCTTTGCTAAAAAATCTCCTGTAACCTGCCTTTATGTGCGAGAAAATCTGTAAGTTTGCAACATAATATCAATTTATCGGAAAATGACTTATACTATTGAAAAAGTAACAACGCTCATAGGAGCCCATCGCTTCGGCAATGCTGATGCCAACATAGGGTTTCTGCTAACAGACAGCCGCTCGTTGTGCTTCGCCGAGGAGACATTGTTCTTCGCCCTGAAGTCTGGACGTGGTGACGGTCATAATTATATTTCCGACCTCTACAGACGCGGAGTGCGCAACTTCGTTGTGGAACATGTCCCATTGGACTATGCCACAACCTATGCTGACGCTAATTTCCTGCGTGTAGAGAACTCGCTTGTAGCATTGCAACGACTTGCCGAACGCCACCGCGACGAATACAACATTCCGATCGTAGGAATCACTGGTTCGAACGGCAAGACCATTGTAAAGGAGTGGCTATACCAACTCCTCTCGCCCGAGCTCAACGTAACTCGCTCGCCACGCAGCTACAACTCGCAGATTGGAGTGCCTCTGTCGGTATGGCTCCTAAACGAGCAGAGCCAGGTGGGAATATTCGAGGCTGGTATCAGCGAACCGGGAGAGATGCTCGCACTGCGCGACATCATACAGCCTGATATAGCCGTACTGACATTCATCGGTGATGCACATCAGAAGAATTTCGAATCGCTTGAAGAGAAGTGTCGTGAGAAAATTCTGCTCTTCCACGATGCCAAGACCATTGTATACTGCAAGGACGACACTCTTGTTGACAACGTAGTGAAGAGCTTCGACTATCGTGGCGACAACCTCGCATGGTCAATGAAAGACCCCAAGGCTGCTCTTTTCGTAAAGAAAGTGGAGAAGAAGGACTTCACATCTACTATACATTATATATATAATGGTGAAGAAAGCGAATACGATCTGCCGTTCATCGATGAGGCTTCAGTGCGCAACTCTGTAACAACTGCTGTCGTGGCACTGCACCTCGGACTCTCGCGCGAGCTTCTGGCAGAGCGCATGAAGAATCTGGAACCGATAGCGATGCGCCTGGAGGTGAAAGAAGGACAGCACGGATGCACGCTCATCAACGACTCGTACAACTCTGACATCAACTCGCTCGACATTGCTCTCGACTTCATGAACCGCCGCCCCGACCATAAGGGACGCAAGCGCACACTCATTCTGAGCGACATATACCAGACGGGCGAACCGCTTGAGCAACTCTACAAGGAGGTGTCGAAACTCAGCGTGCAGCGTGGTGTGAACAAGATTATAGGTATCGGTCCGCAGATTATGGATTATGCCGACATTATAAAGGTGCCCGAAAAGTTCTTCTTCCATGACGTTACATCGTTCATCCACAGCACTGTGTTTGAGACATTGCGCGACGAGGTGATTCTGATTAAGGGCGCACGCCGCTTCGGATTTGACAATATCACCGAACTGCTTGTGCAGAAGGTACACGAGACTATTCTCGAAGTGAACCTCTCGAACGTTGTCAAGAACCTCAACTTCTACCGCTCGTTCATGAAACCCGAGACCAAACTCGTGTGCATGATAAAGGCAGATGCCTACGGAGCCGGTGCAGTGGAGATAGCCAAGACTCTGCAAGACCACCGCGTAGATTATCTGGCTGTGGCAGTGGCAGATGAGGGCGTGACACTGCGCAAGAACGGTATCACATCGAACATAATGATTATGAACCCCGAAATGTCGGCGTTCAAGACCATGTTCGACTACGATCTTGAACCAGAAGTGTACTCGTTCCGACTGCTTGACGCTCTTGTGCGCGAGGCTCAGAAGAACGGCATCAACAACTTCCCCGTACACATCAAGCTCGATACGGGTATGCACCGCCTCGGTTTCGACCCATTGAAAGATATGCCTGAGCTTATCGACCGTCTGCAACATCAGTCGGCTTTGATACCACGCTCTGTATTCTCACACTTCGTAGGCAGCGACAGCGACTCGTTTGACGAGTTCTCAGCCCATCAGTTTGAATTGTTCGAGAAGGGCAGCAAGCAACTCTGCGCCGCATTCCCGCACAAGATACTGCGCCACATAGACAATTCGGCAGGCATAGAGCACTTCCCCGAACGCCAGCTTGACATGTGCCGACTCGGACTTGGACTCTACGGCTACGACTCACGCGACAATTCGATGATCAACAACGTGACTACGCTGAAGACCACAATACTGCAGATACACGACATTCCTGCAAACGAAACAATCGGTTATAGCCGTCGTGGAACACTGACACGCGATTCACGCATTGCAGCAATACCTATTGGTTATGCCGACGGACTGAACCGCCACTTAGGCAATCGCCACTGCTACTGCCTCGTTAACGGCAAGAAGGCTGAATATGTAGGCAATATCTGCATGGATGTGGCAATGATAGACGTGACCGACATCGACTGCAAAGAAGGCGACCAGGTGATAATCTTCGGTGAAGAACTGCCCGTGACAGTATTGTCAGATACTATTGACACTATTCCATACGAAGTGCTGACCGGTATCAGCAACCGAGTCAAGAGAGTGTACTATCAGGACTAAAGTACTGAGCGTCGAAAACATAAAAATAAAAAACATCCAACAACAATACAACAACCGAAAGAACATTACGCAGTACAAACGTAAGCAGAACTACATTGTACTTGTTGTTAAATGAAAAGCGGTTGCATGCAGTCCCTTGCAGGGACTTCGTGCAACCGCTTTCGCGTAAATATATATGAATTGAAAGTTTGTACTAATTGAAGTAGCAAATTACTTTGTAAGGAACATATTGTCGTTTACAACGAATGCCTGAGCAACTGAAACAACGCATGCCAATACTATCAAACTTATAATCATCATAATTCTGTTATCCTTTCTCTATTTTTTGTTGTTTATCACTGTGTTATCCTTCTCCCGTGTTTTTCTTAAATGTGTGTCTAGACGTTCTTCATGTGCAACTCTGCGAGAGAGTTACTTCATGGCGTTCATCTTGTTGTTTACAACTACTGCCTCAACTACGGCTGCGCAGCAAATTGCAAAGATAAATCCGAAAATCATCATAATACTAATCCTTTCTTTAATTTTGTTATCCTAATCCTTTTACCTATTATAGGCATAATGCCTATTGAAGTGAAGCCTTTTTGTAGCCCTTTCGTTTTTACATGTGCAAAGTTAATGCCTTTTGTGTTCGCGCACAAGCGTTTTAGCAATTAATTGCGCGCTTGTCTTATATTTATTGATGTGCGTCAACGGTTGTCGTAAATTTGCAATAAAATAGCAATTGTTTTGCCAAATTTGGCTGAAAACAGGCTCCAAAAACCATGACAGGCAGACAATAAAGATGTATTATAGCAACATAATATACGTATCATGGCAGCAGATTTAGAGCATTCAGATGGTCATTGTATTAAAGTTTTTAGTAATTTTGCCCTCTGTAAGCCCCCACAAATATAAATAACCAATAATAAACGACAAATAATGAAGGATGTACCTGTATTGCTGCTCACCGGTTATCTGGGCAGCGGAAAGACAACATTGGTAAACCGTATCCTCGCAAACGAGAAAGGAATCAAGTTTGCAGTTATCGTCAACGACATTGGCGAGGTGAATATTGATGCCGACCTGATACAACAAGGCGGCGTTGTCAATCAGAACGATGACAGCCTTGTGGCTCTGCAGAACGGCTGCATCTGCTGCACGCTGAAGATGGACTTGGTAGAACAGCTCAACGACATTGTTGCCGAACAGCGTTTCGACTACATCGTCATCGAGGCAAGCGGAATATGCGAACCTGCACCTATAGCCCAGACCATCTGCTCAATACCTACATTAGGGCCGAAATACATCAAAAACGGTGTGCCACGCCTTGACAGTATAGTGACCGTAGTGGACGCTTTGCGTATGAAGGATGAGTTCGGTGGCGGCGACAATCTGCAGAAGCAGAACCTCGACGAAGACGATCTTGAGAACCTCGTAATACAGCAGATTGAGTTCTGCAACACCATATTGCTCAACAAGGCATCGGAGATTTCGCCCGAAGAGTACGCCCATCTTGTAGACATAGTGCGTGCATTGCAGCCCAAGGCGGAGATTATACCGTGCGATTACGGCAATGTAGACCTCGACTTGCTGCTCAACACCCATCGCTTCGACTTCGACGAAGTGGCTACATCGGCTGCATGGATTGACGAGATAGAGCACCATCACGGCGACGAACACATCGACGACGACGATGATGACGACGATGACGACCACGAACATCATCATCATGACCACGAGCATGAGCATCATCACGACCACTGTCATTGTCATCACGGCCACGACCATGAGGGCGGTGAGGTTGAGGAATACGGCATCGGGACATTCGTTTATTATGCCCGCCGACCGATGGACATGAACTTCTTCGACAACTTCGTTTGCAAGCTGTGGCCCAAGAACGTGATACGCTGCAAGGGATTGTGCTGGTTTAAGAACGAGCCTGACATGTGCTACATCTTTGAGCAGGCAGGTCGACAGATGGGACTGAAGAATGCAGGACAGTGGTATGCCACTATGCCCGAAGACGAACTGCTCCCGCTGCTTGAGCGCGAAGAGGGATTACGACGCGACTGGGACGAGAAGTATGGCGACCGTATGCAGAAACTGGTGTTCATAGGACAGAAGATGGACAAGAAAGCCATTTGCGATGCGCTCGACATGTGCCTCACCGACTAATTACACCTTATTATATATATAACACAAAAGGGGTTCGGCAGAAATCTGCCGAACCCCTTTTGTGTATATAAAATTGCCGATTGACAACATTAAAGTTATCGATTAGCTCTATTAAAGTTGTCGTTGCACATTACTTTGTAGCCTTAGCCACCTGTGCCTTAGCCTTAGCCATAGCCTTGTCGAGCGCAGCCTGAGCCTTCTTCTGGGCAGCAGGAGTCTGAGCCTTCTTTACGTTGTCGTAGAGATTCCAGAGCTTGAACTTGGCAGTAGCGCTCTTCAGAGCCTTTGTGAAGGCAGCAGCCTCAGCCTCTGTCTGTGCTTCCTGCTCAGGAGTAGCATAAGCGTGCTTGTAGCCCTTCTGCTTGTTCCACAAACCACGTGTGAAGTCAGGGAATGTAACGGGAGCGCAGTCGTTGTCCATAGAGATAGCACCGAGCTCAGCGATGGCACACCACTCAGCCAAGTCATATACGTCCATATCGAGCGGCAAACCATTCTGCAGACAGTAGATGAGGCGAGCGCACATGATGAAGTCCATACCGCCGTGACCGCCAACTTCCTTGGCGAGCTTGCCGAACTTCTTCAAGATTGGGCTTTCGTACTTCTCCTCAAGAGCCTTGCGCTGTGCATCGGGCATGAAGCCGTGTGATGTGAGGTCGTCAACCTTAGGAGCGTTGCCGGTAGCGGCAAGCTGCTTAGCGTCGACAGCATATCCCTCAACAGGATACTTATTAGCGAAACCGCGGGTACCAGTGAGCTGATACAGACGGCTGTACGGCTGCGGATTCATCACGTCGTGCTGCAACTCGATAACCTTATGGTTAGCGGTGCGGATAAGAGTAGTAGTGTGGTCGCCGTTGCGGAAGTCGTTGCAGGGCTTGCCGGTCTTCTTCTCTACGAGCTCCTTGCCATGAACGCTCTTAGTATCCATAGCCACGAGAGTAGTCATGCGGTCGCCACGATGAATGTCGAGAGCCTGAGCAACCGGGCCAAGGCCGTGAGTAGCGTAGATATCGCCACGGTTCTCGCGGTTGTACTTCAGACGCCAGCCGAGCTGTTCGGGATCAGATCCGTTTGGATTCTTCCAATAATAATCCCAGAAATCATCGAGATTGTGGATGTAAGCACCCTGAGCGCGCAGAATCTCGCCAAATACGCCAGCCTGAGCCATATTCAGAGTACGCATCTCGAACCAGTCGTAGCAGCAGTTTTCAAGAATCATACAGTTGAGCTGTTTCTGCTCAGCCAGGTCAACCAGTTCCCAGCACTCCTTGAGGTTCATTGCCGAAGGCACCTCATCTGCCACGTTCTTGCCGTTCTCGAGTGCACACTTAGCCACGATAGCATGATGCTCCCAGTCGGTAGCGATATAAACGAGGTCGATGTCGGGGCGCTTGCACAGCTCCTCATATCCCTTCTCGCCATAGTAAACGGCAGCCGGAGCCAATCCGTTCTTGCGCAGACGCTCGTTCTGCTTCTCTGCACGCTCCTTAACGAAGTCGCAAAGAGCAACTACTTCAACACCAGGGATAAGGCTGAAGTTCTCAACAGCACCAGGACCACGCATGCCAAGACCTACGAGACCGATGCGTACGGTCTTCATCTTAGGCAAAGCCAGACCCAGCACGTCTTTCTGTCCGGCAGGACGTTCGGGAGTTTCAATAACGATTTTACCCTTGTTCCAATGCCACTTGGTATTGGGCGAGAGCGACTGTGCATTTGCTGTCAGGCTTCCAAACGAGAGGAATGCAGCAAAAGCCAAACCAATAAATTTAAACTTTCTCATAAAATTGATGTTATTAGTAATATAGTTTTAGTAAGTTGCAAGTTATAAAAAGCAATGCAAAGGTACGCCAAACTTTACAAAAAACGAAATAAAAAGAGTTCTTTTTCAATATTTTACTGTACATTTGCACGTATGAACGAAACTTATCTAAATACAGATTTAAGCCAAAAGCGCATTGCGGTGCTGCTTTCGGGCGGTGTCGACAGCTCGGTAGTGGTTTACGAGCTGGCGCGCAGAGGCTTACACCCCGACTGTTTCTATATTAAAATAGGTCCGGAGGAGAAGGAGGAATGGGACTGCACGTCGGAGGAAGACCTCGAAATGGCTACTGCCGTGGCACGCCGTTACGGATGCCGTCTGGAAGTGGTTGACTGTCATCGCGAGTATTGGGACCAAGTGACACGCTACACGATGGATAAGGTGCGTGCCGGATTGACACCCAACCCTGACGTGATGTGCAACCGGCTCATCAAGTTCGGAGCTTTCCATGAGAAGCGCGGACACGAATACGACCTCATTGCTACCGGTCATTACGCCCAGACCGAAGTGGACAGCGAGGGAAGGAAGTGGCTTGTAACGAGTCCCGACCCCGTCAAGGACCAGACTGATTTCCTTGCACAGATAGAGTCATGGCAGCTTCAGAAGGCGATATTCCCCATAGGCCATTACGAAAAGAACGAGGTGCGTGCCGTAGCCGAGCGCGAACATCTTATTAATGCCAAGCGCAAGGACTCGCAGGGCATCTGCTTCCTCGGTCAGATAAACTATAATGAATACATACGCCGATACTTGGGCGAGTGTCCAGGCGACGTTATCGAGATGGAAACGGGCAAACGCATAGGCGAACATCGCGGATTGTGGTTTCACACTATAGGCCAACGCAAGGGCTTGGGATTCGGTGGCGGACCGTGGTTTGTAATCAAAAAGGACGTAGAGCGCAACATTCTCTACGTGAGTCACGGCTACGACCCGCAGACTGCATACAAAAAAGATTTCCCCGTACACGACTTCCACTTCCTGACATGCGAAGTTCCGATGCACAGTGTGACGTTCAAGATACGCCATACGCCCGATTATCATCCTGCCACCATCGAACGTCTGGACGACGGCCGACTGATGATTCACTCTGACGATGCCATTCATGGAGTGGCACCGGGACAGTTCTGCGTGGTGTATGACGAACATCACCACCGCTGCTACGGCTCGGGAGAGATTACGGTATAGACAGGTGAAGGTTTGAGAAGACAATAAAAGCAGGCAGAAAACCCAATAACTCAATATAAGAATGTGGGCAAGACTCACTAGCAGTACGCCCCGAAGGGGTAGAAGCACATAGGAGGGTGTGTCAAAACTCCCTGATTCTTAAAAAATCACAAAGCCCTGACTTTCA
>OCIU01001207.1_pt1 | contig 18878 bp, 22 predicted proteins | sample 1538471 | NCBI WGS metagenome assembly OCIU01 (sample SAMN04571693, study PRJEB22368) | human gut metagenome | biome: human gut; material: stool | host: Homo sapiens | place: Luxembourg | collected 2012-06-01 | reverse complement strand
GAGTGTCAGCATGACCATGTTCCCCAATGCTGAACACATGTTCACAGTACACGAACACACATAGCGCCACCTAACACCACACCATACAACCAAACCTTACATGGTATTAGTTAGTCTTGTCTAATATCGCACCACCTCACCTAATACCACACCACACTACACTGCCTCGCGTTGCTCGGCTTGCCTCGCGTTGCTCGGCTTGCCTCGCTTCGCTCGACTTGGTCTCACTCCGTTCGGCTTGCCTCACCTCGTTGTACTCCGCTCGTCCTCGCTCCGCTCACACACCACACTACATAGCACGACATTACACCACACCGCATCACACACCGCCATCCTAAAATGTTCCACGTGAAACAATGACACACTCGGGTACGTAGTGGATTATGTGAAATTACAAAAACACTTGTATTCTAGAATAGGTGTGCTATACTATAGGTGTAAAGAAGGAGGGTCATAAAAATGACAAAGACAACTGAAATAATGGAAGAGATGATTATGGAAGTATATAGAAGAGAATTAAAAGAAATTTTATTGAGTGGTCTAAATTGTATGGGTTAAGAAAAAAAGAGTTACAAATATTGGTTAATAGTTGTATTAAGTCATTTGATGTAATTACGACTATTACATCGCAAGATCTATTTATTGATAAAGATGAGTGTCTTGAATTAGTATTATATGCTAATAAATTATCTGGTTATTTAAGGAGTTTTATGAATGAGTAGAATTTATAAACATGGGCATTATCCGAGTGAATTAACTATGGATAATATCAACACAATTGTTGATATTATAGAGACGTATTTATGTGATTATAAACTAGGCTTTCATTTAGTTTATCAACGTAGGCATTTAATAAGAATGGATATTCGTAAATTAAATTCAAAGAGTGTAATAGCTAGTTATTCGTTTCGATACAGCACTATGACGTTATTTAAACGTAAGGTTTTACAGGGTGCAATATCGCTTGAGGATATGATTAAAGAGAATGAGAGACGAGGATATGAGTATTTACAATAATTTAATACTTGCAAGTTGGTTTATCTGTGTAGTATTATCTGTATATCAAATTTATCAACAATGCAAAGGTAATTTCAAATATTATAAGGTATCAAACAGATACATAAATTTCATTATAATCTCAATTGTAATGTTAGTTATGTGGTTTGTATTAATAAATATGAAGTATGACGAATTAATGGAGGTGTGCCATGTAAGACATTAAAGTGTTATGACTTCACTAAAAAGCGAATTAGGTTGTAAATTGTTATGCTAGTACAAAATTAAACAACTTGAAATAAATTAATTGAAAAAGCAATAGTTAAAATTAAAAGGAGAAAAATTAATATGGAAAATTTAGATAATGAAGTAATGGCAATGAAAAACACAGGTTTAGTTGTGACTGAGGACATGTCTCACGAGCAACGCGTTAATTTATTCAACGCGGTAAATAATGCGGAAGGTTTAAGCGATCAAGTAGGTAAGGATTTGTATTTGACTGGTTATATCGTACAAGATGTAGAAAAAGAAAACGAGAGAACAGGCGAAATTATCTGTTCTAAATTAATCACTGTTATTGATAAGGATGGAAAAGCCTATGCGACAAACTCAAAACCTTTCTTACAGTCATTAAAACAGTTAAAACAGGTGTTTAACTATGATTGGACGAAAGAACCGGTATGTGTAACAATTATCCAGAAGAAATCAAATTCAAGTTCAAATAAATATTTAAGCATGGCTGTAAAATAGCCTAATAAAATAAGGGTGTTAGCCAAACACCCTTTTATTTTTGGCTAAAAGGGGGTGTTTAAATTGGCTAAAATGCGAAAAAGTACGAAAGATGTTAAGCGGTTAAGAAATGCTATAGCAAGTGCTAAACGAACTGCTACAAAAGCGCAAAATTTAGGGCAAGACGTTGTGTTTACAGATATTAGAACCATTAAAGATTTTAACGATCGTAAAGAATTCAATAAATACTTAAAATCAATTGAAAAATTCAACAAAGAAAACAGATATATAAAAAATAGGTATGGTGTCGTGTTTAACCGTAATGACATCGAACAGGCTAATAAGTTAGTGGATAAACAGAACAAGCAAAGAAAAAAACTTGTTCGTAGTGTTGGGCTAAATAATTTGAAAGAAACAAAGGGCGGTATATCCACAAATATTTCAGTTCGGCAAGCTTTATCAGTATTAAAAGATGATAGAGGCGGTTTTTTTGAGCCGGTCCATCACGTTAATATTCAATCTTACAGATATCCTAAACAATTAAAAAATAGGATTGAAAGCCTAAAGGAGAATACAAAGAAGAAAAATAAGAAAATCACCGCATTTAGAGAGAATTATAAAACAGCTATAGAAAAACAAATACGAGGGCACAATATAACAGAGGAAGAAGGGAAACAAATTTTAAAAGACATGAGATCATTATCAGATAAAGAATTATTGAAATGGTTGTATCAAGAACGAAAAGCGATAAATACTTTTAAATATTTAGATTTAAGTCGTGAATATACAGAAAATCAAAAATTTGTAAACGAGCAATTAAGTAAAGCCATAAGAGAAGATTTAAGCGATGTAAAAGATAGTTTAGCTGTATTTACCGGACGTGCCTATGTTAGTGGCGGTGTGGTTAAGTATAAATAATGTAAAGGGGGTTGTAGTATGGCAAAGAAAAAAGAGCCTAAAGAAATTTGGGCTTGTGATTTTGAAACTACAACCGACCCTTTAGACTGTAGAGTTTGGGCATGGGGAGCAAGTTTTGTTAGCGATTCAAGTATAAAAGAATATGGGAATAGTATTGACGGTTTTATTGAATGGTGCAAACAAAAAACACGTAAATTATATTTTCATAACTTAGCGTTTGATGGTGAATTTATTGTAAGTTGGCTTTTAAGTAACGGTTATGAGTATTCGGACAAGCCTAAAACCGGATGTTTTAAAACAATTATATCGAATACAGGTTTATGGTATTCGATTGAAGTATGGTGGAAATATTCAATTTATAGATCAACAAAAACCACAATATGGGATAGCTTTAAATTAATTCCATTTAGTATTGAGAAGATCGCGCATGATTTTAATTTACCAATTCGTAAATTAAAGTTGGACTATACAACAAAAAGAGAAATAGGGCACGAGCTTACACCGCATGAAGTCGATTATCTATTTAATGATATCGATATTGAAGGCATGGCACTGAATGAATGTTTTAAGCTTGGATTTAATAAAATGACAGCCACTAGCTGTAGTTTTGACGCATTCAAGAAAACTTTGCCTATGTCGTTTGAAAAGATATTTACGCCTTTAGAAATGAATGTGGATACAGATTTAAGACCGGCATATAGTGGTGGTTTTGTATGGGCAAACCCGGAACTAAAAGAAAAAGAGATAGGACAAGGCATTGTATTTGATGTTAATTCACTTTTTCCATCGCGTATGTATTATGAATTATTGCCGTATGATACACCTATTTATTTTAATGGTGAATATCAACAGGATGATGAATACCCTTTATGGGTAGGTGTTGTGAGTTTCGCTTTTGACATTAAAAAGGACCATATACCTTGTATATCGCTAGATAAGTTTTCTCGATTTTTTGGAAGTAAAAAATATGTAGACAGTTCAAACGGGGATATCGTTAGAATGACTGTCACAAGTGTTGATTGGGAGTTATTCAATGAACAATATGATGTTTATGATGTAGAGTTCATTAATGGATATAAATTTAGAGGTTGTGTAGGTATCGCAAGGCAGTTTATCGATGAGCAAATGGAAATTAAAAAGAATTCTAAAGGTGCACAACGTTTTATAGCTAAACGACAATTAAATTCAGTATATGGGAAGTTTGCAACGAACCCAAATGTAACACCTAAAATTCCATTTATTGATAAAGATGATGGCGTATTAAGACTTCACGACCCTATGTATACTACCTATGAAGATGGAGAGGTTAAAGAGGTAATTGACGAGCAATTTAGAGATCCTATTTATTTACCGTATGGTGAATTTGTAACAGCTTACGCACGTAAATATACGATATCAACAGCACAAAAGGTTGGTATACATAGAGCTGCATATATTGATACGGATTCAATACATTTAGTTGGCACACAAGTTCCGGATGCTATTAAAGATATTATTGACGATAAGGAGTTAGGTTACTGGGGTCTAGAATCTGTATTTACACGATCTTATTTTATTGGTGCTAAAAGTTATGTAGAAGAGATTGAGATAAGTTACAAAGATTATGTGGAGCACCAACAAGAATACATAAGTGAGAACGACTGTAAAGATAATTTGTATTATATTCGTGAGGGAGTTTGTTATTATTTGAATGTCAAATGCGCGGGTATGACACAAAAGGCTAAACAGAATGTAACATATGATAACTTTAGAGTTGGAAATGTAATTAATGACTGCTTGAAGAAAACACATGTACCTGGTGGTATTGTATTAGTCGATAGACAATTTAGCATTAAAAGTAGATAGGAAAGTGATAAAATGATAAGTGTTTTAACAAATATATTGTATTATTTATTCATGGTATTTTGTTGTTTGAGTGTAACATTTCTATTTGTTATGTATATTATAGGAATGGCATTAATGATTATTTGGATTATAAAGGAGTAGAAAAATGGATTTTATAAATTTAATGGTTTTAATTTGTGTAATTTGTATTATTGTATTAGTAATTTTTAGTTTTATTATGTTTTGTAAATATGAATCATTAATTGATAATTATAAATATTTGAATAAAGAAGTTGATAGTTTAGCTCATGAAGTTTATCATCATGGTGACACAGTATTTAAAAAATGTGATAAGGCTCTAAAAGAATTTAACGAGATCATGTTTGGAAACCCACCACTCAAAAATAAAGTTGTGGTTGTTAGAAGTATAAAGGATTATGATTATACCGCATATCGAAAAGATATCGAATCATTAAATGAGTATTTAAAAGAAGGATGGAGTATTGTAAGCCATGAAACGAGTGATTTTGTACACACCTATATATTAGGTATGCCTTTAGTATGGCAGGATGAAAAAGAAGAACATGAAAAAGGATGTGATGACGATGTTAAGTGAGAAGTCTAAAGAAAATCGAAATAAGTGGTATCGAGATCATGTTAATAAATATTGTGTTTGTGTGAATAAAAATGAGATTGAAGTTGTTGGATATATTGAAGATTTATTGAAAAAGAAAAAGTTTAGCCAATATGTAAAACATAAAATTAAAGAAGATTTGGAAAAAAGAAAATAATCTGTTATTATATTTACGTAAGGAATAAAGAACGGAAATCAGACATGTATGTTAGGCTTACTCGCGGTGAAACGTGCTAACAACATATATAGGAATAGTAATCTAGCTGATAACACTTTAAACTTTACAACCTATTATCATGAAACCCTCATAAAAGAGGGTTTTATTTTTATTGACTTTACAATATTAATATCATATATTAATAAATAGAAGGGATGTGTAAAAATGAAACGTGACGAATTAAGAAACAAGTTTACGGAAGTGTTAACGGTTGAAGATCAAGCGGAACGTTCAACTATGTTGAATGATATGCGAGCGGAAGTTGAGAAAACTTTTACAGAGTTAGACAATTTGAAAGCCGAGAACACGAAACTAGTTGAAAAGAATACCTCATTGACAGAGGCAAATTCAAAACTATTTATGCAAATTGGTGTCGAAAAATCCGGCGGAGAAAAGCCAAAACATGAAGCGCCAATGGATTTAAGAAAATTAGGTATTTAATGAAAGAGGTGATTTAGATGTCAAAAACAACAGCAAAAGAAGTAACTAAAACGTTACAAAATAGCTTAGGTATGGACCATGAACCAACTGGTCAAGAAGTCGCCAGTGCAATGTATGCAATGAGTTCAAGCAACTTTAGAAGTACAATTGGAAACCCAAACGAAACAAGTTCTTTAGAATTTATGAACGGTTTGATAGAATATCCGGATACTTTAGGCGTTGAGTTTATGAATTTAGCGACACGTATCGGTAAAGTGATTGCACACCGAAATATTTTAACAAATAAACTAGCACCATTTAAAATGGAAAATATGCCACTTGGTTATACTATGGAAGAGTATTTTGTTGAGTGCGCTAAGGAGCACGAATATAATCAAGCAGACGCGGAAAACACTTTATTTAAGCGTAGTTTACCAGATATTAAAACAGCTTTCTACGTAGTAAACAGAAAGTCATACTATCCAGCTACAATTAATGATGATGATTTAAGAAAGTATTTTGTCACATGGGATGGTGTAAACAGTTTGATCGCTCGTATTGTTGATTCTATGTATAATGGTGACAACAAAGACGATTATAACTATATGAAATCCGCTTTAGTTAATCACTACGAAAACGGACATATGAAGATCGTAAACACAAGCGCTGTTACAGATACGAATACAGCTAAAGAATTAGCTCGTAAAATTACAGAATACGTGTCATATTTGACTGAGCCAACAAACGAATATAACGCTATGGCAGTCACAAAACAAAATGACTATGAAGATATTTACGTCATTTTAAACGGTAAAACCAACAGCTACTTAAACATTGATTGGTTAGCTCAAACATTCCAATTAGAGTTTGCTCAATTTAAAACACATGTGTTAGTGTTACCTACTTTACCAAGCACAGCGCAAGGAAATATTGAGGCAATTGTGTGTGATAGTGAAATCTATCGTGTATTTGACCAAAAGTATAGTGTAGGCGTTGCTTACAATGCTAAAGGCTTATATTGGAATTACTTCTTACACCACTGGGAAGGTATCGCAACAAGTCGATTTGCAAACGCAATTGCTTTTGTTTCCGGAAATGTTGAGGAAAAAGTTACAGCGATTTATTCAAACCCACAAGTTGTAGAAGTACGTAAAGGTGCGACTATCACAGTACCGTTTACAGTTCAAACTAACGGTTTAAATGCTAAGTATCATTTGACTGCTACACCTAGCGATATCGATAAAGTTAAATCTACAATCGAAAGCGATTTGAAACACGTTAAGATTGAAGGTTTAGATGCTATTGACAAGGAAGGTTTAGCAACTGTAACAATTAAAGATACAGATTCTAATGTAACTTGTGATGTTAAGGTTGTATATAACGTATAGTCATGTTATAATATCGGTGTCATGAGTAGAACATGACACCCCTCCTTTCTATTATTTAGGTGAATTGAAACTTAGGAAAAAGAGTTATTAATTTAACTCTTTTTCTTTTTATTTAAAATTAGTTGAACATTCAACTATTTTTTTATATTATAGAAAATGAAAGAGGTGATTAAAATGAAAATTATTCTAGTGGCATTGGTATTTAATGGTTTGGATTTAGTAACAGGTATTGTTGGAGCATTAAGAGAAGGTGATCAAATCAAGTCGAACAAATTAAGGGACGGACTTTTTAAAAAGGTTGGGTTTATCTTTTGTTATACTTTAGGCGTTGCGATTAACTATGCGGAAAGTTATTTAACTTTGCCTTTTGGAGTTGATTTAGTCCCAGTAATTTGTACATATGCAATTATTACGGAAGTTGTTAGTATTATTGAAAACATTTCTAAAATCAATAATGATATTTTACCGGAAAAACTAAAAGAACTAATCGGATATAAAGAAGGTGAATAAAATGAATGATGAAAAAACAAATAAAATTATGCCATCGGAAGAATTAGATGATGTACTACCAAAATACGAGCCTATAAAATTGAGTGGTAAAAATTTAGCTCAAAACTATGTTAGTGCATTTAATACTGGTATGAATATATATCAGTGTGTTAATTATTTACAAGGTAATATTGATTTGACTATTAAAGCTGTTAACGATGTTGTAAAGTTATGGAACACTGAGGTAAGCGAATCTATCGAAAAATCAAAAGCCATTGTTCGTGAAACTACAACAGAACAATTTAATACGGAATGGACAAATAAACAGCCAGAACTAATTGAGCAAGTTAATACATTGACTACTAATCAATTTAATACGGAATGGACAAATAAACAGCCAGAACTAATTGAGCAAGTTAATACATTGACTACTAATCAATTTAATCAAGATTGGGGAGTTTTAGAGAATAGAATTAACACCACTTTAGAAAATCAAAACACAAATATACAAAATATTCAAAATGAGCAAAACGAATTAAAAACTAACACGAATAACAATATTAATGAACAAAACACTAAAATTAATTCAATTCAAAATGAGCAAAACGAATTAAAAACTAACACGAATAACAATATTAATGGACAAAACACTAAAATTAATTCAATTCAAACACAACAAAATAATTTAGCTGATCAACAAACTACATTATCTAATCGTATGGATACATTTACTAGTCTTTCAGAAGGATCTACAACTGGTGACGCTGAACTAGAAGATATTCGAGTAGGCGCTAATGGTATTACATATAATGATGCTGGTGGTGCGGTACGTGGTCAATATAGTCAACTAAAGAAAAATTTAGATAATTTAGATGATGAATATATTAAAAAACCAATAAACATTTTTAATACGAAATCATATGTTGGTGCTATTCTTGATGGTGCTCTTTCTGAATCTTTTACGGATTGGCAAACATCAGAATACATTGAAATTGAGGGCAATACACAGTATTTATTAAGTGTAGACGGTGAACCATTACAAGCTAGTTCCGGTGCATATTATGATAATGCTAAAAAATATATTAATAAACCAATTATTGATAGTTCAGGATCAACAACATCACCATCAAATGCAAAATATATAAGATTATCGTTTGAACCGGGTAAAAATATTATTATAGGTACAAGTAAATTACAATTAGAAAAAGGTAACTATATTAGTCCATATGAAAAATACAACGTGTCAAACCCTAGAATTAAAGAACTAAATAAAGTTATTCCGAATTTATACCATGAAAAAGATTTAATAGGAAATAGGAACGGAACATGGGGATATTACAATAAAGGACAGTTACATGGTGATGGTGTATTAACGTCGATTGATTATGTAGTAGAAGGTTGTAGTAGAATTAAATTAAAACGACCTATTTCTCAATATTATGACATTTTTGATTTTTTGGATAAAGACAGAAATGTGATTAATTATGTGTATTATTATAGTAACATTTCAGAATTTAATGAAACTATAGATGTTCCTATAAATGCTGTGTATCTAGTAGTTAGTGGGGTATCAAATGTAAACGATGTAGAAGTAAAAAGTATTGAAAATACACCTAGAACAAATAAAAAAAGCAAAATAATACCTGAAATTGAAAAAGAAGGCTATCACCATGCTAATGGTAGCTGGATTGTAGATGGCACAGGTAAAACACATATCTTTAACGTAAAAGGTAGTTTATTAGCCTACGTTAAAGTTAAAGGGAATCAATTTATGCAAGCAATAACACCATTAAATGATAATTTTGAAGATATCGAAAACGGATATTATAAAAATACACAGTACCTTTACAATGATGATGTTGTCACAGAATATGCTTATCCTACAGATGGTGTTTCATATTTAGCTGTGTGCTGTTATAATTTGCAAGTTGATACAATTAATGTTGAAGTTGTTTCAAATGAATTTGTGGTTGAGTTATACAATAACTACACAAAATTAAAAAATAAAATTGAATCTGACAATAACAATTTTTGGTTTAATAAGAAAATAGTGTGGTTTGGTACTTCAATTCCAGCTGCGGGATTATATGGTTTAAATAATGAAAACTCATATCCTAATAGAGTGGGAAAAATACTTGGTGCAACAGTATTTAATGAAGCCGTTGGATCAAGTTCATTAGTTGGAAAAAGGAAATCACTAATAAGTGAAAACAATCCGTATGGCTTTATCAGCAATTTTGAAGTAGCTAGTAGAGCAATGTGTATGACAACCGAAGAAAAACAATGGATTATTAACAATTATAATAATGTTAATGTATTTCAAAACAATGTCCCGAGTAAGTTAAGTGAGGATGATAAACAATTTATATTATCATGTTCCTACCAAACAAAATTGGATAAATACTTAACAAATGAAACACTACCTGATTTATTTGTATTTGATCATGGACATAACGATTTAATAACAACAGAATCACAAGAAATTGAAGAAACATATGATTCTAATTCACCTAATTTATACACGTTTAGAGGGTGTATGGATTTCCTAATTAAACGAATACTAGCATTTAACCCACACGCTAAAATTATTATTATAGGTGAATACGAGAATGATTTACATTCAAAAATTTCAAAATATCAGAATGACGTCGCCATAAAATACAACTTCCAAATTTGCAAACAGTGGGAAATGTACGGATGGACTCAAAACAAAATAACAACTAAGCACAAATGGGAAAAAGGATATTTTGTTGAAAGTTTAGAGGACAACACAATGACAATTTTAAATTCATGGTTGCCGGACAATGTACACCCATCATCGGATTATAGCGGAACAGCGTTGAAATACATGGCTGAGCATTTAGCCACTTGGATAAAGTCAAATATAAGAAGTTAATTAAACCACTAGTTAATTAAAACAGACATTATTCAACTAAATAAGAATTTAATGAATAAACACGGATATTAATTCCGTGTTTTATTTTATATAAATATTGTTGTAGAATAAAGAAAAGGAGTGATAAATATGAATAGTAAAGAATGTGAATTATCAAGTATATATAAAATGAAAAAACCGGAAGATATTCCCTATAATTTACCGGAAGGTTTAAGCGTTTATTTTTATATAGAGTTTTATATGCAAGCTATGCACATACTAAAAGATGTAGATTATGAAAGATATAATATCTGTAAAGAGAAACTACATGAGTTAACAATATTAGAGGAGGAATTAAATTTATGAAACCAGGTCAAAAGTTAGTCCATGATGGGCATGAAGTTTGCATTTTTCCTATGGAAACCATGAATATTACACAATGGTCAAGTCCTACAGCTGACTCACACTGCTGTGGACATCCGTTTGATAACGCAATTAATGGACAGGTCCGTGTACCCGTATACGCCCCATTTAGTTGTCATTTAGTGCACACAGACCCGTCCGGTAATACTCGAGTGTATCAAAGTGATAATGAAGTATGGACCCCAAGCGGTCTAAAAAATGTGACTGTAAGCTTTACGCATGACCCCAACCCACCAACCGCAATACAATATAAACAAGGTGATCTAATTTATCATACGGGTACGGCTGGCATGGCTACAGGCGATCATTGTCATATCGACCAATCTTTTACACTAAACGCTGGATTAGTTAGTTATGGTATTGTATGCAGATATGGTAATGAATGTTATGCGCTAAGTGGCTCAGAATTACCGAATAATGTTTTTTATGTGAATGATACAAATATCGTAAATGGATATGGTCAAGCGTGGAAAACATTTGAAGGTGGACAACCTCCAACCCCACCCGAACCAAGCTATAAATATACTAAACATTATTTCATGTTAGATGGTTTAGGTATTGATTTTGGTTTTTATAAAACAAAAGAAGAAATCAAACCCGAACCGCCAACGCCAACAAGTAAGTGGTTTATTCCCGGTGATATTAATAACACAAGACCACTTACAGAAGATGAATCACGACAAAATTGGATCACATTTTGGCAGTTTTTTAAAGCGAAAGGTTGGACAGCAAACGCGGTTGCTGGTATATTAGGCAACTCTTATTTTGAAAGTACAGTCAACCCGAACCGATGGGAGGGTGATATTCCCTTTGCACAACCGGTAGAAAGTCGTGGATACGGGTTAGTTCAATGGACACCTTGGACGAAAATAATTAACTGGCTAAAAGAAAAAGGATATTACCCGGATGTTTCTAAGTTTGGTCAAGGTGAGTGTGAACGTATTCAATGGGAAATGGAAAATAATCAACAATGGATTGCTACAGCAACCTACCCCGAAAGTTTCGCAAGCTTTTCAAAATCGACAGCCGACCCTTACACACTAGCGATTGAATTTTTAGCCAACTATGAAAGACCAGCCGACCCGAACCAACCACAACGTGGCACTAAGGCACGTGAAATATATGATTATATCAAAGACAAATAAAATAGTTGAACATTCAACTATTTTTTAATAAGATAAAATAAAAGGAGATGATTAAGATGAGTATAGGAGTCGTTAACAGTCAGTTTACACCACAAAGTAAAATTTATCTTTTAAAAGGCTTAGAAATTGACGCAATGAATAACACGTTTTGGGGTGCATTCGATACCCCCGAAAAACAATTTAATTTTTTTATTAATAACTATGATCATATTGTATTTGAAAATTACACGTATCAAAGAAAAGATGGTACGGTAGTTGTACCCGGTGTTTATGATGATCTACGTTTATACAATTATTTAATTTATCAAAATGGTTCTACAGGAAATAAAGCAAAATGGATTTACTGCTTTATTACAAGTTTAGGGTACTTAAATGACAACGCCACAAGTATTAGTTTTGAAACAGATGTAATACAGACTTGGCGTTTTGAAATTGAAGAAAACTTTATGGAATCATACATCGCATATGAACATAGACCACAATTTTATACACAAGATAATCAATATTACCCATGTATTAATACACAGCCCGAAAATTTAGAAATTGGAACGGATTTAATAAGCGAAAACAATATTAGATTAGACCCGAATCAAGATAAAAGTTATGCTATTATTGGAATGACATGCACAATGGACGGAAAAGACACATATACACATGGTACGCTAGGAAGTCCATCACAAATTAATTATTATATTTTTCCTTTTTCGAGAAATACAGGCGGTGATATAAAAACATTAAAAATAGACTCAACATCCGGAACGGTTGTAACTATTAATGGTTTAAGTGAAATTATGAGCGCAATACGATCAGATGAAAAATTAGTCGGTAAATGTGTTTCTATTGTTGTAACGAATTCAATTCCCGGGTTAGTAGTAGAAGATGGCCAAATTATCATAAAAAGAGATTGTTTTGAGAATAAAATGGAAGGTAACTATACTATACTAACTTATAAGCCATATGCTATGTCTAATATGTATGATTCTAGTTCAGACCAATTCGCAAAATCACGTTTGATAGACGCTATGAGTTATTTAGGTATTGGAGTAGGTGACAATACTAAAATGCTATGGTATCCATATAGTTATTTTGTATTAAGCGATAGCAATGGAACAACAAAATTATTCAAAAATGAGTTATGGGAAGATATACATAAAATGCAATTTGCTTTTGTTGGATCGCCTAACTCATCTAAAATAAATGTAGTTCCAATTAATTATAAAGTTAAAAAACATGGTATCGGTAATAATATCATGTTAAACTTAGACAACTCTTTTGAGTCTCAATATGAATCTAGTTTACCTATTATTAGTGACACGACCGCTTTAATGCTACAATCATCGCGTAACTCTATGAATGTTGGGTTATCCAATATTAGAAGATCAAATGAAACAAATTCAGCTATAGCCAGCGCAACAGGTAATGCATTAAGTGCTCAGACAAGCTTACAAAATAACTTAAATTTAAGTGTTACCGCACGTAACACAAATTTAGCTAGTAATTTGAACGATTTACAGAACAAATCAAATATGATAAATGCCAGTATAGGCGCTATAGGTGGTTTAAGTGGTGGTATCGCAAGCGCGTTAACCGGTAATATTGGTGGTGCGGTAGGTAGTTTAGTTGGAGCTGGTTTAGGTGTTGGACAAACGGCAATGCAAAATCAAATCAATACAAAACAAACTAATTTACAAAATGCAAATGCACTTGCTAATGCAAACGCACAGGCTAGCGCTAATAGTCAATCAACAGAAATCGGAAATCAATTAAGACAATTAACAACACGATACCAAAATCAAACAAACATTCAAAATGCTATGGATAGTTACAATGCACGTATTCACGACGCACAAGCAACTGCCGACAGTATTGTAACCGGTTCAAATGATCTACTACGACAAACGGCTTTAGATTTAAACACGTTAATATTGTTTGCATATAAGCCAACTGAAGAATATCGCAATAAATTAAACCAAATATGGGACATGCGAGGTTATGCCACAAATGCAATTGACTACCCAAATTTACATTCTAAGTCGGCATGGAATTATATTCAGACCGTAAAGTGTAATATTAAAGGTACAAACATCGACCCGGTCGATTTGGAAAAAATCAAACGTGTGTTTGATAATGGTATTACACTATGGCATGATAAAAATGTTGGAAATTATGATCGTAAAAATACTGAAAGATATCAACATGAAAATATTGATAAATTCGGTAACTACTTAAATAGAAAAGTTCATTAAATGAAAAAAGGTTGACGGTTCAACCTTTTTTATTTAACATATAATTAAAAGGAGATGATTAAAATGGATTTATTGAATGATACGAGCTCTTTCACAGATTATTGTAGAAATGCGGTTGATGTTGCTACGATGAATAATGGTGAGGCAGATTTTATATATTATACGTATTTACAAATGTTAAGTTTAAATATGTTTAAATATAAAGGTTTACCCGAATCCATTAACACATTCTATTTAGAATATGTTTTACAAACACGTGGTTACATTGGTTTTTATGATGATGAAAGATTAGGTTTAATTTGTAGTGAAATCACATTAGGCGGTAAGTTAAACCACTATCAAATACCAACCGAATACCATACAGTATCAACAAGTCCACTTGTTAAAAAGAATTTATCAAGTGAAGAGTGTGTTGTTATGAAAAACAGTCCTTTATATGTGGGTATTTTCCCATACTTAAATTTTTTCGCTAAAAAACTAGCCCTAACAAGTCGTACAATGGACCAAAATTTGACCATGCAATGGACACCGTACATCATTACAGGTGATAAACGTATGTTACAGCAATTCAAAGTGTTTATGAAAAAAATCTTACAAGGAGTTCAAACGATCTTTACTTCAAAAGGTTTCAGAACGGAAGATGTTAATGTATTACAGACAAATGCACCTTTTATTGCGGATGAGTTACACGGCATGAAACAAGCGATTTTGCGTGAATGTATGACACTATTAGGCATTGAAAATGCAAACATGGACAAAAAAGAGCGATTAGTTACGGATGAGGTCAACGCTAACAACCAGCAGGTTATCGCGTCTAGAAACATTTGGTTAAGCGAACGTAAAAAAGCGATTGAAGAATTAAATAAAAAATTTAATTTAAACGCAAGTGTAGAGTTCGCACCATATGAGGACTTTGAGGACATCTTGAAATTGATTGAATTAGACGGTGATACAAGTCTTTCAGATTTTAAAGACGATCTAACAATTAAAAAAGAAGGTGATTAATATGTTTAAAAAATTAAAAGTACCTAATTATTTGTTGACTTTACAAAGTCCGGTCCTAGCTGAGAACACTGAAACCATATGCGGTGTATGTCACAATCTAGCATTTACAGAGTTAATTGACGCCAAATATGAATTAAGCGATATGGAAGTGTTAGAGATCGCGCGTAAAAAGATTTTCGATTTTAACTATCCTTTTTATGGTGAACTTGAAAAACGTAAAGCACTAGAAACGGGAATTTTAAAACATTTTTGGTTTGACGAGATCGGTCAAGAAACCTATGCGTATTGGAAATTTGAGCTTCAACACTGGTTTGAAATCAATATGGATAGATATTATACGTTATTTAAAACTATTCCTTTTCAAGACCAGGACGACCCAACCGCAAACACAAACTATACAGAAACATACACGCGTGATAGTCGAGGAAACACACAAGCAAGTGGAGAAGATACGAGTATCGCTTTACAATCTGTAACTCCGGAAGGACGTATTGACATTGAGACAAACGACTATGTTAATAACATCGCTAAGACAATCACCAAACCAAAAAGCGCAAATGATACGACAGGACATGAAGAGTATAGTTTTAAGCGTAAAGGTAATATCGGTATTCAAACATTAGCAGAAGTATTACAAGGCTCACGACGTGCGGTTATTACCATCGAGAACGAGTTATATGCGGAATTACAGGAATACGGTTTATTTTTCAATATTTTTTAAATATAGGAGGTAATTAATATGAATATTGATGTAAATAAATATTATGATTATAGAAGAAAAGTATTAGGTACATATGTAGATCGTGATGGTGCTTACGGTTCACAGTGTTGGGATTTGTATTTTGATTGGTGTGAAAAGAACGGTTTTAAGGGTGCTAATTGTACATCTAGCGGATATGTTAAGGATATTTGGTTAAACCGAGAAACAAATGGAATGACATATAATTGTGTTGAAATTACTGAATTACAACCCGGTGCAATTGTTGTATTTAAAGAAGTTCCAAATATTACACCTTGGAGTCATGTTGCCATTTTTGATAGTGATATAAACGGTGCATACGGTCGCTTTTTAGGTGCTAACCAAGGTGATAAGAACGGTTTAGTGAATATTGTCACACTTCCATATTCAGCTACATTCTATACGGCTTTCATGCCTAAAGCTATGATTTTAAGCGATGAAAAAACTGAAAAGGTATTAAATGAAATTCCAAGCGATTTTATTAAGGAATATGGAACTTTCTACCCAAATTGTACAATTAAAATCAGAGAAGCACCAAGTCAAAAAGGAAATGACACGGGTCTATATTATACAAGAGGTATGAGTGTACAATATGACGGTTATGTTAAACGTGATGGCTATGTGTGGATTAGTTGGATCGGTAGTAGCGGTAAGCGTCGCTGGATGGCTGGCGGTGAATTAAATTCAAAGGGTATTAATTACTTACCATATGGAGTGTTCAAATGACAAGGTCAATTGATTGGTACAGTCCTACAAACATAAAGTCATACAACAAATTTTTAAATTTCATCATCGGTGGTCGTGGTATCGGTAAAACCTATGGATTTAAAAAAGACTGTATTAGTCGATATAAGAAAAAAGGAAAACAATTTCTTTATTTAAGACGCTATAAAACGGACCTAAAGAAAATCAAAACATTTCTTAATGATCAATTTGAAAATTTTAAAGATGATGAATTTAAAATTACAGGTGGTAGCAACTTTACCACCTTTTATATAAATGGCTGTGAGATGGGATACGCTACATCTTTAACAGCGTTTGCAAGTTTAAAATCAACAAGTTATGTAGATATTGATACAATTATTGTTGATGAGTTTATACCCGAAAAGGCAGGATTTAACGCATACATACCGAATGAAGTTGAAATATTATTAAATATTATTGATTCTATATTTAGACAACGAGAAGGACATGTATATTTATTAGCTAATAACGCAAGTATCGTTAACCCTTATTTTAGTTATTTTGGAATAACACCCGACCCTAACAAAGAATTTAATACTTTTAAAGGCAATGAATCCGTCGAGCAAATCGTTGTACAAATCTGTCACAATGAATATAAAAAAGGAAACAAAGAAAAATCGAAATTTCATAAGTTAATTTCCGGGACTACTTACGGAGAATATAACGCTGGTAAGTTTGCGTATGATACAAATGACTTTATAAAAAAGAAAACAAATGTCTGTGATTATTTATGCACATTATACTATGATGATATCTATTATGGTGTTTGGATAGATATGAATACAGGCTATGTATATATCAACCAACAGATAAACAAAGAATATGGATATTGTTATTCCATTGGAAGTAACAACCGCGAGAATATGATGATCGCGAAACTATGGCGTAAGGACCAACGATTAAACATGTTAATACGATCCTATCGCGATGGATGTGTATATTACAATAATCAAGAAACAAAAAGACTTTTAAGCTATATATTAAGTAAATATTAAAAGAGTGATAATTGATATCACTCTTTTATTTTAATAAAATCTTTAAGATCATGTTTATTTACAATATATAAATAATACTCATGTTCTGGACCATTTTTATTATAATATTTAATATATGTATCCCATATTATTTTATAGTCTGTAGAATGTGAAATAATTTTCCATAGCTACCACCTACCAATTCTCACTATACATAGAAACGAACACATTATTAATGTACTCGTGTTTCCTAACACTAACCAATAATAAATAATATTGCCTATAACTAATCAACCCTTGATTATAATAGGACTGTATTAAGTTATCTCTTTCAATGTCGCTTGTGATACCAAGTGTTCTATTTAATTCAGAACACAAGCGATTAAGACTGGTATAATTACTCATATACTAGCCCTTCTTTACAATCCTACAGACTTCTTTAAGCTTGTAGCTAATCATTTCATTCAATTCGACATAAGATTGATAATTAATATCTTTATCGTTGTAAATATCCTCAGTTGTACCAATACAATCACTAATATAATCAGATAAGATTTTTAACACGTTAGCCAACTCATGCCAACCACTAACTCGATCTAAAACACAATCATAAGAATTTTGAATATACTCTTTATATTTTTCTTTAGTCATGTTCTTTGTCCTCTCCTTCTTTACACCTATAGTATAGCACACCTATTCTAGAATACAAGTGTTTTTGTAATTTCACATAATCCACTACGTACCCGAGTGTGTCATTGTTTCACGTGGAACATTTTAGGATGGCGGTGTGTGATGCGGTGTGGTGTAATGTCGTGCTATGTAGTGTGGTGTGTGAGCGGAGCGAGGACGAGCGGAGTACAACGAGGTGAGGCAAGCCGAACGGAGTGAGACCAAGTCGAGCGAAGCGAGGCAAGCCGAGCAACGCGAGGCAAGCCGAGCAACGCGAGGCAGTGTAGTGTGGTGTGGTATTAGGTGAGGTGGTGCGATATTAGACAAGACTAACTAATACCATGTAAGGTTTGGTTGTATGGTGTGGTGTTAGGTGGCGCTATGTGTGTTCGTGTACTGTGAACATGTGTTCAGCATTGGGGAACATGGTCATGCTGACACTC
>OCIU01001190.1_pt1 | contig 19048 bp, 9 predicted proteins | sample 1538471 | NCBI WGS metagenome assembly OCIU01 (sample SAMN04571693, study PRJEB22368) | human gut metagenome | biome: human gut; material: stool | host: Homo sapiens | place: Luxembourg | collected 2012-06-01 | reverse complement strand
CTTGACCGAGGCATTTTCAGTCCTTTGCTCTACCAACTGAGCTATGGCACCATCCGCGAAAAACGGGGTATTCCCTGTTATCGTGGTGCAAAGATAAGCAAAAAATTTAATACTGCAAATGCCTCATGCAATTTTGTCGGTAAATTTTTCCCGGCCCGGCAAAAAACGACCGACCCGGAAATCAGAAAAAAGTCCGCTGCCCAAACGGACAGCGGACTTGACAGGCATGATACAGAGACGCTTAATTCGTTTTATTCTGGTTCGCCTCGCCGATTTCCGGGTTGGCAATCACGACGGAACGCGGCAGCTGGAACCGCATGCCGGATTCGTTCTGCTCCCACATGGCTTTGTAAATGTGGTTGTTCGCAACGCCTGCCGCCGTCATCGCGGCATCGTCCCGACGATCAATCGGCATATTCAGACGCCGGCGGTCGAGCCACTCCAGAGCGCCCTCCATCCACATCTCGATACGTTTCTGAAGAATGATCTCCTCGACGACATCGTCGAGCGAAGCGGCCGTGATGTCATAACCCGGATCGCGGTAGGTCGTCACGTAATCCTTGAGCGTCTTCTTGGCCGCGGCGATGTTGCTGTGCGCCTCGGCTTCAGCCTTGATGAAGACGGCCTCTTCGGCGCGCATATAGATCAGATCGGTATTGTTCCAGTCGCCGTTGTAACTGCGGAACTTGACCGAGACGTACTCCGAACGCGCTTTCACGCCCGAAGCAAGCGTATTGGGCAGGTTGGAAGGCAGGAGGCAGGCATAACCGCTCGTCGCAGCGTCCGGGTCCGGATTGTCCGTCTTGTTGAGCCACCAGCCGCGACGCACGTCGGTCGGATTCAGACGCGCATAGAGGTAGGAGTGGATCGGACGCTCGGCCCACATACCCGCATAACCGCTCATGTAAGGGTCCATCTGCGAGCACCAGGTAGCCCATGTCTGGCAGTTGTCGGCCGTCATCTTGAAGCCGAAGATCAGACTCGGAACGTTCTCGATACGGTTGAAGCCGTTGTTGTAGTTCTCCTTGGAGACGAGCGTGTATTTGGCCAGAATATCGTCGGCCAACGAGACGGCTTTCCCCCAGTCCTCCATGACCAATGCGACACGGGCGCGCAGAATGGCGGCCACGCTGGCGTCGAAATCGGTCCGGGAACCGGTGTCGTCGTATCCGATCTCCTCGAAAATACGCAGCGCTTCGTCCAGGTCGTCGGTAATGCGTTTGTAGACCTGCTCCATCGTGGCGCGCGGCAGATTCTGGCCAAGGGTCTCCTCGGTGGCCAGAGGCACGCCCGGAAGGTCCTTGTTCGCCGCCGAGTAGGGATACTGGTACACGTTGATCAGGTGGTAGTAGCCGAACGCGCGGGAGGTCAGCGCACGGGCGCGGTAGGCCTTCATCGTCTCCGACTCGGCGGAAGCGTCGAGGGTCGCCGTCGCGAGAATCTCATTGGCCGTGGCGATCGGAATGTAGAACATGTTCCACACGTTGAAAGTCGGCGTATACTCCTCCTGCCAGTAGTCGTTGATGTACATGTAAAGGTTCATGCTGTGTTGCAGCAGCAGGGTCATGTCCTGCCCGGCCATGCCGAACGCAAGTTCGAATCCATTGAAACCGGTCAGCCACTGAAGGTCGTTCTTGTAATAGGTGGCATAGTGGGTGTAAATGGACGCCTCGATACCCTGAAGCACCTTGTCCGGGTCCTCCTTGGCCACCTCGTCACGGGTCTCCGAAGAGACTTTTCCCGAAGGGTCCACGTCGAAGATATCGTCGCTGCAGGATACCGCAACTGCCGCGCTCATTAAAAATATCAGTATTTTTTTCATATCAATGTCGCTGCTTAGAAGTTAATATTGAGACCTACCGAAGTGGTGCGGATCGGCGAATAATACGTACCGTCCACGCTGTTCAAAGCGACCGTCGCGCCCTGACCGCCCATGCTCGTACGGGGATCGTAGCCCTTGCGCTTCGATGCGAAGAAGACGTTGTCGCAGGCGAAGTACACGCGAACGCTCTTGATGCCGATCTTGCTCATCCAGTTCGCCGGGAAGGTGTAGCCCAGCGTGATGTTGCGCAGGTTGAAGTAGGTTTTGCTGATCAGGAAACGATCCGACGAAGCGTTGATGTTCGAGTCGTTCGTGTTCCAGATCGGCGCCGAACCTTTCCCGGTCTCCGGATTCCAGGCGTCGGCATAGTTCTTCAGACGGTTCATCGGGAAATTCGCACTGCTGAACGCCGAGAAGTCGTAATCGTAGCCGTAGCCGCCGAACTGGAAGTTGGTCATAATCGTCAGGTCGAGGCTCTTCCAACGCAGCGTGGTGTTCAGGCCGCCCGTGAAATCGGGAAGCGCGCTCTTCTCCAGCAGGTACTGCGTGGCCTCGGTAGCATCGCCGGTCGTGACTTTTTCCACGCCGACAACGTTGCCGGCGTCGTCCAGAATATCCTGATCCATGTACCAAAGCGAGTTGCCCTTCTCATCCAGACCTGCGAACTGCCGCATCTCCCAGCGGTAGATGTCCTTGCCTTCGTAAATGCGCTGGTTGCCGTTGGGCATGCCCGAGACTTTGTACTCGTCGGGCAGGTTGAGCATCTTGTTGGCATAGGTGTAACCGTTGACCGACATGTCCCAGTACCAGTCCTTTTTCTGGATGAGCTTGACGTTCAAGTCGAATTCGAAGCCCGAATTGCGCAGTTTGCCGACGTTGTACCAGTCGTAGGCGCGGCCCGTCGAAATATCCTTCGTACGCTTGAAGAGCAGACCGTCCGACACGCGGATGAAGTAGTCCATCGTCAGGTTGATGCGGTCGTTCAGCAGACCCACGTCCAGACCCAGATCGAACGTCCTCTGCTTCTCCCACGTCAGATCGGGATTGCCGTAGTAATAGATCTCCGTACCCAGCTTGCCTTCGGAAATGGTAACCGTATACTGGTCGGTATAGGGATAGTAGTTGGCCAGGTCCTCGTTACCCTGCGTACCGTACGTGGCGCGGAGTTTCAGCTCCGAAAGCCAGCTGTGCGTACTCTCCATGAACTTCTCGGCTCCGATGCGCCACGAAGCGCCGACGGACCAGAACGTGCCCCAGGGATTGTATTTGAAACGCGAGGTTCCGTCGCGGCGGATACCGCCCGAGAAATAATAACGGTTGTCGTAGTTGTACTCCAGTTTGCCGAAGAAACCCTGAATGCGCAGCACGTCCTGATAGCCGTTGATCGACCCCATCTCGCCGGCGTTGTTCAGCTGCGGATTCTTGGGATCGTAAATGTTCGTCTTCTCGACCTCGGCGTAATCGCGCACCCAGCTGTTGTACTCATGCCCGATCAGCGCATTGATATTGTGGCGTCCGACGGATTTTTTGTAATTGAGCATCTGGATCAGGTTCAGATCGTAAACGTCCGTAGACTTTTTGTTGATCCGGCCCTTGGAACCGCGTCCGTCGCCGATCGTGGGGTTATAGAACAGCAGTTCGTCGGAGGCGCGATAGCCCAGCGACATGCTCGAGGTGAAGGTGAAGTCGCGCAGGAAATAGATCTCCCCGTAAGCGCGGCCCTGCAAGTTGTTGCGTTTGATGTCGCGCGTGTCCATCTTCAGCGTGGCGATGATGTTCTGGCCCGAGGTTCCGGGACGGGTCGTCGTGCCGTCGGTCTGCCCCGTACCCAGGTCGTAGACCTTGTCGCCGTTTTCGTCATACTTGATTTTCCCCTCGGCATCGCGGGCGTAGACCGGAAAAACCGGCTCCCACGAACGCGCCGTGGCGAACGCCGACGAAGCGAGGCTGCTGCCCTCCAGAATGTTGTTCTGCACCGTGTGGGCATAGGAGAGGTTGGCGCCCACCTTGATCCACGTGCGGAGCTTGGTGTTGACGTTCACACGAGCGCTGTAACGCTCGAAATCCGATTCGATCACATAGGATTCGTCCTTGAGGTAACCCAGCGAGATGAAATAGTCGGACTTCTCGTTCCCGCCGCTGACCGAAACGTTCGTCTCGTTGCGGAATCCGGTCTTGAAGAGTTCGTCCTGCAGGCGCTCGCTGTACATGCGCCGGGCCGACGGGTCGAGTTTGCCGGTCGCAGGGTCGATCAGGTAGGTCGACAAATATTTGTAGGGGTTGTAATTTCCGTGTGCCCCCAGCACCTCCTGCGAGGCATAGAGCGCCGCGGCAGCCAGATCGCCGCCTCCCTCTTCGGGGCTTGACGCCCACTTCGTGTCGCGCATCGTGCGCCACTGCGCCTCGAGGTATTCGCCCGGATCGGTGATGATGTCATACTCGGGGACAGCGCGGGTGTTGATACCGAATCGCGTGTCGACGCTGATCGTGGGATTGTCCAGGCTGCCGCGCTTGGTCGTGATGAAAACCACGCCGTTCGCGGCGCGCGAACCGTAGAGCGAGTTGGCCGTGGCGTCCTTCGACACGGAGATCGACTCGATGTCGGCCGGGTTGATGTCGGACAGGCTGCCCTGATAGGGCGAGCCGTCGAGCACGATCAGCGCGCCGGTGCCCGCATTGAGCGAACCGACGCCGCGGACGTAGATCGCAGCGTCCGTACCGGGCTGGTTGGTGGCCGTAGTCAGCTGCACGCCGGGAACCGCTCCTTCGAGCATTTTCGAAACGGTCGAAACCTGACGCTTCGCAAGCTCCTCGCCGCGGATGGTGGCGATTGATCCCGTAAGATCTTTTTTCGTCGTCGTGCCGAAAGCGGTCACCACGACATTCTCGATGGCCTGCGCATCTTCGTGCATCACGACTTCGACATGCGTCTTTCCGGCAACAGCCACTTTCCGGGTCTCGTAACCGATGAACGAAACCGCCAGCGTAGCGTCGGCGGGTGCGGCGATGGTGAATTTACCATCCGTGCCCGTGGTCGTACCGGTCGACGTGCCGTCGACCATAACGGTTGCGCCCGCGACAGGCTTACCCTCCGCATCGGCAACTTTACCGGAAACCTGCCGGTTTTGGGCGAATCCATATACACAAAGTCCCAAAACGGCAATTAACGATAGTAGAATTTTTCTTACCATAAGCGTTAATTTTAATAAAATTTTAAAATAAAAAACAATCGCCCCGGATTCCGGATAATAAACTGCTGGATATAGGATAATTACAGCGTTCCGGAACGCATTTTCCGAGAAATGCCTAATAGTTTGGTATTAAGCGTGTAAGATATACAGACGACACCTCCGCGCGTCCGGGTTGTGTTACCAGATAGTTACCGGACAAGAAGGGTTAAACCGTGCCGTATAAGCTATTTGGTCCAATTGATATACCGTTTGGCAGTAACTTTATCATTACCTTTATCGCGGTTTGTTTATTGTTTAAAAAAGGTTAGGAAGGGAATGAGAAACACGTTCAAAGTACTGTTTTACATCAAGAAGAATGCGCCTTTACGCAATGGAAACACGCCGATCATGGGACGCATTACGATCAACGGACAGCGAACGCAGCTGTCCACGCAACTATCCGTGAATCCGAATCTCTGGGATGTGAGTATGGGACGGGCGGCAGGGCGCAGCGCGGTTGCCTCACATGTCAACGAACAACTCTCGCAGATTCGTTTCCACATCGAAAGATGTTACAACACGCTGTTTTACGAGCATGCCCTGGTCACTCCGAAAATGGTCAAGGAGATGTATTTCGGCAACGACCAGCGCAACGAAACGCTGTTGGCCTTCTTCAGGCATCACAACGAGGAGTTCAGCCGGATGGTGGGCATCAGCCGCAGCAAAACGACCTACTATAAATATAGGTGTGTTTACAAGCATCTCGAAAACTACGTCAACGACAAATTCAACCGCAAGGATTTGCTGTTCAAAGAACTCGACAAAGAGTTCCTGACGGGGTTTCACCACTACATCGCACAGGAGTGCGGACACAAGAAAAACACGACGTGGATCTACATGATCGCGTTCAAGCACATCCTCATGCTGGCCCGAAGCCGGGGGCACATGGCCAAGGACCTCTTCGCGAATTACAAACTGCGCAGCGAATTCGTCGCGCGAAACTACCTGTCCATGACCGAAATCCGCAAGCTGATCCGTCTGGACCTCGACGACATGACCTTACAGTTGGTACGCGATGCATTTTTGTTCAGTTGCTTCACGGGACTCTCCTACATCGACCTCTGCACGCTGACCCCGCAGCATATCCAGCAGGACGGCAAACAGCTGTGGATCAGCACCACCCGCCGCAAAACAGGATCTGCGGTCAACGTGCGCATCTTCGCGATACCGTACACCATTCTGCTGAAATACAAACCGATGCAGCGGAATGCGCGGATATTCCGCCTGCCGAGCAACGGCTGGTGCAACATCTGCCTCGAGCGCATCATGTCTCTGGCGGGCATTCCCCGGCACATCACGTTCCATTCGGCCCGGCACACCTTCGCCACGACGATCACGCTTTCGCAGGGAATGGCGATCGAAACGATCAGCAAGCTGCTGGGACATAAGAACATACGGACTACGCAGATTTATGCGACCATCACCCACTCGAAACTCGACGGTGACATGGAGCGGCTCTCGAAACGCCTCGATACGCTGTACCGCGATACCGACCTGGAAAAAGTCCGGGAGCGCCTTTGAGGACCGATTCACATATACGCAGAAGTTCACGCAGCTAACACATTCGCTCAAAACACCCGAAAACACCCGAAAAGGGGATTACAATTTGTAATCCCCTTGAGATGATATTTTCAAAATCGTAACCGTTATCGACCAATCTTCTACACATATGTTATACTGGTGAATTATTTTAATAATTTATTTGTAAACGAGTTAGCAATTTCATACCTTTGCTTGTGAACTTTTTTTTTAAAAAAAAACTATTAGATTAACGCTTATGGTAAGAAAAATTCTACTATCGTTAATTGCTTTATTGGGGGGGGGAATATTACTCTCGCTGGCCCAGAGTAAGCAAATTTCCGGAACAGTCACCGGTCCCGACGGGAAACCGGTCGCCGGAGCAACGGTTATGGTCGACGGCTCGCATGTCGGCACGACCTCAAACGGAGACGGTAGCTTCACCATCACGGCTCCCGGAAACGGATCGCTGGTCGTATCCTTCATCGGCTATGAAACCCAGAAGGTGGCCATCGGAGGCAAGACCCGAATCAACATCTCGCTCAAAGAAGACACACAGGCCATCGACGACGTGATCGTAGTGGCCTTCGGTACAGCCAAGAAAGACGCCTTCACCGGAGCGGCGAAGGTGATCAAATCCGACGATCTGATAAAAACGCAGTCTTCGAACGTCGGGGATGCCCTCGTCGGCAAAATCGCCGGCGTGCAGTTCTCCTCCGCCTCGGGCCGTCCGGGTTCCGGTCAGAAGATTTACGTGCGCGGCTACGGTTCGATGAATGCCAAAAACGACCCGCTCTGGGTTGTAGACGGCGTGCCCTACGAAGGCGACATCAACAACATCAACGCTGCCGACATCGAGTCGATCAGCGTCCTCAAGGACGCCGCGTCGAACGCCCTGTACGGCTCCCGCGGCGCGAACGGCGTAATCATGGTCACGACCAAGCGTGCGAAGGCCGGCGAGGCCACCGTGACTTTCGACGGCAAGTGGGGCATCAACACCCGTGCGTTGCAGACCTACGACATCGTGGAGGATGCGGGCGAATACTACGAGATGCACTACAAGTCGCTGTACAACTATTACACGCTCGACCAGAAGTACACTCCCCTGGCCGCCAACATCGCCGCCAACAAGCTGCTGACGTCGAACGATCCCGGCGGTCTGGGTTACAACGTCTTCACCGTGCCCGACGGCCAGAACCTCATCGGCGAAAACGGCCGTCTCAATCCGCGTGCGAAGCAGGGCCGCCTGGTAACCGACGCCAAGGGCCAGCAGTTCTACCTGCAACCCGACAACTGGCTCGACGAAATCTACAAATCGTCGTCGTTCCGTCAGGAGTACAACGTCAGCGTTTCCGGCGCGACGGACCGCGCCAATTTCTTCGCATCGCTCGGCTATCTGGACAACACGGGTATCGTCGACGGTTCGAGCAACGAGCGCTACACCGCCCGTCTGCGCGCGGACTACCAGGCCAAAAAGTGGCTGAAAGTCGGCGGTAACATGTCCTACACCCATTTCGTCTGGAACAACGGCAACCAAACCAACGACGACGGCGACGGTCAGGGCGAAGGCAACGCCGACGGCGGAAACGCATTCGCCACGGCGATCCGCATGGCGCCGATCTATCCGGTCTACATGCGCGACGGCAACGGCAACATTATGATCGACGAGTACGGATTCAAGATGTACGATACCGGCGACGGCCGCAACGGCGGCGCACTGCGCACCAACGGCGGCAAGAGCAACGACCTGCAGGACATTCAGCTCAACAAATACATCAACGAGGGCAATGCCTTCATGGCCAACGGTTTTGCCGATTTCTCCCTGTACAAGGGCCTGAAACTGACCCTCAACGGAAGCGTGTCGCTCGACGAAACCCGCGGTACGCAGGTGTCGAACCCCTACTACGGACAGTTCGCCGAATCGGGCGGCGCCGTTTTCAAGAGCCACAGTCGGGAGATCGCCTACAACATGCAGCAGTTCCTGACCTACACCAACACCTTCGCCGACGTCCACAACCTCGACCTGCTCTTCGGCCATGAAATGTACAACCGCAAATCCTACGGTCTGTACGGCTCGAAGACCATGATGTTCTCGCCGGACAACACCGAACTCAGCGGCGCCGTCGTCGACTCGTCGCGGTCGGGTTCGTCGGTTCTGGAGTACAACAACGAGGGCTACTTCTTCCGCGGACAGTACGACTACGACAACCGCATCTATTTCTCGGGATCGTACCGCCGCGACGCATCGTCGCGCTTCCACCCCGACCACCGCTGGGGCAACTTCTGGTCGCTCGGCGCAGCCTGGATCATCAACCGCGAGAGCTGGTTCAACGCTTCGTGGGTCAACATGCTGAAGGTCAAAGCATCGTACGGTTCGCAGGGTAACGACAACCTCGGATCGAAAGCGGAATCCTACTACCGCTATACCGACTACCGCGAGATCCTGAGCAGCGGCGACGGCGTTACGAGCGTACTCTACCAGAAAGGCAACCCCGACATCACCTGGGAGACCAACGCCAACCTCAATGTCGGCGTAGAGTTCGGCCTCTGGGACAACCGTCTGTCGGGTAGCATCGATGTCTTCAACCGCAAGACCACCGACATGCTGTTCGAGCTGGCGACTCCGATCGAGTCGGGTTACACGACCATTTTCACCAACATCGGCGACATGGTCAACCGCGGTCTCGAAATCGAACTGAACGCAGACCTGATCCGGACCAAAAACCTCGTGTGGGACTTCTCGCTCAACATGACCCACTACAAGAACAAGGTGACCCACCTGCCGGAGCAGTTCAAAAACAACACGACGGCCGACGGCAAACACGTGGGCCGCTGGCAGGACACCAAATTCCTCACCGAAGGGGAATCCGTCTTCTCGTTCTACGTTCCGACCTACGCGGGAGTAGACCCCGAGACCGGAAAATCGCTGTGGTACACCTACAAGACCGATGATGCCGGCAACAAGGAGCGCATCAAGACCTCCGATTACTCGGTGGCCTCGCAGGAGGGCCGCGAAATGCACGGAGACGCCCTGCCGGACGTTTACGGCGGTTTCGGCACGTCGCTACGCTTCTACGGCGTCGATTTCTCGATCGGCTTCACCTACCAGCTCGGCGGACAGGTTCTCGACCAGGGCTACAGGTTCTACATGAACTCCCCGGCAGGAACGTCGACCGGAAACAACTACCACCACGACCTGCTCAATTCGTGGACTCCCGAGAACTCCGGTTCGAACATTCCGCGTTTTGCTTACAACGACTCGAATCAGGCAGCCGTCTCGGACCGTTTCCTCACCAGCGCATCGTACCTGAACATCCAGAACATCACGCTCGGATATACGCTGCCCAAGCGTATCACGCGCAAGTTCCTCGTCGAGAATCTGCGTATCTACCTCGCCTGCGACAATGTATGGTACTGGTCCAAGCGTCAGGGTCTCGACCCGCGTCAGTCCATCAACGGAATCACGAACCCGTACTACTACGCCCCGATTCGCACCTTCTCGGGCGGTGTAACCGTAACGTTCTAATTTGTTAAACGACGAATATTATGAAAATGAACAACATACTGAAAACAACGGCGCTGCTTCTCGGTTCATCCGTGCTTCTTTCGGGCTGTATCAAGGAGACCTTCCCCGAAAGCGGATACGCCACCAGCGATCAGACTGCCGAATCTCCGTTCGCAAAGGAGGGTCTTATCACTGCGATGCCGACGGTGCTCATCACCAACTATATAGACCTCGGCGAGCACATCGACTTCGGCTACCCGGGCATCTTCGGCGCCACCGACCGCATGGTCGGCGAGGTGTTCCCCGTCAGCGGCAACCTGCCGGGCGGCAACCAGTACTACGACCGCTGGCAGGCATGGCTCTATCCGGGCAACTCGACCGGATTGGCAGCGAACGGCACGATGTCCCCGTTCTTCTACACCAACTATTACAAGTTCATCTTCACGGCCAATGAGGCCATCGACATCGCAAACCAGAGCGAAGGCGCAGAGGAGATGATGGGCATTGCCAAGACTTTCCGCGCGCTCTGCTACCTCGACCTGGCCCGTCTCTACGACGCGCTGCCGGCCAAGGCTCCCGAACGTCCCGCCTACGAGACCGAGCTGGAAGCCGTCAAGGGGCTGACCGTTCCCATCGTCCGGGAAGATACGAGCATGGAGGAACTGGAGAACAACCCGCGCGTATCGCGTGAGGAGATGTTCAAGTTCATCTTCGAGGACCTCAACACCGCCGAGACCCTGCTGGCCAACTATACGCCGGCAACGAAAAACCTGCCCTCGCTGGCCGTGATCTACGGACTCAAGGCCCGCGCCTACCTCTGGCTGGGCGGATTCACCGAATCGTATGCGGAAGTTCCGACCGGCGACGCCGCTTACCGTCTGGCCGCCGAATACGCCCGCAAGGCCATCGACGCTTCGGGCTGCACGATTATGACCGAAAGCCAGTGGCTCGACCCGAAGACCGGGTTCAACACGGTCAATTCGTCGTGGATGTGGGCCATGATCCAGACCACCGACACCGTGCTCAACAACCTGCTGTCGTGGTCGGCCCACATGGCGACCGAGGCTATCTGGGGTTACGGCTACGGAGCGCAGCCGGGTATCTCGGTATTCAGCTACAACCGCATTTCGTCGGGCGACTTCCGCAAAAAGAGCTTTGTCGGAGCCGACCGCTCGTTCGACGCCATCGCACCCTATACGACCCTGACCGAGGAGGAGTTCGCAACGATAGCCCCCTACGCATCGTTTAAGTTCCACGCGGCCAACGGCGAAAAACGAAACTATTCCACGGGTAACGTGACGAGCATCCCGATGATGCGTGTCGAGGAGATGTACCTGATCGAGGCCGAGGCTACGGCGCACTACGACGCCACCACCGGCAAGTCGCTGTTGCAGTCGTTCATGGCCAACCGCGATCCGGCCTATACGGTTCCGGCGGCCAACGACCTGATCGACGAGATCATTTTCCAGAAGCGGATCGAGTTCTGGGGCGAGGGCGTCATCTTCTACGACCTGAAGCGTCTGAACATCGGCATGCACAACGGCGACACCGGCACGAACGCTCCCCCGATGGCCCAGCTTTCCACGGACGGACGCGCCCCCTGGTGGAACTGCGTGTTCCCGCTGAACGCCGTACAGCAGAATAAGGCGCTTGCGGGCAAGAACAACCCCAACCCGACCCAAACGGTCAAGTCTGTTAAATAAAAAACATCGCTATTTATGAAAAGTATAAAAATATTCTTTCTGGCGACTGTCGCCATCGTCGCGGGGCTGTTCACGGCCTGCAGCGACGATGACTTCAAAGCAGGTCCCGAGGTCGACGGCGCACAGGTCTACTTCCCCGAGAATGTGACCACCCAGCATAGCATCAGCGACGACGTCTCCTCCATCGCCATCCCGGTAAAACGCATCGCCAAGGACGAGGCGCTGACCGTAGCGGTTCTCGCCAGCGACGAGTCGGGTCTGTTCACCATTCCGTCGTCGGTATCGTTCGCAGCCGGCAAGGAGACTTCCGAACTGCTGATCACCTTCGACCGCACCAAACTCGAAGACGGCAAGGAATACCCCCTTTCGTTCCTGATCAACGACGAGGACAACACGACGCCCTACGGCAACCGCAGCCTCGATATTACGGTTATGCCCTGGCCGTGGGTGAAAATGGGAACCGGCAAATTCCGCGAAGGCTGGTTGAGCGATGTATTCACCGGCAATATGTTCGAAATCGATGTCACGGTACACAGCCATAAGTCGAAAGAAGGTATCTACATGGTTGAAGAGATGCTCGGCTGGCCTTATATGACCGAATTCTTCGGAGCTACGCAAGAGGAGCTTTCGGAGCAGTTCAGCTACACTCCGTCCAATATCGTCATCGATTGCAGCAATGCGACTCAAGTGACGATTGAAGAACAATGGTCGGGTATTACCGAAAACAGTAACGGTTACGGAAACTTTATGATCGCCTCGGCGGAACCCGGCACATTGGTCAACGGCGTCATCACCTTCCCGAAGGACGGATTGACCGCAAAACTCGTCGGATTGGATCGCGAATTTCCCGCTAACAGTCAAGGTACGTTCCGCATCATGCTGCCGGGCGCCGAAATAGTCGACTATACGCTCTCCGCCGTCAGCGCCGACGGAGAGACGGCGAGCGCCGTCATCGACTTCACCTACGGCGCCGACGTTACGAACATCCGCTATGTTCTCGTCGAAAATGAATTGACCGAGGCCGAAACCGCTACGCTTGTCGCAGCGATCGCCGACGGATCAGCCGAGAACATCAACGAGTTGCAGGACTTCACCGTAGGCGGCGAGAAAGTCTCCGCCGAAGCCGTACTGCCTGGACCCGGAACCTATACCGTAGTCGCCCTGCCCCTTGACAAAGCGCAAAAACCGGTTTCCGGCGAAGCTTCCGCAGCATCGTTCTACTTCCCGGGCATAGGAGGGACCTCGGTTCCCAACGACATCGCCGGCTCGCTCTATAAAGTCAGCGCCTATCCCGATGCCGCAGCATATGTATCGGAGTATCCCGATTACTCATCGGCCGTGTACGAGATCACCGGCACGGAGATGAAGAAGATCAAAACCTACTTCAACAAAACTTCCATAATCGACAATATCGAGATTCAAACCGGAGGCCTGACCCTGCAGGATGTAGTCGATAAATACGGTAAAGAACTCAATGCCGATGCGATGGAAGAACTCGCAACGACCGGAAAATATTGGGACATAATGATCAATCTGACACCGGGCGCATCCTATACGCTGGTTGTCGAAGCAACGAACAACTACGGCAAGAAAAAACTGATCGTGTGCGAACCGTTCGTGACGGACATACCGCCCTATACCGGAGAGTTGATCATCGGGAAATACGGCATGTCCTACGCGGCCAGCGCTGAAGACACGTTCGAAAATGTATTCGAGGTAATACCTACCGTCGGAAGCAACACCGAATTTTTCGTGAAGGATTTCGCCGTAGAGGACGGCACCCAATGGTACGCAACCTATGACTCGGCCAAGTCGACGCTCACGATGAGCGGCGTGCAGCTCGGCCGGGAGGACAACGGCAACCTGCTCGGCAAATTCACGGAGGCGCTCACCCCGGACAAGTCCCGCGGTTACGGTATCTTCTCGTTCGCAACCGAAGAGAGCGAAGGCAGCGATCCGATCGTATTGACGATCGATCCGGCGTCGAAACAAGTTTCAGCGCTGACGACCGACGTCGAGGTTCCCGTTGCTGATTTCACCGTCAACAAGATCGTCGGAGCCTTGGCAGCATACTATGCCGACGGAACGACCATCACGAAGCAGAGCGGAACGACATCCGCAGCATCCGCAGCCAAAGTTCAGGGCGTCCGCACGAAGATCCCGTTCAGCAGCGTCCGTGTTCCGGCCCATATCGGGAAGTCGCTCGACAGCCGTGGTCTCCAGATGAACGCCACATTCGTCAGGAACAGCGACAACACGAACCACGGCGTCCGCACGTTAAGCGTGAAGACGGCGAAATGCGAGCCGCTGCCGAAACAGATCGGCCGCCGCGCCGATTTCAAAATCCGCGAAAACCTCCCGGTTTTGAAATAACCGACGCATATTGTTCCACACGACCCGACACAGTCCGAGCGACCGTGTCGGGTTCTGTGGTCCAATGAAACGAAACATCGGTCACGACATGCACTAATATTAGGATTATAAGATTATGACAAGGACAACAACTTTATGGAGCCTGCTGCTCCTGTCTGCGGCGCTCGCCCTGGGGTCGTGCACCAAGGATGCGACGGAGCAGGCGACGGGTCCCGAACCGGAAGCGAAAGCGGCCTCCAAACTCGTATTCTCGTCGGAGAACGCCGTCAGGGGCGAACTGCTGGTCTGCTTCGGCGAAGAGGCCGTAGCGGGCATCGAATCGTCGGTCATGCAGGTTACGCGTTCGGGCGGCGTCGCCACCCGTTCGGGCATCGCTGATTTCGACGCCGTGCTCGGCAGCATCGGGGTAAAGGCGTTACAGCGTCTGTTCCCGGTAGACGAACGGAACGAGGAGCGCACGCGCGCCGCCGGTCTGCACCGCTGGTACGTTGTGGAGTTCGACGCCGCCGCCGATCTCGACAAGGCGGCCCTCGACATGGCCCGGATCGCCGAAGTGAGCAAGGTGGAATTCAACCAGCAGCTGATGCACGTGCACGAAGGCCGGGTCATCCCGCTGGCCGAAACCGGCGCTGCGCCGCAGACCCGTGCGGCCGTCGGGTTCAACGATCCCCACCTGGGCAAACAATGGCACTACATCAACACCGGCGACAAGTCGATCTATTCGAAGATCAAGGCGGGAGCCGATGTCAACTGCGACGAGGCTTGGAAGCTCTGCACGGGCGACCCGCGCGTTATCGTCGCGGTCGTGGACAACTGCGTGCAGTGGGACCATCCCGACCTGGCCGCCAACATGTGGACCAACACCGCCGAGCTGAACGGCTCGGAAGGCCGTGACGACGACTCGAACGGCTATGCCGACGACATACACGGGTTCAACTTCGTCGACAATACGACGCTGACCATCAGCACCAAAGGCGATGCACCGGACCACGGCACGCACGTGGCAGGAACGGTCGCAGCCGTGAACAACAACGGCACGGGCGTCGCAGGCATCGCAGGCGGCTCGGGCAAAAACGACGGCGTGAAGATCATGTCCTGTCAGATTTTCCACGACAAAGACGGCGGCGACGTGGCCATGGCGGCCAAGGCCATCAAATACGCCGCCGACAACGGCGCGGCGATCATCCAGTGCAGCTACGGCTACCCTGCCGGCTCGGTAACCTATTCCAGCGGCGCCAGCGCCGAGAAGCAGGCCATCGACTACTTCATCGCCAAACAGAACTGCGCGGCCATCGAGGGAGGACTGGCCATATTCGCCGCCGGCAACGACATGACCGGCATGTCGAGCTACCCCGGCGCTTACCGCGACTACATCTCCGTAACGGCCATGTCGTGCGACTACACCCCGGCCTACTACACCAACTACGGTCCCGGCTGCAACATTGCGGCTCCCGGCGGCGACGCCTACCAGTCGTATCTGGAAAACATAAATACCGGAGCGTCCGAGGTGTTATCGACCGTCAACGGCGGAAAGTACGGCTACATGCAGGGCACGTCGATGGCCTGCCCCCACGTTTCGGGCGTGGCGGCGCTCGGGCTCTCCTATGCGCTGCAACTCGGCAAGACCTTCACCCAGAACGAATTCACGACGCTGCTGCTGACATCGGTAAACGACATCAACCAATACTGCACCGGAACGAAACAGTATTTCACAGACAAGGGCAGTCTGGCGACGCTCGACCTGTCGCAGTACAAAAAGGGAATGGGCACGGGTTACATCGACGCCTACCAGGTGCTGATGAACGTCCGCGGCATCACCTGCATCCCGATTCCCGTCGGCAGCCAGTACACGCTGAACCTGCAACCGTACCTCGGCGGCGGAAATCTGGACCTGAAGATTACGGAAATCTCCATTTCGGCCGAAGACATGAACCGGCTGGGCATTTCGGCGAACCCGACCATATTCGCCAACCAGATCATCCTCAAGTGCACCAAACCCGGTTCGGCGGTGGTCCGGATCAAGCTGCTCGCCGGAAACGGCAACAACAGCGGAATGAACGGCATGCCGATCACGAAGGAATTCGCCTTCATCGCACGTGAGGTTCATTCCCAGAACGGAGGTTGGTTATAAAACAAGGACACATTATGAAAAGCATCAAACTGTTATTGATCGGCCTCGCCGCGGCGTTCGCGCTGACCGGGTGCGGCGATTCGTCCAAGGATACGCCCGAACCCGAGGGCGACGGCAACGTCGTCGGCAGCTGGCATCTGGTTTCGTGGAGTTCGCTCCAGTCCGCCGACGTCTACCTCTCGTTCAGCGAGTCCGGTTCGTTCGACATCTACCAGCGGCTCTACAAGCCCGAATACGTCCATCTGGACGGCACGTATTCCTACGACAAACCCACGCTCAGCGGCCGGTACAGCGACAACACCCCGTGGGGAAGCGCCTCGTACCGGGTTTCGTTCAACGCGGACGGAACACGGATGACGCTGACCAGCACTTCGAGCACGAGCGACGTCTCGGTCTTCGTCAAGGCCGAAATCCCGTCGGAGATCATCTCCGGCGCGCTGGAGTCCACACCCCAAAGCAGGGCCGAAGATATGCCGCGGTTCCTCTGAACCGCCGTCCTGCCGGCATGCGCCGCAACCCTTCACCGGGTTGCGGCGTTTTGTTTCCGGGCGAAGGCCGCGCCGCGCACGGGACTCTTCCGCCCCGGCATGCAACTTGCCGAAGCAATAAAAAAGCCGGCAGTAGCGCCGGAAAAATATTTTTCGTAAATTTGTGCCAAAACAAAACAAAAAAGGTTTATGGCAATTACCGAAATACTTCCCGGCATCCACTACGTCGGGGTCAATGACCGCACCACCACGCGCTTCGAAGCCCTCTGGTCGCTTCCGATGGGCGTGTCGTACAACGCCTATCTGGTCGCAGGCGAAAAGATCGCCCTGATCGACACCGTCGAAGAGTCCTTCGGCAGCCGCCTCGAAGCCAACATCCGCGAGGCCATCGGCGAAAGGAAGATCGATTATCTGGTCGTCAACCACATGGAACCCGACCACTCGTCGTCGATCGCGGCGCTGCGCCGCATCTATCCCGACATCGAGATCGTCGGCAATGCCAAGACGCTCCAGATGATCGAAGGGTTTTACGGCATCGCCGGGGGCACGGTCGAGGTCAAGGAGGGCGACACGCTCGATCTGGGCGGCAAGACGCTGTCGTTCCACATGATCCCGATGGTGCACTGGCCCGAGACGATGGTCACGTGGTGCGCCGGCGACCGGACGCTCTTCTCCGGCGACGCCTTCGGCACGTTCGGGGCGCTCGACGGCGGCATCACCGATTCGCAGGTCGAGACCGACCGCTACTGGGACGAGATGCGCCGCTACTACGCCTGCATCGTGGGCAAGTACGGCGGTCCCGTGCAGAAGGCGCTCCAGAAGGTCCGCACGCTGCCCGTCGGAACGATCTGTTCGACGCACGGACCCGTATGGCAGCGGCAGATCGCAAAGGTTCTGGATATTTACGACCGTCTGAGCCGCTACGAAGGCGAACCGGGCGTGGTCGTGGCCTACGCCTCGATGTACGGCAACACGGAGCAGATGGCCGAGCGCATCGCGCGCGAACTGGCCTCGCGGGAGGTCGGCCCGATCCGGGTCTACAACCTCTCCTACGCCGACCCGTCAGTGGTCCTGCGCGACGTTTTCCGTTTCGACACGCTGATCGTCGGCGGCCCGACCTACAACGGCAACCTGTTCCCGCCCGTGGCCGAACTGCTCGACCGCATCGCCGCGCGCGGCATTCCCCGGCGCAGATTCGGCTGGTTCGGTTCGTTCTGCTGGGCCGGAGCCTCGGTGCGCCTGCTCGCGGAGTTCGCCCAGAAGATGAAGTGGGAACCCCTGTGCGATCCCGTGGAGATGAAACAGGGCTACTCGCACGAGATGTGCGATCCCTGCGCAACGCTGGCGGAGGCTGTCGCCGGATGCAGGTGCGGAAAATAGAACGACGCAGGGGCGGTCTTCGGACCGCCCTTTTTCGTACTGCGGCGGGGATATTTCGAAAAAAAGACTATATTTACATTCCGAAAGAAAAAACTCCAGGAATTATGATGAAAATTGCAATCGTGGGAACGGGTTACGTAGGACTCGTATCGGGGGCCTGCTTCGCCGAAATGGGACTCGACATCACCTGCGTGGACATAGACGCCGAAAAGATAGAGGGTCTGAACGCAGGCGTTATCCCGATCTACGAGCCGGGACTTGAGGAGCTTGTGCGGCGCAACGTGGAGGCGGGACGCCTGCATTTCACCACCGACCTCACAGAGTGCCTGCCCCATGTCGAGGTGGTCTTCTCGGCCGTCGGAACCCCGCCCGACGAGGACGGTTCGGCCGACCTGAAATACGTTCTCGACGTGGCCCGCACCTTCGGTCGCCACATCCGGAAATACACCGTGCTGGTCACCAAGAGCACCGTCCCCGTGGGCACGGCGCAGAAGGTGCGCGCCGTGATCGAGGAGGAACTCGAGAAGCGCGGCTGCAAGGTCCCGTTCGACGTCGCCTCGAACCCCGAATTCCTGAAGGAAGGTGCGGCGATCAAGGACTTCATGTCGCCCGACCGCGTGGTCGTGGGCGTCGACAGCGAACGGGCGCGCAAGCTGATGGCCAAGCTCTACCGGCCGTTCCTGATCACCAATTTCCGCGTGCTGTTCATGGACATTCCCTCGGCCGAGATGACCAAATACGCAGCCAACGCCATGCTCGCGACGCGCATTTCGTTTATGAACGAGATCGCCAATCTGTGCGACCGCGTGGGCGCCGACGTGGAGATGGTCCGCAAGGGCATCGGCTCCGACGCCCGCATCGGCAACAAGTTCCTCTACCCCGGCTGCGGCTACGGCGG
>OCIU01001181.1_pt1 | contig 19149 bp, 9 predicted proteins | sample 1538471 | NCBI WGS metagenome assembly OCIU01 (sample SAMN04571693, study PRJEB22368) | human gut metagenome | biome: human gut; material: stool | host: Homo sapiens | place: Luxembourg | collected 2012-06-01 | reverse complement strand
CAACTCTTGCGTGAAGCATGAGCTTGCCGGCTCTCCTTACAACGACCGCCGCAACAGCTGTGAGAACGTTGTCAAGCACATTGCTGCAAAGTATCCCGATGCCAAGTTTGAGACTCTCCGCGACTGCACATGGGAGCAGCTTGAGGCTGTAAAGGGTGAGGTTAGTGAGGAAGACTACAAGCGCGCTCACTTCGTGCTCGGCGAGAAAGACCGTGTGCTCGCAGTGTGCGACGCCCTCAACGCTGGCGACTATGAGACCGTAGGCAAGAAGATGTATGAGACCCACGAAGGTCTGAGCAAGGAGTATGAGGTGTCATGCGAGGAGCTCGACTTCCTTAACGACATCGCCAAGGAGAATGGCGTTACCGGTAGCCGCATCATGGGCGGCGGATTCGGTGGATGCACCATCAACCTCGTGAAAGAGGAGCTATATGATCAGTTCATCGCTGACGCAAAGGCAAAATATTCAGCCAAATATGGCAAGGAGCCAAAGGTTATTGATGTTGTCATCGGTGACGGCTCACGTAAAATTTGCTAATAAAAGCTCTGTTTCTCTTACATCGTTTTAGAGAAAAACAATATAAAGTCGGTCTGCTTAACGGCAAGGCCGACTTTTTCTTTGCGTTTTTTATTGATGATGAATAAAAAAATAACAGTTTTGTCAAAAAACATATTCAAAAATTAAACTAATCCAACTAATATCACTATCTTTGCACTAAATAGATTTCTTGGCATAAAAAATAGACCTCATTTCCGTAAAAGAGGCATCACCCCAACAAAAGAAGCTTCATCTTACCAAAGAAGTTTTCTTCTCTGCTAAAAGAAATTAACCATGACATCCCAAAATTACGAATAAGATTTTAAATAGTTCTATTTTAACACTAAATACAAGACATGAACAATAAGGAATTAATGAATCATGCAGCAGACAACATAAGAATCCTTGCTGTATCGATGGTTGAGAAAGCTAAGTCTGGACATCCCGGAGGTGCTATGGGCGGTGCGGATTTCATTAATGTACTTTTCTCCGAGTTTTTAACCTACGACCCAGAGAATCCTACATGGGAAGGCCGTGACCGTTTCTACCTTGACCCGGGACACATGTCGCCGATGCTCTATTCGGCCTTGGCCCTTCAAGGCAAATTCACCATCGAGGAGCTGAAGCAGTTCCGTCAGTGGGGTTCGGTGACGCCTGGACATCCTGAGCGCGACATCGCACGCGGCATCGAGAACACGTCAGGCCCTCTCGGACAGGGACACACCTTCGCTGTGGGTGCTGCCATTGCAGAGAAATTCCTTGAGGCACGCCTCGGAAGCACAATGATGCAGCATAAGATCTATGCTTACATCTCTGACGGCGGCATTCAGGAAGAAATTTCTCAGGGTGCAGGACGCATTGCCGGCCTGCTGCATCTGAACAACCTTATCATGTTCTACGATGCCAACGAGATACAGCTCTCTACCGAGTGTGACGTGGTGATGAACGAGAACACCGAGCAGAAATATCGCGCATGGGGATGGAACGTGCTGACAATAAACGGCAACGACCCCGACGAGATTCGTGCCGCTCTGATCCTTGCCGGCAAGGAGGAGCACCGTCCTACACTTATCATCGGCCACACACTGATGGGTAAGGGTGCACGCAAGGCCGACAACAGCAGCTACGAGCGTAACGTGAAGACACACGGCGCACCACTCGGTGACGATGCTTATGTGAACACGGTGAAGAATCTTGGTGGCGATGTTAACGACCCGTTCGTTGTGTTTGACGACGTGAAGGCTCTCTACGATGCGCGTAACGCTGAGCTGCGCACCATCGTGGCTGCACGTCATGCTGCTGAGGAAGAGTGGCGTAAGAACAATCCTGAGAAAGCAGAGCTCATGAAGCAGTGGTTCTCAGGCGATGCTCCTAAGGTCGACTGGAGCGCTCTCGTGCAGCCTCGTGATGCTGCTACGCGTGTTGCTTCTGCCAACTGTCTTGGTGTGCTTGCAGAGCAGGTGGGCAACATGGTGTGCTCTTCTGCCGACCTCTGCAACTCTGACAAGACCGATGGCTTCCAGAAGAAGACAAAGGACATGCGTTACGACGATTTCTCTGGCGCGTTCTTCCAGGCAGGTGTGAGCGAGCTCACCATGGCCTGCGTCTGCATAGGCATGTATCTGCACGGTGGCGTTATCCCCGCTTGCGGCACATTCTTTGTGTTCTCCGACTATATGAAGCCCGCCATCCGCATGGCTGCTCTCATGCAGGTACCTATCAAGTTTATCTGGACACACGATGCGTTCCGTGTAGGCGAGGATGGTCCCACCCACGAGCCCGTGGAGCAGGAGGCACAGATCCGTCTCATGGAGAAGTTGAAGAACCACAGCGGTCAAGACTCTGTCCGCGTGTTCCGTCCTGCCGACACCGACGAGGCAACAGTGTGCTGGAAGATGGCTGTCGAGAACATGGCCACACCTACAGCTCTCATCTTCTCTCGTCAGAACGTAACAAGTCTGCCTGAGGGCAACGATTATGAGGAGGCACGCAAGGGTGCGTATGTCGTGAAAGGTTCTGATGCCGACTACGACGTTATCCTTCTTGCTTCTGGCTCAGAGGTGTCTACCCTCGTGGCTGGTAGCGAGCTGCTTCGCAACGAAGGCATCAAGGTGCGCATCGTCAGCGTTCCTTCTGAGGGTCTGTTCCGCACACAGTCGAAAGAGTATCAGGAGAGCATCTTGCCACAGGGTGCAAAGATCTTCGGTCTCACCTCTGGTCTGCCCGTCACCCTTGAGGGTCTTGTAGGTGCCAACGGCACCGTTTACGGTCTCAACTCGTTTGGCTTCTCAGCTCCTTTCAAGGTGCTCGACGAGAAACTCGGCTTCACAGCTGAGAACGTGTACAAGCAGGTAAAGGCTTTCATCGGAAAATAAACGTGAGTTCTGAAAAAGAACCCAGATGTCAGAAAAAACATGAGCAGCGACAAAAGCTGCGCATCAAGAGATAATTACTAAATGTGGGCTGTGCTGAAGCATAGCGCGTCAGCATGGCCTGCTTAATTGAAAACCTATTTACTTCTAAACATTAACGCTTATGGAGATAAAGACAGTCGGCATTGCTTGCGACCACGCAGGCTTCGCATTGAAGAAATTTGTGATTCAGTATCTTGAGTCGCACGGTTATCCCTACAAAGACTATGGAACATATAGCGACATGAGCTGCGACTATCCCGACTTCGGACATGCTCTTGCAGAGGGCATAACGAGTGGTGAGGTTTATCCCGGTATCGGCATCTGCGGTAGCGGCGAGGGCATCAGCATGACGCTCAACAAGCATAACGGTGTGCGTGCCGGTTTGGCATGGATGCCTGAGATCGCTCATCTCATCCGTCAGCATAACGATGCCAACGTGCTCGTGATGCCAGGCCGTTTTGTTGACAACAAGACAGCCGAGAAGATCATGGACGAGTTCTTTGCCACCACGTTTGAGGGCGGTCGTCATGAGAGACGAGTAGAGAAAATCGACTTAAAATAAGAAACAATACCAAGACGCGTTTCGGGTTTAACGCCCTTTACAAACGTCTGATGAACGGAAAAGGGAAGCGAACACCAAACATGTTGCTTCCCTTTTTTTCACTCTTTTTACCAACCAATCACCAAATCGTTATATGAAAAAAATCTTTCTGTCGCTTCTCTTTGCCACAACGTGTCTTGGAGCATGGAGCGACAACCATTTCATCACCGACACGCCTTACCGCAACAAGGTCGAGAGTGTGTTCAAAAACCGCATGCAGACAGTGGGCAAGCAGTTTTTTGACACCAAGAGCCTCAAGCCCACGCTTGAGCAGACAGAGGCTCTTGAGTTTCTGTATGCCTACATGCCGCTTGCCGATGTGACCGACTATCCTACAAGCTTCTATCTTGACAACGTCAAGGCCACGCTCACGGCAAGAGAAGAGATGACGTGGGGCAAGAACGTCCCCGAACTGTTGTTCCGCCATTTTGTGCTGCCGCTTCGTGTTAACAACGAGCCGCTCGACTCGTCACGCACCGTGTTCTACCGCGAACTGAAAGACAGGGTCAAGGGCAAGAGCATGTATGATGCCATTCTTGAGGTTAACCACTGGTGCCACGAGAAGGTGACATATCAACCGTCTGACGCACGCACGTCTGCACCCCTTGCCACCGTGCGCACAGCCACAGGCCGTTGCGGTGAGCAGAGCACGTTCACCGTGGCCGCCTTGCGTGCTGTCGGCATTCCAGCCCGTCAGGTCTACACACCGCGCTGGGCACACACCGACGACAACCACGCATGGGTGGAGGCTTGGGCCGATGGCAAATGGTATTTCCTCGGTGCCTGCGAGCCAGAGCCTGTTCTTAACCTCGGATGGTTCAATGCTCCTGCTTCGCGTGCCATGCTCATGCACACCAAGGTGTTTGGCGATTATGCCGGACCCGAGGAGGTGATGCTTCGCGCTACCAATTTTACCGAGATAAACCTCATCAGCAACTATGCTCCTTGCAGCAAGATAAACATTGCTGTGGTCAACGTTGACGGCTCTGCGGTAAGCAATGCGCGTGTAGATTTCAAGATTTACAACTATGCCGAGTTTTGCACCGTTGCCACAAAATATGCCGATGCCTTGGGTCATACAGACATCTCTGCCGGAAACGGCGACATGATGGTGTGGGCATCAAAAGGCGGACGTTATGGTTTCGCTAAAGTGGCGTTCGGAAAGGACAAGAACGCGCGCATAACGCTCAATCACGATATGAAAGATGCGGCTCTGTTGCATGACACGCTCGACGTTACGCCTCCCGCAGAAAATACCATCCTGCCAGCTGTCACACCAGAGCAGCGTGCCGTTAACGACAAGCGTTTCGCTTATGAAGACTCGTTGCGCAAGGCTTACACATCTACCTTCCTCACGCTTGATGAGGCAAAGAAGATCTGTCCTGAAGCAGCCGAGTTTATTGTCAAGTCGCGTGGAAACCATGAGGTCATAACCTCTTTCGTCAGCCGTCATGCTGACAACATGCCTCGTGTGATCGCTCTTTTCAAGACCCTTAGCGATAAGGACTTCCGCGACATAACAACCGACATCCTTGAAGACAATTTCACGGCGGCGAGCGACCAGGTGGGTCCGCGTGTGGAGAACGAGCTTATCATCGCGCCGTTCAAGAACCAGCTGGCAAAATATTTTGCCAAGCAGGCACCTGCGTTCCGTAAGAATCCGCTTGCTCTTGTAGAGTGGATGAACAAGAACCTTCGCGTGTCTACCGACAGTCTGGCTCTTAAGATTGCGCAGACACCTATGGGAGCGCTCAAGGCTCGTCTTACCGACACCCGTTCACGCGACATCTTCTTTGTTGACGCTGCACGAAGCATAGGTATAGAGGCTCGAAAGGATGAGGTGACATCGAAGGTGCAGTATAAGCAAGACGGACAGTGGACGGACGTGTCGTTTACTGCTGTCAAAGAGCATAAGAACGCGCCACAAGGCAAGCTGGTACTCACCTATAAGCCTACAAAGGTGCTCGACAATCCTAAATATTATAGCCATTTCACGCTGAGCAAGATCGTTGACGGTGTGACACAGCTGCTCAACTTTGAGGAGGGCCAGGCCGACATGGGTGAAGGTTCAACATGGGCAAACACCTTTAAGAACGGCATTGACCTTGATGAGGGTAAGTATCTTCTCACAACAGGTACACGTCTTGCCGACGGTAGCGTGCTGGCAACCAACCAGATATTTGACCTTAAGGCCAACACCACAACAACGCTGCCGCTTGAGATGCGTACCAGTCAAACCGCTGTCAGCGTCATTGGCTCGTTTAACAGCGAGTCGATGTTTGAGAAGGATGGCAAGAGCGTGAGCATCTTGTCGCAGACTGGCCGCGGCTATTTTGTCGTAGGACTCGTTGGAGTGGGGCAGGAGCCTACCAATCATGCGTTGCATGACATCGAAAAGATGCGCACCGAGCTTGAGAAATGGGGCCGTCCTATGCTGTTGCTCTTCGCCAACGATGCCGATGCCAAGAAATTTAACGCAGCCGAGTTTGGCAACCTTCCGTCAACCGTGATGTTTGGCATCGACAAGGATGGCGCTATCCGTAAGCAAATAGCCAAGGAGATGAAGCTTCAGAACCCTGACCAGATGCCTGTATTCATCATTGCCGACACCTTCAACCGTGTGGTGTTCATCTCACAAGGCTACACCATTGGTCTTGGTGAGCAGCTACATAAGGTCGTAAACGGCATTTAAGCAATCTGGTCTTCAAAAGCAAAAGCATAAGAATATAAAAAGAAAAACCGCAGTAGGGAACCAACCCTATTGCGGTTTTTCTTTAAGTTATTGTTGTGTGAAAAGCCACCCGTTCTAACAGCTCTCCCGTTCTAACGGTTTCTCCGTTTTACCGTTTTTACCGTTTAAAACGGCTTTAATGGCTCTTGGGGTAGCTTTGCTTTTCTTATTCCTCGTCAGGTGTGATGAGCTTGTAGCCCTTGCCGTGGATGTTGATGATCTCAATCTGGTCGTCGTCTTTCAGGTGCTTGCGCAGCTTGGTGATGTAAACGTCCATAGAGCGAGCGTTGAAGTAGTTGTCATCAATCCAGATGGTCTTCAACGCAAAGTCGCGCTGCAAGATCTCGTTGGCGTGGCTGCAGAGCAGAGCCAGCAGTTCGTTCTCCTTGGTTGTGAGCTTTGTCTGCTTGTCGCCGATAGAGAGCAGCTGCTTCTGTGTGTCGAACACAAAGCGTCCGATGTGGTACACCGAGCTCTCCTTGTTCTTCTTGCCGCGAACACGGCGCAGGATTGCCTCAATGCGCAGCACAAGCTCTTCCATAGAGAACGGCTTGGTTATATAGTCGTCGGCGCCAAGCTTGAAGCCCTCCAGGATGTCTTCCTTAAGCGTTTTGGCCGTGAGGAAGATGATAGGCATCTCTGCGTTCGACTGTCTAATCTCTTGAGCCAGCGTGAAGCCGTCCTTCTTAGGCATCATCACGTCGAGCACACAGATATCAAACTTGGTTTTCATGAAAGCTTTGAAACCAGCCTCGCCATCGGGGCACAACTCTGCCGTGTAGCCTTTAGCTTGCAGATACTCGCGAAGAAGCATACCCAAGTTCTCATCATCCTCGCACAACAGAATTTTCAATTTCTCGTCCATAATCTTATAATGTTTAATGTTTGATATTTAATGTTTAATAATTCTCTTTTAAATACTTTCTTGTCGAATTGTTTGTTTTCGATTATCTCTTTTGTTTATGTCTTTTTCCTGATATGTCTTTTTTCTTTTACAATGTCCTATTCGTCCTTGATCACGGGCAGCTTGATTGTAAATTTCGTGCCCTTGCCGAGGTCGCTCTCTACCGAGATGTCGCCCTGGTGTAAGATGACGATCTTCTTGACGTAAGCCAAACCGAGGCCAAAGCCCTTGACATCATGCACGTTGCCTGTGTGAACGCGGTAGAACTTATCAAACACCTTCTTAAGGTTGTCGCGCTTTATGCCCAAGCCTGTGTCGCGTATGGATAGATAAAGATGCGTGTCATCGTTCCATGTGCGTATGTAGATGTCGACAGGCTTGTCGGGTTTGCGATATTTAACCGCGTTGTCGAGCAGGTTGTTAATGACATTCTGGAAGTGCATCTCGTCGACATAGATCGTTGAGTCGATGGCTTCTATCTCTGTGTATATCTTGCCGCCTGTGTGTTCCACACGCAAGGTGAACGAGTTTGCGATGTTCTCAACCATCTCGTTGAGGTCGAGCTTCTTCTTCTTGAACACAGCCTTCTTGCGGTCAAACATCGACATCTGCAGCACCTTCTCGACAAGAAATCTCAGACGTTTCGACTCGTCGTAGATAACGCCGCCGAGATGCTTGAGCATGGTCTCGCTCTTCGGCACGCTGTTGTCGTTGAGCATCTGTGCCGCCAGAGAGATGCTGGCGATAGGTGTCTTCAGCTCATGCGTCATGTTGTTTATGAAGTCGTTCTTTATCTCTGTGTAACGCTTCTGACGGAAGATCACGACGATGGTGAAGAGGAACGTTATGAGCAGCACGATTGTGAACGCCACCGACGGGATCATGAACCTCACAGACGAGAAGATGTAAGCGTGCATCTCAGGGAAGTGTACCTTCACGACACCCATTTTCGACTGTGGGTCGTTGCGGAAGAGAACCTGCGAATAGGTAAACTCCTCGCCTTCGTCCGAATATTCGGGACAGCGGTAGACCTCACGACCGTCTTGTGTGGACACGGTGAAATGGTACGGAATGTTGATGCCGTTGTTCATCAGCTCTGCCTTGAGGTCTTGGTCAAGCAGCTTAAAGTTGATGCGCTCTTTCAGCGGCTTGTCCGATGCCGAATAGAGAATGGTGTAGACAACCTCGTCGAGCAGCGCTTTTTGGTAGACGTAACGGTTCTTCACAATCTCCTGCAACGATTTCGACGCCTCCGACAGCGAGTTCTTGTCGGTGTGCAGGATCATGGCCTTGGGCATCTGCGATGGCTTCACCGATATCGTCTTAAGCTCAAACGACGAATAGATGGTGCCGTCTTTGCCCATGACCGAATATTGGTGCGACTGCTGAATAGACCCGTCAGGTGTCTTTGAGCGTGTGCCTACAGAGTCGCGGCGGAAAGCGCGTCGTTCCGTCTCGTTCACGTCTTTCTCCAGATACCTCAATGTCTCGTTGAGTTCCAGATTGCGTGATGCCTGATACAACGCTCTGTTCACCGACTCATCGAACTGTTCCTTCTTCATGTCCACCATCTCCTGGATGTATCTCAGCTGAAGGTAGAGCAACGCCATGAAGGAAAATCCCATGATTGCAGCTATTGTCCAAATCGTTCTTTTTTTCATATCGGCAAAGATAAGCCATTTTTTCCTTTGTTAATAGTACTTTGTTAAAAAAAGAATGGTGATTTAAGATAATTAACTAATATTGACGTGGATAATTGCAAAACTGCATGTTTGTAACGCTTTTCTTTCTTCCCTCTTTTGATTATCCGTTCCATTTCATGGCACCTTTTCTCGCCATGGCAAAGCTCAAGCAAGCTTGGCTCTGCTCATCTGGCTTAACGAAAACGTTTGTAAAAATGTCACAAACAAAAAGCGTCCTCCCAAAAGATAATCATGAGCCTTGTTGTCGGCTTATGATTTCCTTTTGAGAGGACGATAATGTTATAGACATGTTGACGTGTTACCCGTCAACTTTTATTTCTTTAAGCATTTGCCTTGAGCGCAGCAAGGCTTTCCTTGAGCGCAGCAATCTTTTCCTCAGAGTCGCTCTGCTTCTTGCGCTCCATAGCCACAACAGCTTCGGGAGCGTGGGCCACGAACTTCTCGTTGGCGAGCTTCTTCTTGACACCGGCGAGGAAACCTTCGAGGTGCTTGAGCTGAGCCTCCTGCTTCTCGATCTCGGCAGCCACGTCGATGAGGTCGCCCAGAGGCACGGCAAACTCGTCGGTGCCTACCATGAATGCCGAAGCGGTGGGATCCTTCTCAGCCACAACGTTGATGGCAGAAAGGTTTGCCATCTTGGTGATGACAGAGGTGTAGGTCTCAAAGTCGTTCTTGCCGACAACCTGCAGTGTGAGAGCGTCCTTGTTGGGGATGTTCTTCTGGTTGCGCACGGTGCGCACGCCACTGACGATGAGCTTTACGTTCTCGATGGCGGCAGCCAATGCGTCGTCATCGGCAGAGGGAGCGGCAAGGTCGAGCTGTGCACGCATAATGCTCTCGCCGTCCTTGCGGTCGTAGATGTGCTGCCACAGCTCCTCTGTGATGAACGGCATGAACGGATGCAGCATCTTAAGCAGAGTCTCGAAGAAGGCCAGTGTCTGCTCATAGGTCTTCGTGTCGATGGGTGAACCGTAAGCGGGCTTCACCATCTCCAGGTACCAGCTTGAGAACTCGTCCCAGAACAGCTTGTAGACAGCCATCAGGGCCTCAGAGAGACGATACTTTGAGAACAGGTCGTCAACCTCGGCGTTGGTCTGTTTCAGCTTGGCCTCAAACCATTTTGCTGCTATGGCGCATGCCTCGGGCTGCTCACCGTCGGCTACCTGCCAACCCTTCACCAGACGGAAGGCGTTCCAGATCTTGTTGTTAAAGTTGCGTCCTTGCTCGCAGAGGCTCTCGTCGAAGAGAATGTCGTTGCCTGCGGGAGCAGAGAGCATCATGCCCATGCGCACGCCGTCGGCACCATATTTCTCAATCAGACCGATGGGGTCGGGCGAGTTGCCAAGACTCTTCGACATCTTGCGGCCGAGCTTGTCGCGCACGATACCTGTGAAGTAGACGTTGCGGAAGGGCACATCCTTCATATACTCCTCGCCGGCCATAATCATACGGGCCACCCAGAAGAAGATGATGTCGGGACCTGTAACGAGGTCAGAGGTGGGATAATAATATTTTATCTCCTCGTTGCCGGGGTTGTTGATGCCGTCGAACAGAGAGATAGGCCAGAGCCATGATGAGAACCATGTGTCGAGAGCGTCCTCGTCGTGGGTGAGCTGGTCGGCAGTGATGTTCTCGTAACCCTCAATCTTGTGAGCCTCCTCAAGAGCCTCTTCCTTGGTCAGAGCCACAACAAATTTCTCCTCTGCACCTTCGGCTGTGGGCAGGAAGTAGGCCGGTATGCGGTGTCCCCACCAGAGCTGACGTGAGATACACCAGTCCTGAATGTTCTCCAACCAGTTGCGGTAAGTGGTTACATATTTTGTGGGGTGGAACTTGATCTTGCCTTCGAGCACTGGAGGCAGGGCGATGTCGGCGAAGTGTTTCATCGAGAGGAACCACTGCTTGCAGAGACGAGGCTCTACGGCTGTGTCCTGGTTGCGCTCCGAGTAGCCCACCTTGTTGTCATAGTCTTCAATCTTCTCCATCAGGCCAGCAGCCTTCAGGTCTTCAGCAATCTGTTTGCGCACATCCATGCGGTCCATGCCCACATACAGGCCAGCAGCCTCAGAGATGGTGCCGTCGGGGTTGAAGATGTCGATGGTCTCGAGGTTATGTGCCTTTCCAAGGGCGTAGTCGTTGACATCGTGTGCTGGAGTAACCTTCAGACAGCCTGTTCCGAACTCTATGTCCACATAGCGGTCCTCGATCACAGGTATCACGCGGTTCACCAGAGGCACGATAACCTTATGGCCGCGCAGCCATTGGTTCTTCGGGTCCTTGGGGTTGATGCACATGGCGGTGTCGCCCATGATGGTCTCAGGACGTGTTGTGGCTACCACAGCATAGAAGCGTCCGTCAGCATCCTGGTGCAGCACCTCGCCCTCGCAGCCTGTAGGCACAACGGGGTTGGTGTCGGCATCAGCCACATAGTAGCGCAGGTTGAACAGGTGGCTCTTCTCGTCGCGGTAGATCACCTCCTCTGTAGAGAGCACGGTCTGTGCCTTCGGGTCCCAGTTGACCATACGCAAGCCACGGTAGATAAGGCCCTTCTTGTAGAGGTCTACAAACACCTTGAGCACGCTCTCTGAGCGCTTCTTGTCCATGGTGAAGGCTGTGCGGTCCCAATCGCATGAGGCACCCAGACGGCGGAGCTGCTTGAGGATGATGCCTCCGTGCTCGTTGGTCCAGTCCCACGCATGCTCAAGAAACTGCTCGCGTGTCAGGTCGCGCTTCTTGATGCCCTGCTCAGCCAAACGGTTCACCACCTTAGCCTCTGTAGCGATTGAAGCGTGGTCGGTTCCAGGCACCCAGCATGCGTTCATGCCTTTCATTCGTGCCCGGCGCACGAGGATGTCCTGAATTGTGTTGTTGAGCATGTGTCCCATGTGCAGCACACCCGTCACGTTTGGTGGCGGAATGACCACGGTGTAGGGTTTGCGTCCATCGGGCTTGCTACTGAACATCTTGTTGTCAAGCCAATACTCATACCATTTCGACTCCACTGCTTGTGGGTCGTATTTGCTTGCTAATTCCATACTGTTTATGTATATTTTTTATGTGTTTCTTTCGTTCTATACCTCGTTAACCAACTGTTGCGTTGCTTGTTGGGCATAATCAGCTGCAAAATTAGTAAAAAAAGCGCGGAATGGGCTCATTTTACATTAATAAAAAGAGTTTTTCCTTTATTATTAATGTAAAAAGACGAATAATATGTAGCAAGTGGTGAAAAAACGAAAAAGGCAACTCAGTGGCTGACAATCGTCAGTGCTGTGTTGCCTTTTCGTTGATTACCCTTTCGGGCTTTCCCTCAACCCAGAAGGCGAAAGCCTCACGGCTTAGCCCTGCGTTTGAGTTCAATCAATCTGTGTACCTAAATTTTTGTAACAATCTTAAAACCTAAAAAAACCAAATCCTAATGAAATCCTAAAATTACCAATTTACTAATAACCTAAATCCAAAATCTTTACTTACCTAATAACTAAAAACCTAATGAAATATATCTAACTAAAAACCTATCTTTTTTCTTTCTTTTGTTGTCGTTTCGTTTCAACGACCTGTCATCTGTTTTCAACGGCCTGCTGTCAACATTGTGAAGCTTCGTTCTCTTTTTCAAGAAGAACTCTCGTTGTTTCTTTTTGACAATGCAAAGGTAGCATGTTTATCGTTTTCCTCAAAGAATTTGCAAGAAAGTTTTTCGAAAAATCACTAATAAATGATGTAAATCAAGACTGTGTGTGCGAACACAACATGTTTTACGGCATATTTAACGGCTTTTCACGCTTCATTACATTTCTTTTAAGTTTTGTCGTTTTTGTATCATGTTTTTCATTTCCGTTACACTTGATCGAAACTTGCAAAATAATTTTATTTTTATTCAGCGTTGCATCATTCAGCGAAAATAGTTATATTTGCATAATCTTATGCAGAAATTGCTTTAACGAAGCGATAGAAGCGAGTTTGCGTGTACCAATTTTTTCCACATTATTATAATATAACTGAACTTTCGCATTTAATAAATGGAAAAGTTCAATTCCTTTATAAATAAAAACCACGGGCTGCACTCAACAATTGTTGTATGCAACCCGTGGCGTTTTTTGTTTCATTAAATGAACCCTCTTGTTCTCTGAAATGAACTCTCTTGTTCTCTGAAATGAACCCTCTTGTTCTCTGAAATGAACCCTCTTGTTCTCTGAAATGAACCATCTTGTCATCGTACCCCGACCGAGGTACATGCGTACTCCGACCGAGGTACATGCGTACTCCGACCGAGGTACATGCGTACCCCGACCGAGGTACATGTGTACCCCGACCGAGGTACGATGACTTTAAGATACGTTTTCACTCTTTATTCTTCATTTCCAGAATATTTTTTTTCAAAGGCACGAACTTATATCCCTTGTGTTTAAGAGTCTTGATCATCTGCGGCAGACGCTTATAGAACTTGTCGTTGCGTTGTGGCGACGTGCCGAAATGGACCATGAGCAGGTGGCCGTTGAGAGAGTGGTCACGCTCATAAGCCATGAGGCGCTTCATGATGGTGTCGCTTGAGCGATAGTTCTTCATGTCGGGAGTGGTGTAGTCGGCGTTCGTGCCTGTGCCCGGTGTGAAATTGATGATTTGCAGTCCCATCTGCTTCGCCCATGAGCACACTGTAGAGTTGTAATACTCATAAGGAGGTATGAAGAACGGCGCTTTGTCCTTGGTAATGCCAAACTGTGCCAGCGTGGCGTAGCTCTTCATCATGTCGTCAACAAACTGTTGTTTGGTGACGAGCAGCGAGTCGCGGTTGTTCCATGGGGCATAGAGCAGATGTCCATAGCTGTGACTGCCAACATAATGGCCGTCAGCCACAAGACGACGCACCACGTCGGCATGCAGCTCAAAGAAACGTCCTGTGAAGAAGAAGGCACCCTTGATGTCGTTCTTCTTCAGCGTGGCAATGATGTCGTCGGCACCGTCGGCCCACTCGTCGGCTGTGAACACCAGCGATATGTTCTTCTTTGAAGGGTCACTCTTTATTATTCCACCCTCCTGTTCATACACGTTCTTGTCTTCAGCCAAGCCCGTCTGCTCCCGTCCCTCAGCCTCGTATGTAGAGAACGGGAAGGTGAGCGCCGCCGTGCCGTCCATGGTCGGCTCGTTGGTGCTGTAGTCGCTCATGTTGTCATGGAACACCACGTCGCCAGGCTGGAACAGCTCATAGTTGTGTGCCTCTGCTGCCCGTGCTCCTGTTGTCAGGCTCACGCCCCGTAGCGAACCGAAGATTGTAGCGTAGACCGGTCCGTCGACCAGACCGCCGGTCGTCGTGCCTTTGTTCAGGTACACATAGCCCGAGTGGGGTTGGGTGGGGTAGGTGCCGCCCATAGGCAGCTCCACGATCATGCTTGTGCCCCACGGGTTGCAGCCGAGGAGCCAGTCGCGCAACGCGCCTTCCATCTCCTCGTATGTGCGGTCGCCCGTGAGCTGTCTGTAGATGATACACTGTGTGAGCATGGCTGTCGTCAGGTTGTTTGAGCACCACACGCCCGGCACGCCCCAGAGGAACGGGTGGTTACGTCCGCGCTCGTATGTGCGTTCTATGCCTGTGCGCAGGTTACGCACAAACTCGTCCTTCAGGCGCTTGTTGTCGGTGAGCTTGGCCACCTGATAGTGGCCCATGTTCATGAACGGATACCATTGATAATGGCGTGCGCTGTCGGCACCCATCCATGGTGTGAACGGCTCCCGTCGACCATACTCTACAGCCTGTGAGAGATAGCTCTTGTCGCCGGTCTGGCGATACAGTTCCATGGCCCCCAGCTCCATGTCGTCCACCCAGTTGTCCTCCTCATAGATGTAAGGCGACACCACCGACACCGTCTGTGCGTTGCCCGGCTTGTCCACGCCCACCTGATAGGCATCCTTCGCTTTGGCCCCGATTTTTGCTGCAAACTCGGGGTAGAAGGGCTTGAGAATTTGTGAGCCGAGCGCGAAGTCGCTCGCAAACTTGCCCGCTGTGCTTGCTGCTCCCATCGTGGCGTTCATGTATTTGCCACGTTGTTGAGGCTTGCCGTCAACAAAATAGACCGGTCGGTCAGCATTCTTGCCCCATCCATAGTCGGCAGGGTCATAGTTGGGCAGCTTCATGGCCACATGGTCACGGTCGTCAGCAATCTGGTTATACAGCTCACCCCTCTCCGGGTTCATGCGGTCGAGCCATTGCAGTCCCCAGTAGATCTCGTCCACGATGTCAGGAATGTCGTTGCTGCCCGGTGTACCGTCAGCCTTATAGTGGTCAGCAAAGGCTGAGGGGTTCTGCATGTAGGCAAACATCATCTGGTAGATGGCGTTTGCCGACGTGGTGGTATATTGCAGCAGGTCGGCGGCATCGTGCCATCCACCCCTCACGTCGAGGTGCTGTCCTTCCTTTGTGGGATGGTTCTTTATAATGCCGTCCTTCTGGTGACAAAAGTCTTTTATGTATGGGTTCCATCCGCACCGTTGCTGTCGCATGTAGCGCAAGGTGAAATCGGCGGTGCCGTGATAGACCTGTCCGTTTATCGGGAACACGTCGGAGCGGCAGTTGCCTACCTTAATATAATAGGTGCCTTGCAGGTCGAGCGTGCTGAAGCACAGACGAAACGTGGCCTTCATGTTGCCGAGCGGTCCCGTGGCTTTCACGTTGTCAGAAGAGAGCACCACCTTGTCGGTGAAAGCATCTCTTATCTCGAACGTCTTCACCTCGGGCGTGTCCTCACACATCATCACAGCCACCTTCGTCGCTTTCGGCAGGTAGCCCAGCTGGTTTATGCGTATCCACTCGCCAGCCTGAGCGTTAGCCACGGCAGAGAGAGCAAGGGTCAGCGTGGCCACTGCGTGTTTGAGCTTGTTTGTCATAACGGTCTTGTCGTATTGTTAGGAAAATAGAAAGTTTAGGAGAATAGATTTTTTATGGTGTTTTATCTCACCCACACGGTGTAATCGGCTTTTCGTGGCTTTGCCTGTGCAGGCTCGTTAAGCGCATAGCCGAGCGCCACATGGCCAATGCCCTCATAATCGCCTGTGATGCCCCATTGTGCGAGGAGCTGCTTGCCCTCTTCCGAAGCGAACACCTCGCGTGCGCGGTGTATCCAGCAGCTGCCCAGTCCCACGGCATGAGCTGCGTTCATGAGGTTGCCCATCACGAGGCTGCCGTCATAAAGATATGTGGGACGGCTGCGGTCGGCAAGCACGAGCAAGATCACGGGTGCGCCGTAGAAGGGGTCAGATGTTACGCCCATGACCTCGGCGTTAAACTGTGACAGACGGTCGCGCACCGCCTTGTTGGTTATCACCACGATGCGTGGCGACTGCATTCCTCTGCCTGTCGGCGCATATTCGCCAGCTTTCACCACCTCACTTATAAGTTGGTCTGTAGGCATGCGCGACGGGTCAAACGCCCTCACGCTGCGGCGTGTCTCAAGCACGTTAAGAGTTTCGTTCATATTGTTTGCTTTTTGTTTATCTCTCGCGAAATTACAAATAAATCTGTAATTCGGCAAGAAAATCTTGCCAGAATGCTTTATTCTGTGTATCTTTGCAAAAGCATTTGGTTCTCCACGCATCGTTGTGGTGCGGAGGAGCTAAGATGGGAATGCAGTGAGAGTCTGCAACTATACCCGTAGCTGTGTGTCCTTTGTATGAGGATAACCGACAGTGTCACTGGACGCAAGACCGTTTCGGACAGGTCTTGCTGAATGTCTGGGAAGACCGTGTTATCTTAAGGACGAAGTCAGAAGACCTGCCACTGCTGTAACGACAACCATGGTGTCTGCGGGATTACGGACACAGAAATCATAAGACATGACATTATTGAGAAGAAACTGCCTGATGACGTGCCTTGTCATCAACCTGCTTGTATGTGCCGTGACGGCCAATGCACAGATCATGCGACAGCATGCCGACTCTACATACCACATCAAAGAGGTGGTGGTGAAGGGCAAGCGTGAGACCACGCCGCAACAGGTCATCTCACGGGCACAGATAGAAGCGCTGCCGTCAAGCTCGGTGGCTGACGCTTTGAAATATCTTGCTGGTGTGCAGATAAAAGACTATGGCGGACTGGGCGGTCAGAAGACCATAAACGTCAGGTCGCTCGGCTCGCAGCATGTGGGCGTATACCTCGATGGCGTGCGCATAACCAATGCGCAGAACGGCACCGTGGATCTCGGCAAGTATTCGTTGACAACCCTGGAGAGCGTGTCGCTCTTCAACGCCAACAAGACGGAGATGCTCATGATGGCCACCGAATATGCTTCGGCATCGACGGTGTATCTGCGCACGCACAGGCCCGACTCTACGTCGCTCACCGCCTCTTACCAGAACGGGTCGTTCGGCACGCACAAGCTGGCGGCAACATGCAGCTACAAGGACTGGGGCTTTATTGACGCCGCCTACACACGCACCAAGGGCAACTACCCCTTCTCCTACCACACGCAATATGAGGACACGACAGGCACGCGGCGCAACTCGGACATAACGATGTTCCGCATCGAAGGCTGCGCCTTCTGTAAGGGCTTGCAGTGGCATACCTATTATTTCAACTCTGTGCGCGGACTGCCGGGCGGAATAGTGCGGCGCCTGTCTGACACCTACACCGATGTGGGACGTGAGTGGGACCGCAACTTCTTCTCACAGCTCACCTACCGCGAAGAGTTTGGACGTCTCGGCTTGAGAGGCATCGTGAAATATGCCAACGACTACCTCCACTATCGCTCCGATTATCCTGAAAACATATCGGTGCACAGCAACAACAGGTATCACCAACAAGACGTTTATGGTGCGGCGGCGGCCTCTTTGCGCCTGGGACGCTTCGGGCTGTCGGCATCGACAGACCTCAGATGGTCGGATCTGACAACCGATGTGAAGAATTTTCATTATGTCTACCGCATGGACAGTAAGACATCGCTGTCGGCGTTTTACAGCCATAACGGACTGAACGTCAACCTCAGCGGCCTCTACACCCACGTCAGCGACCACACCTACGGCACGACGAAGCCCCTGAGCAAGATGACATGGAACGCCTTGGCTTCTTACACTACTGGTCCCTGGACGCTGCGCACATTCTATAAGAGCGTGTTTCGCGCACCGACGCTTAACGACCTCTACTACACGTTGGTGGGAAACCGTAACCTGAAGCCAGAGTATACGAAGCAGTTTGATGTGGGCGTGGTCTACAAGACCAACTGTCTCGACCTGCAAGCCGACTTCTATTATAACCATGTGGAGGACCGCATTGTGTGTCTGCCGCTGAAGGGGTCCTACCAATGGACCATGCTCAACTATGGCTACACGCGCTGCATGGGTGTGGACGTGACGATGAACGCCCACTATAAGGGCCACTCGCTCCTGCTCACAGGCACGTTCCAAGACGACCGCAACAGGACGAACCCGAAGGAGGATGCTTATAACGACTACATTGCCTATAGTCCGAAATGGTCCTTCACCGCTGTCTATTCGTTCCTCTACAAGGGTTGGACAGCTTCGTTGAGCCACATGTTTGTGGACAAGCGCTACTGGACGGCAGAGAACGACATCGATGACCCGCTGAAGGCATACAACTGTACCGACGTGAAGGTGGGCTACAACTTTCTTCGCCATTACACCGTTGAGGCAGAGTGTCAAGACCTCTTCGACGTGAGATATGAGATGATTCAGCGATGGCCCATGCCCGGCAGACGCTTTGCGGTGACGTTTAAATATAAAATGTAGAAACCCTCGAAAAACAGAGGAGAGAAAACCCAAGAAGGGATAACAGATTCTTAAAGCGGAGAAAACAGATTTTCAAAGCGGAGAAAACAGATTTTCAAAACGGAGAAAACAGATTTTCAAAACGGAGATAATGTTGTTCAAAGCAGAGACAGCAAAAAGTAAAAGCAGAGATAACGTTATGATAAAAAAGCTCTTGTATATTATTATGGTGGCGCTGCTCGCCTCATGTGGCAGCGACGACCCAAGCCCTTCACCTGGAGGAGAGCCTGACGAGCCTGGAGGAGAGACGAAGCCAACATTGCTTGGTGAGAACCTCATTGTCTGTAATGAGGGCAACTGGCAGTCGGACAACGGACAACTGTCGTTCTATGACGGCACAACGGGCGTGATGACCAACAAATGGTTCCGTAAGGTGAACGGCTCAAAGATTGGTGACACGCCAAACGACATCTTGCATGTCAACGACACGCTGATAGCCATCACCGTCAACTGGTCCAACATCATACAGTATATCCACCCCGACGGCACG
>OCIU01001160.1_pt1 | contig 19405 bp, 32 predicted proteins | sample 1538471 | NCBI WGS metagenome assembly OCIU01 (sample SAMN04571693, study PRJEB22368) | human gut metagenome | biome: human gut; material: stool | host: Homo sapiens | place: Luxembourg | collected 2012-06-01 | reverse complement strand
CGCGGATATGGCGGAATTGGCAGACGCGCTAGACTTAGGATCTAGTGTCCATGACGTGCAGGTTCAAGTCCTGTTATCCGCATTTGCAGAGACATTGCCGGTTGCAGGCAGTGTCTTTTTTGATACCAAAGTATGCAAGAGAAGTTGCCGGTTGCCAAAGCGCCCGTAAGGAGCTGCCGGTGGTAGATCCGGTAGGTGGCAAGTTCACTGTATAGCAAAATAAAAATCCTGAAGTTTTTCTTGATTAGAACTTCAGGATTTTTGTGTATAGCTTCTATATTATTTGATTATAAATTTACGTATGATACAGCTTACAACTCCGGCGATACAGATCGGAAGCAGTGTGTCTTTTAATCCGCCGTATACAGTCAGAGCATTATGAATACCCAGAAGTGCGGCAGGAGCCTGTGGGATGAGTACGGCAAACATTGCGGACAGATATGATCCGACAGCAATGATAATAAAGGATGTAAGTCCACGCCCATTATCAATACTGTTTCCTCTGCGTCCCTGTTTCTTGCTTCCTCCGAGAACGCAGAAAAAGATGATCACTTCATAGAGCAATAATACCGCACCAATCGCCAGATATGCGATCAGTTCCTGATCCGCTGATGTTAAGCGGGAAACAATATTGCCAAACGAACCGGCATTGGCCAGAAAATGCAGTCCCAAAAGATAGATGATCCAGGCAATCAGCAGAAGTGTTCCCATTCTTAACAGAAGATTGATGAATTTGAATAGGATCTTTCCTCCGGCTTTAGCGGTTTTTGCAACCGGTTTTGCAACATTTGGAACTTTTACACCACGATTTTTGCGGCTTTTTTTCTCTTTTTGTCGGTTGTTACGAGGATCGTCGTAGTCGTCTTCATACTCATTATCGTAGTCGTCTTCATATTCATCATCGTAAAGGTCATCATCCAGCTCGTCAAAGATGTCGTCATCATAGTAGGCGGTATCAAAGAAGTTATCTTTTTTACTTTGTTTTTTGTTTTTCTTACCAGCCTTCTTATTTTTATTCTTTAATTTCTTTGTTAGTCTGTCGTAATCATTTTTTTTGATGTAATCTGTATGATCAATATCCGATAATCCTGATAGTACATCGCGGTAGTCATCGTCATCATCAATAGAAATATCAGGAAGATCACCTTCGTAGATCACTTCGAAATCGTCGTCGAAGATATTGGAAGTAGATTGTGTTTTCTTCTTATTACTTAAACTCATTATTAGTCCCTCCTATTTATACCCATCTCTTATTCTATAATGTTTGAAAAAAACTCTCAAGAGTGGTCACAGAATATTCACGAAGTTGTAAGAAAAACTTTAGATTTGTATTACATGCAATAAAAGCTTAACAGATATGAAAAGATGTTTATTGAGAAATAAGAAAGAATCACGTATAATGAAGTTTATTAATATAATGATACGGGGGTAAAATGTCTTTTGATCCTATTATCATATAATAAAAAGGAGAGAGTATATTTGACAGAGTTTTATTATTTCGCATTATCATTTTTTGTATATGGATTTCTGGGATGGTGTACGGAAGTTGCATATGCAGCTGTGAAGCAGGGAAAATTCGTGAACCGAGGATTCTTAAACGGACCGATCTGTCCGGTATATGGAATCGGAGTTGGTGTTGTAGTACAGTTTCTGACACCGGTTGAGAATAATCTGGTATTATTGTATATCAGTTCGACCATACTTGTGACGGCAATAGAAGGAATTACCGGATTCCTGCTGGAGAAGATCTTTCATAATAAATGGTGGGATTATTCAGACCAGCCGTTGAATATCGGTGGATATGTATGCGTGTTGTTCTCATTGATATGGGGCGTGTTCTGTGTTCTGATCGTAAAAGTGATCCATCCGCTGATCTACAAGGTGTTGACAATGATTCCATTTGTTCTTGGAATTATAGTTATGGCATGTCTGGCTGTCGGACTTCTGGCAGACCTGTATGTAACAGCTTCCGCTATTCTGAAGATGAACCGCAAACTTGAAACGATGGAGAAGATTGCAGCCGAGCTGAAAGATCTGTCTAACAAGGTCGGAGAGAATATCTATGAAAATGTAATGGAAGGTATGGAATTCCAGGAAGAGAAGAAAGAGCAGCTTGGTAATGTAAGAGAAGAGCTGAAGGAACGTCTGGAGGAGCCGAAGGCGATCATGAATGGTCTCAGAGACGGAGTAAAGGAACGCCTGGAAGAACCAAAAGCCCGTATGGAGAAACTGGCTCCGAAGATCAATGTAGAAGAGATGAAGGCCCGTATGGAAGAGTTAAAAGCAAAATACGAAGAGATGGCAGAGAACCGTACAAAGGTTGGCGAACGTCTTGTGAAAGCGTTCCCGAAGATGCAGGTAAGGCAGCATAAGGAGATATTTGAGGAGCTGCGGGAGCGGGTGCGGCGGAGTAAATAAATGGCTATTTAGTTCATCAAACCGGCTATATACTGTGTTCTTCAAGGACCGAGAGGCCAACTTCGTTAATCAATTAAATAACAAAAAAACCTTGAAGAATGAATCTTCAAGGTTTTTTTCATGCGGAAAAAGGGACTTTCTAAATGCATATCAATATAACATAGCCGATAAAATGGGGGATTGCAAGAGGCAATACCTATCCTGACATAACATAGAATATAATCATTTGCCCCTTTTTTGCCCCTATAATATCTTAACATTTCGGATCAGCTGATTATCCCTTTCACGCATTTTCTTGGTTATATGGAAGTATATTTCCCTGGTGACTTTACTGTCTGCGTGTCCGATCCTGCGGGAAATGACTTCAAGAGGAACGAGCTGTTCTGCCATAAGTGCGACATGAGTATGACGCAGAACATGAGTTGTAATCTCGACGTCTTTGTTCAGCACCCGGTGGGCGGTCTCCTTCAGACATTTATTGTATGCCCAGTAATGCACATGATCTCCGGATACATCCGGGATAAAGAGTGGACTGCGAACGCCGGTGAGCAACTGCTCTTTTTTAATGAAGAACCTTATTTGCCGGCACAATGTGAGAAGCTCGTCTTGAATGTATACTTCCCGGTAGGAGCAAGATGTCTTGGTATATCCGATAACCTTATTATTGGAATCATAGTTTTTAGTAACTGATATGATTCTTTTGTCCAGATTCACATCTGAATCGTGCAGCGCAATGATCTCACCGACGCGAAGACCGGAGAGAGCAGCGAAAGAAGCAAGCATTCTCCAACGTGGGACAGTGAGATTATTCAATAGAGTCTGCAGCTCCTCACGCTCCAGATATTTATCCTCCAGCTTTTCTTTCTTTTTGATATCTTTTTCTTTTCTGATTTTATTAATCCAAGCGATGTCCGCAATATAATCATTTTCATATCCCCAACGGATCAGGGCTTTGAAACGAGTGATCCGCTCGTTAGTTGTCCCGACAGCTTCATTCTGTTCGGCCAGCTTTTCATTGACGTAACCGGCAGTTAATTGCGACACCAGTGTATCTTCGCCGAGTATACGACACAGCGAGTTGCAGGCGTGCAAATTCCGGGAATAAGTAGAGGGAGCACGTGCCGTTTTCTGAAAAGTATTATACATAGTGCAGAGCTGGTCGAGCCGCAATTTTTCCTTACGGACGGCAGCAGACATTGAGATCTTCTCCAATTTCTGCTCAATTTTTTCGGCTAGGATAGCCTGTGCCTGTTTTCTGGTACTGTTGGTATCTTTTACCATAGTACAAGACACCCGGTGAAGTTCAAGAGTCAACGGATCAGTGTAACGTTCTACAAATTTCACATTTCCGTTAGATAATTGTTCTGTCCACATAATTTCCTCCTAAATATCTAAAAATGAGTATAAAAATAACACCTATACAGATGCTGGAAAACTGTGGTACAATATTCTTGTTGATGGAGTATTGTACGTGCCCAGCACTGTATAATATTTATCTGAGTGGCCTTGGTGTTGGTAGCACTGAGGCCTTTTATATTAACTTGTATATTTTGATAAGTACACTTTGAAACATTCGCTCATGAATTTTTCTGTGATATAGACGCAATCGTTTTGTTCGTTTGGCTCGGCATCTACACCAAGATCCTTTATAAGTTCATAGTACATATCCAAAGCTTTCTTACTTTCAAATAAATATTTCATATATTCTCCTATAATTAAAGTTTGGTAAAACTATAAATCATATATTCTGGTTTGATTAATTATCGAAGACGTATATATCATAAACATTTCCGACGAGCCCCCACATGGTTTGACTTGTTCCATCTGCTTTTTGCAATTCAAACAGAGGGTCTACAGAACCTAAAGTAGCAATCTTATCGCCAGCTTTGACTTCACCGGTGATTTTAGGATCATAAAATACAAAAATAAGATGATCATCGGTAGTTAAGTATAAAACGTTATCGAAATAGTAATCCTCGTGCTCATATTCCGACATCCCCATTGTATCGATCATATTTTCGAAATCATCCAAGGAAACGACATCGGAAACGGTTCCCTCAATAACACTACAAGTAGAGTCGCTATCAATAACATCATCTATGTTATCATTGAATTTCGGTGTAATGTTTTTAGGAGATGTGACCTTGCAATCGCTGAGCACACCATATGACTTACAGTCTTTAGAAATTGTACCGGTAACAGTAATTTGGTCTCCTGAACCAATAAACATACTTAAATTAGGATTCCCATCCTTGAAGTAACAAGGAAACGCGTGTTTACCGTTGGAAGATTCGATTGTAAAGCCAACATCAGATTCACTTTTAAAGCCAGTTAAAGTAATTTTCTGATTAAAAGGAAGCCCGGTTTTGCTTGAACATTTTTTGTAAAGAGAATAAGCCTTGTCACTGGACAATTCCTTCATAGTAAAATCAGCACTTTCTTTTGCAAACATTTTTTGCGTCTTGGTGTATAAAACACCAAAATCATCCATATCATAGGTTGTCTGAGCGGCAGATGACTTATCAGATTTGCCGCATGCAGCAAATGATAAAATCACTGCGAAAACCAGAAATATGGAAAGCAGTTTCTTTTTCATAATTTTTCCTACCTTCATTTTTATTACATAAAATTACAAGTATAACAATGACGGAAATACACATACTTAATGTATGAAAATATTACTCGACGAACTAATGGATAAGAAAAACTTAACAATCCGCCAAGTATCTATTCTTACAGGCGTCCCGAAATCAACCGTGTCGGACATAGTGTCCAGAGGGCGAATACCGCGGTTAGATACCATGGAGCTATTGGCAAAGGGACTAAAAGTCCACATCACCGACCTGTTCGAATCAGATTATAAATAAGTGTCCGAGAACTCGGACAAATTTCAAAAACGCGCCAGTTTTATAATTTGTAGGTGTTTTATATGTAGAAGGACAATAAGATTCTTACAATAAGAACGAATGTTCGAATAACATATTGATTTTAAAATGCATAAGTTGTATTATTGATTCAGAACAATTCGAACAAATGTTCACAGAGCGGAGGTGCGATACATATGAAAGAATTAAAAATCTTATTATCAAAACTGGATGATTCTGATCACAAAATAATCCAGCAACTCTACGCTATCCTATACAGGTATTTAGAAAAGAGGGGGAGGCTTTAAGCCTTTTCCTCTTTATTCTTTATACCATCTGCTACGTTCTTGAAATACTCACGTATCACAGTCTTAGATTTATCATCGAGGGAATGATAGGTCTTCATCATTTCGATGATCGCATCGTAAAATGCATTCCCGTTTCCATTGTATTCCAACAGATCTTCAACATAATAACCGACTTCCTGCATTGGCGAAAGCTCAATAAACATCTTATCGCTATCTCCTCCGTTTCGGAGCCAGTCCTCATTGACGCGAAAAGTTTTACATATGAGAGAGATTACTGCATCACTAGGAGCACTTTTTCCAACTTCATATGAACCAATGTTTCCACGAGATGTTCCTAATCTGTCAGCAAATTCTTGTTGTGTAAGATTCAGCTCTTTTCTTAGGGCCTTGATACGCTCGTTCATCAGTGCACCTCCTTTCATTCTGGGTTCATCATAGCACAACGGAAAGCACAATTCAATACAAAATGTTGATAATCAACAAAAACTCTTGACAAGAGATGATAATCAACATATAATTGCAGTATATCAACAAACTAATGTAATGTGAGGTGAGAAAGAAAGATGATTAAAAGAATATTTCATGAGATTACAGAAATACGGAAGGAACTCACTGGAATACGAAAAGAGCTTCAAACTATTAATTATAATTTGAAGCTCAGATCAGAAATTCGGCTTGATGGAAAAAGCATTCGACGAAGTGCTGGGTGACATCAAAGACAAGGAGACGAAAAAACTGGCCAGAAAGTATGTTGAAACATGGAAAGAAAAACGTAGAAAAGAAATGGAAGGAATAGCGTTCGAATAAAAAGCCGAAACGGTCAGTAATGACCGTCACACTGGGGATGACCGCCCGGTGTCTGATGATGGCAGGTCGGAAAGAGCAGGTGATGGTTGTGAAAAACAAAGATAGCAAAATTATGCCGGTAGCTGTTGTTACTACGGTGATATTGAACGAACTTTTTTCAAAAATTTTAAGCTTGAACTTAGATCGATATGAACGATGTTGCTTTTATATGCTGCTGTTTTTGTGCATTACAGAAATGATAAAAGGTAGTTGATTACAGATTTGATTTCAGGCTTGTATGCATCCAGTAGGAAAGCAATAATCCAACCAATGAGGTTCAGAAGCTTCTTAGACGAAGGCTTGGTATTTATACCAATGGAGCCCAATAAAGCACTTGGAAATGATAACAAGAATTTAAAAACACTAACTGGATTTAGTGAATCAATTAATTCCTGCACTAAAAAATTTCTCTTCATACAAAGTCGATTACACAGGTCTCTGGAAGCAAAGTAGTTTTCATAGTCAGTTTTACCATAAGAAAGCTGAGATGAAGACCAAGGACATAGTTTGCATATCCGAGGGTAAATGCGTAGTACGACCTTCAAATATCGCTGATAGCGATTTCCCAGAAGTGAATAGCGGGATGGGGAAGTTGAGCATAAAAATTTCTGGAGCTTTCGTATACAGGAAGTTGCTTGGATGATTCTGCTGATAACAGAAAGTATTTTAACAACGTACAAGATTGCCAAAATGATCAATATTATTTTTAACATATCGTGAAATTCCTTGCAAATTACTCGGCATGAAAGTGCCTGTACATAAAAGTATAAGGGAGTAGAAAAAGAAAATCAATGAAAGAATGTGAGGTGAGAAAAGCAATGAGTGAAAAAGAAAAGAAAGAAATCGCTGAAATGGTAGAAACAGCCAAACATCTGGCAACACATGATCCACAGGCGTTCATGATCGCGAAGAGCAACATGGAGATCCTGAAAATCAGAGCGGACATGGATAAACAGGAAAAAAGAACCAGCATAAAGGAGTGATAAAACATGTATGCAAACAGAAAGAACCTTGCAGCTCTCTTCGGGGTAACGACTCAGACGGTTTACCGGAGAGTTAAAGGTATTGAAGCCCTGATCGGTGAAAGATACAACCAGTACGCGATACTGGACAACCTGGTAAGCGTGGCTGTATATGCAGACTATGAAAAGTACCACACACGTCTGGAAGATAAGAACCTGAAAAAATATGTACCACCGTTTGACATGAAAGCGGCCGGAGCCTATATATTTGTAGATCTTAATAAGGGAGTGAGTGTGCTGTGATGAAATTAAAACCGGAAACACCGATATATGCAAAACTACAGATCAAGCGTCTGGAAGATGAATGTGAATCCCTGAAAACATGGATATGGAGAATGACGATCATTGTGGAGCTGTTGTTAATTGTAGCGCTGGCCGCCTGCGTGGCTAATTTCTACGCTATAACTTAAGGGAGCGAGCAAACATGATACAAGTGAGTAAAAAAATAAGGCACATCATTATGCGGATGATGTACCTCAAGACTTCTTCGCCTACCGAAAATATAAGTCAAAATTATAATACCATCGGCGGGCGAAAAAGTCAAGAAATACGGGCATTTTCGTCCGTTTTCATCACTTGTTAAGAATATTAAAGATAGGACATACAGGTGGATGAAAAAGAGATATAAAAGACTGATATATACGTTTGAACATTCGGTAGAGGTATATGAATACCTGGATGGGAAGTATGGAGCACCGGGAACGAAAAGAGGGAAGAAGAGAAAAGCCACATTGGAAGAGATCCGATTCCGGAATCAGTGGAATAGAGAAAGAAAAGCAAGGCATAAGCTGAAGACGTGGTTCCATGAGAATGATTACCTGGTATTGTTCACATACAAAAAGGATAAGCGTCCACCTGATATGGAGACTGCAAAAAAGCATCTGGCGCAAGCCATGAGGAAGGTGAGAGAAAAATATAAAAAAGCCGGGAAGAAAATGAGGTGGATGGCGAATATCGAAGTAGGGACCAAAGGAGCATGGCACGTACATATAGTCATAAACCGGATAGCGGATGCAGACGTATTCATAAAAGACGCTTGGGAACACGGAGCCGTGACCTTTAAGCATCTGCACGAGGCGGGCGACTTCAAAGATCTGGCCGGATACATCACGAAAACGCCAGAGACGTGCGAACGCTACGGTGAACACTTGAGAGAAACAAGCTACCATGCGTCCCGGAACATGCCTCTAAAGGAGCCAAAAGAAGAACGCTTTGTACAGTGGCGTGAGGTAAAAGACAGGAAAGGTTATTACCTGGATAAAGATACTTACTATGAAGGAACAAATAAATTCACTGGATACAAATACCGGTATTACGCAATGATTAAATTGGATAGGAGGATTTAAAAGATGTTGATATTAGATGGAGCAAGCGAAAACAAGCTGACTGAACTTGTGAAAGTATCAGAAGAGCTAAATGAAACTTTGAGAGAATACTATCCGGGCGTGCATAAGATTATACTGGACAGAGCAGCGCTGATCTGGTGCGCGATCGATGGCGAGATAGCAAAAAGGCAAGACCAGATCGATAAAATATTGAATACCAAAAAAGGAGCAGAACAGATTGTACTACGGAGAGCCTGCAGTGAGTTAAAAAAAGAATACGAACAGTACAACCAGTTAATGGAAGAACTCTATGGAGAAGAACTTCTACCAGCCACTATTCCGGAACTGCTGATTGGATCCGTGAAGAGAGCAACACTGGAGATGAAAGAGTCGAACCAAACACTGCAGAATATCAAAGAGGCAATGAAAGAACATGTTTAGAGTAGATATTTACATAGTCACAAAATGCAGTTCCAACAGTAAAACACTGGGAAAATATGGATTCGTATGCACCTGTGCTAAGAAGTCCGGAGAGATTGGAAAAATCCAAGATACCGGTCAGATAAAAGGCACACGACACGAAACAGAAGTAAAGGCGATCACAGAAGCATTGAGCCGCCTGAACCAGTCATGCGAGGTCCATATTCACTGTGAGGATACGTTCGTGGTCAACATGATCGACTATCACATTAGTGGATGGGCTGGAAATGACTTCCGGAAAACCAATGGAACACCGATCGCCAACGCAGAAGGCTGGCAGAAGCTCTGGAAGAAGATGCAGGGGCATTTGATCAGGATGAAAAAGGGACGACATGCATACAGCAACGAAATTAGAAAAACAATGGAGGATACATAGATGTTTGATAAATTTGGAGAATTTGACTCTGCTGACGAAATCAACAGGGCGGCAGCAGCACAGTTAAAAGAAGGGGATCTGGACGCTATTAAGACAATAGCAGAAGAAAATGGCTTAGATCCGGAGGACGCAGAGGATTTTTGCACCGGTGCAATAGATTCTCTGACTACTCCATTACTGGCAGCGATCGGGAAATTGGAAATGGAATCGAAAGATTTAGGACTCAAAAACATGATGGAAGACTGGAAAAACTTCCTGATTCAGATGTGTGAAGAAGATGACCAGATGGCGCAAGCTGTACGTAAGAAAGGAAAAAGTCTTGAAAAATGTATGGCACAGATATTAAAAGTATCGTTTGAAACGAAAGCACGACTGGATGATAGAATCGTACGGGCAGCAGGCTTAAAACCACCTATCTATCTTGGAATTCCTGGGAAAGCACAGATTAGAAAAATTGCAGAAAAATATTATAAGGGTGAAGAAAAATGAGAACATACAAAGGATTCACGGAAGATCTGAAAGCAACCTACGGGAACAGAATCTTCCAATACGAGCCTGGAAAAACATACAGGGAAGAGAAAAGTAAAACCAGAAGTACAGGCTTCCATGCTGCAGAATATCTCCCAGACTGCATGATGTGGTACGGGCTGAACGATAAAAGCCGGTTCTTCTTGTGCGAATCAGGAGGAAGTATCGATGAAGAAGACGGCTGTTCCATGGTAGTATCCACGGAATTGACACTGATAAAAGAACTGGATCTGCTGGATATCGCCGGCCACACCATGATGTACATGGTCGAGCACCCGCAAAGAAAATGGATCAGTACGGTGGGTGGAGTGATGATCACGAACGATGCTGCATATACAAAAACCGGTACACTGCTTGCAATAGCGAGAGGAGAAAGACCAATCGTATACGGGATTGAGGGAACGGCGGTCGGATGGATCCTTGAGAGTGAAGGAAACATTATAGCGGCCAAGGTTGGCGTAGTAGGGCAGAGCGGAATCAAACCGGGAGTAAAATATACGATCACAGCCAACCGGGAACTCGTGGAGGTGCAAGATGAAACGGAAAGCAATTGAGAAGATAGAACCCGCAAAGACCAGAAAAAAAGGGCATATCGCGACAGTCCAGACATTAGACGATATTGCAATCATTAATGTATTCAACGACAAGGTTCTGGCAGTGAGATACTGCATCAACTGCAAAACAGGAGAACACGAATATTGGACAGAAAAGAACGGCTGGAAGAAAGGAAAACTCATAACAGCAATAGAAGGAAACTGGTACGAATGGGTATGGATGAAGCATGCCTATAAGTACCCAAAGATTGATACCGAGGAAGACAGGAAGAGATTATTAGATATCACTGCAGACAAATATTGCACAAATGATGTATGGAGCCGCATAGATCACATGGAATACAGTTACGATTACGACATCCGGCAGACTGCAGAACATAACAGAAAAGCGAAGATAAATAATTTCATGATCAAAGCACCGAAGCTTCCGAAAGATGCAGATGAATGGTTCTTTGAAAAAACAGCTGGCGAGGATTATATGTTTAAAGAAAAAGGAACAGAGAACTTCAGCTGCACAAATTGTGGAGAATCATTTGACAGATCTGAGTTGACGCCGATACATCAGGGCAAAAAGAAAGCGACTCACAATGACATGGTGCGATGCCCGTCTTGCGGGAAACTCGTTCAGGTAAAAACGAGAACAGATCATATCACAGCCCCCCTGAGAGCTTATATAAACTTGATAAGATCGACGAAACAGCAAGTGTATTAAGAATCTTCCGTGTAGATATCGAATGGGATTCCGGAAGGCATCGGATAGAAATTGATGAAGAAATACGCATTGTGATATACAAACAGGACCTCTTTAAGAGCAATAGATACAATTACAAGATTTTTTACAATATCCCATGGGAAGGATGGCATAAAAGCAACAACCTGAATTACCGGGCAAGAGACGGCTATATGTATCCCGGGGATTACAGTGAAGCACTGAAAAACACAGTGTACAAGGATGCCATCAGGATCATAGAATTTCTGGCAGCAGGCGGATGGAAATTAAACTACAATAGACTGCTATCCGGAGTATACCGGGTAAAAGGCTATGCAGAAAAGATGGAGTATCTGGCCAAAGGACGATTCAAGAATCTACTGAGAGAAACTGTTGCATGCACGGAATATCCGGGATGGAACATGGCGTACTACGGACCATTAGACATAAGAGCAAAGAGCATAAATAAAATGTTCTACATCAACGACCGGCAGAAAATTAACCGGATCCGTGATGAAAATGGCGGGAATGAAATGGTCAAATGGATGCAATATTCAGACGAGACAGGAGAAAAGATACCGACAGAAACCCTTAGATGGCTGCTAAGATGCGGACTTGGACCGGAAAATATTAGATATCATGCCGGAAAGTATCTGAGCACTACACAGCTGATGAATTACATCCGCCGGCAGCAGAAAGAACAGTATCCGGGATTCACGGAAGAAGCTGTCCTGGAGCAGTACAACGACTATCTGAGTATGTGTAAAGCATGCAAAAAGAATATGAAGGACGAGCTTACATATCGACCGAGAGAGCTGAAAAGACGGCACGATGAAATTGTGATCAATAAACAGCAAATGGATATTCTGAAAGAAATGATGGCAAGCCAGAAAGAAAGAGAGCAATATGCTCAGGAAATGCGCGAGAAGTACCCAACAGCTGAGAAGACCTTACATGAGATCAAAGAGCGCTATGAGTACGAAAACGAAGAATACAAGATCATCGTACCGGAATCACTGGTAGATATCGTAAAAGAAGGACGTGCCCTGCATCATTGCGCCGGCAGCAGTGAACGGTATTTTGACCGAATTGAAACAAGAGAAACCTATATCTGCTTCTTGAGAAGAAAAGAACAGGAAGGAGTGCCGTTCTACACGATTGAGGTTGAGCCATCCGGAACGATCAGACAGCACAGGAGCTACATGGATGAAGAACCGGGAATTGAACAGATCAGAGATTTCTTGAAGGAATGGCAGAGGGTTCTGAAGAAACGATTGACAAAAGCAGATAAGGAGCTGGCTAAGATCAGCAAAGAAAAGCGGAGTGCAAACATTGAAGACCTGAAAGCAAAGAATAATACAAGAGTTCTGCAGGGACTGGCAGAAGACTTCATGGATGCAGAAGAGATTGAAGAATTATTAGAAAAGGAGGTATAAGATGGACGAGCTTATAAATTATAACGGGTATGAAGAGTTCAAACAGGCAGTAAACAGAGTATTAAACAGAACGGTAGAGGACTTTGTCCTCACCGGCTACCTGTTGAAACAGGCGAGAGACACAGATATTCTGAAAGATTCTGGATATAACGATGTAAATGAATTTGCCTGGGGCGAATACAAACTGGATGCCTCACAGGTATCAAGGTATATAAGAGTCAACGATAAATTCTCAGAAGGTGGCTATTCTCCAAAGCTTCAGGAGCAGTACCAGGGGTTCGGCTATGCGAAACTAGCACTGATGCTGACGCTTCCAGAAGAAGTAGCGGAAGAATTGACACCGGCATACAGTAAAACAGAGATCCAAGCTGTAAAAGAGGAAATCGAAGAGGAAGAGAAGATCACAGATATAGAAGTAATCCTGGAAGGCGAAAAGGAAGAACAGAAAAATCTCGGTAATCTGGAAAAAGCATTGCACCAGATATTCCATGACGAACCGGAATTATATAAAACCATGCACGAAACAGTACAACCTGCGGAACAAAATATCTGCAGGAAGTACTTGCACCGGACGGAGATAAGATCTACAGCACCCGAATCCAGGGAATTGGCCGAATCATGCTCTATATGCACGAATCCAAAGACATTACATTACATATGGTCCGGTCGGGAGAGAAAGAGTTCTATTCCTGGGACGATGCATTAAGCTACTGCGCAATGATCACAGACAATAAAGATGCGGAAAAGACCTGGGAGGAGGTTTATGGTGAATCATTCCCGAAAAAAGAAGAAATTGCACCGGTGCAACCGAAAAAGAGAAAAGAATCAAAGGTGGTAAAAGCGAAACCAGAACGATCGGGAACAAAACCAGCCGATTCGCAAACAAAACAGCCGGATGCACCGACAAATAAAGAGGAAAACAATGAAGAAAAAGAAGAAAACGGTACACCTCGATCCGTTTCAATACCTGCAATGGAGAAAGAACCGAAAAAGACAGAAGAAGCTACGGAAGTAAAAACTGAGATTCCACAGGAAAAACATGATGAAACACAGATCCCGGGACAAACAGAATTGACGAAAGATTTCCCAGAGTATTGCCCACCAGACATGAATATTTCAGAAGAGCAACCGGAAGAAGTAAAAGGAGCATACGCCACCAGAAGATTATATATATCATCTGTCGATGCCGATACGGCAGCAGAATACATGGGAAAAGCCATGGAAAAGGCTATCCGCAATATGCCGGGAGTAAGTTTCGGAGTCTTGACGAAGGAATCATTCTGGAAAAAATTCTTCGAAACCGAGGTTGATCGGAATGGAGCTGAGATTGAATGTGTGAATTAATGTTTCCAAAACCAACCCGGAAGAAAAAAAGAAAGCACCATCCAGCTCCGATCGTGGACACCGTAAAAGGCGAATGCTTTCTATGCCGACTGGAAGGCATCCGCCGGCAGCAGTACACGGAAGAACATCATGTGTTTTATGGTGGTGGACTGAGAAAAGTCAGTGAGGAGAACGGCTTTAAAGTCTATCTGTGTAGAGAACACCACAAAGACGGACCAAGAGCCGTACATAACTGCAGAGAGACCAGAGAGCTGTTATGCCGGATCTTCCAGAGGAAGTACGAAGAAACCCACACAAGGGAAGAGTTCGAAGCACTAATCGGAAGAAATTATCTGGAAAGGAGCTGATATTTTGAAATTACGATTCAATGTCTGGAAAGATTGGTATAAAAGATGCTTAGACGGAAGGGTATACAAGATCATGGTGCTTTTAGGACTGCGACACAGCCCTACATTTGAACTAAACCTAAGGACGGCACGCTATGAAAGGAATTTTATACAAGGAGTTGAAAAAGAGGAATGATAGTTACAGATATTCTATTCAAAGCAAAGTGTAAAGATAAAGACATGTGGGTAGAAGGATTCTATTTCAACATGCCGGATAAAACACGTCACTACGAAGAAAGTTGGAGAAAAGATATTATACCGGTTGGATCATACATTGCAAGTCCGTCACCAGATGGCCTTGAGATACATGAGGTGGATCCAATTACGGTATGTATCTGGACGGGTATAGAAGACTGGAAAGGCAAGAAAATATGGGAACACGACATTCTCATGTGCGATGGAAATCCAGGAGAAAGCATAGATGCGTTAATAGCGGAATTGCAAGATGTAAAAGCAATGATGAACGGAAGCTATCCGTTCGAAAAAGAAAGAATTAGAGAACATGAATTGGATTTTGATACGTTTTTGCACACATAAGAGGAGCGGAACAGAGATGCATAAGAAGAGGTGAATGACATGGAGATAAAAGAAAAATTAAAACACTGGTTCCATATGGTACGGACAAACCAATGCCTGGGATGCTGCTTATTCTGTGAGTGGTGGAACATGTGTAAATGGGAAACAGAAGAGAGGAGAAAGAAAAAATGATATTTTTAGGAACACCTGGAATGAAAGAGTTTTTAAAGCGGAAACATCCGGAGATATTACAGGAACATCCAAGGGATTGGCATGAGGTGATTACAAAAGACACGTGGGACGAATACGATGAATGGAAACAGACAGATGAAGGAAAAAAGGTAATAGGTAAATTGTAATGACAAGAAAAGATATTCTTAAAAAATACGGATTCAGCTGGATGAGCAACGTCAACCTGAAGGAAGAGCTTTCGGAACAGGCGGCGGCAGAATTTGAAGATCTGATAAGAACCCTGGCCGAACATAACCGTGGACCAGCACCACCAGAAACAGGCTGGAAGAAACGGATGTACAACCAATTCATGAAAGGAGCAGGCAGATGACACGAAACATGATCATCTGGATATGGCTAACAGCATTCCTGCATCCTGTGATTTTTCCATGTGTCCTGCACACAGCAAAGGAGATAGAAAAGTGGTGGGATAAGAAGAGGGTACTGTGGCACGTAGAGCAGCTCCGGAAGATAGAAGAAAAATATAAAGAATAGCACCAACCGGGTATTGTATCACACGCAACCGGACGATATAGAATTCCCGCCGGCAGAAGTCGGCGGAGAAAGGAGCGGTGTTGAAAGACGTAAGCACAGAACAGGCGAAGATCATCAGAAAGATGGTCCTCGACAAAAAACGAATAAAGAAATAGCAGAAACTACCGGATTAAAGTACTGGGAAGTACGAGATTATATTCAATATATCGGACTGGCCGGAATCAGAGAAGAGATGCTCGGAAGAAAGCCGGGAAGACGAAAGAAAGATGGCTACAACAAAGGAAAAGACGGTCCCAATGCGGATAGACACCTGTGTAAGACCTGTGTATATCGTGGAAGACATGATCAGGTTGGGAACTGTAGCTATATTGAAATAGAGGGGCATAGCAGAGGTATGCCGGCAGCAGAATGCACAGTATATGTGAAAGGAAGAAAGAGGAAAGCATTATGGTAGGACAGATAACAGGCAAAAACGAACTGAAGAAAAACGGATCTGGTTATAGTGATCCGACAGCATATAAAGCAATTATGAATGTGGGGGGGCAACAGTAATGAATACATATCATGGAGACATTTTTTACATAGCGAATGATGGAAGAGCCGGAGAAACACCGGCGATTATAGTATCACCGGACACATGGCTTGAACAAGATCCGGAATTTGTGCAGGCAGTATTAATGACAACAAAAGAAAATGAACAACTTCTGACACATGTTGAGGTGATGTGTCGAGTACCATCTATAGCACTGTGTGAACGTATATTCAAGGTGGATACAGACAGAATCGGAGAATATATTAGATCATGCACAGAGGAAGAAATTCAAAAAGTTGATGAAGCTATTATGCTGACACTTGGCATTACGGAGAATAATAATACTGCTGATCAGGAGAAGATTAAACAGCTGGAGAAGCAACTGGCAAAGGAAAAAGAAACATCCGATAGAATTCTTGCGAAGTTCAGAGAAGAGACAGAAAGATACAATGAACTGGAGCGTGAGAAAGGATATGGGAATGATAAAGAGTATATCAGAGCGATAGCTGAGAGGGATGTGTACAAGAGTATGTACATGGATCTGCTTGAAAGGAAAATGAATGGATAAGACAGTAATATTTATTGTTATCGTAATAATTTGTGTGCTGTGTACAGTTTGGAGCGCATGTGTAATGGCAGCACGTGCGGATGAGCAGCTGCGTGAGATTACGTATGACAAGAAAGAGTCGGAAGAAAAAGAGGAAGATATGACGAAACAAAGAACATGCAAACGGTGTGGGATGCCGACGGGAGCAACGTATTACAAGATAAATATAAATGCTGAATGTGACAGAGCAGGAGCGACTACAGAGCAATTCTGCTATAACCTGTCGAAGACTTTAACACAAGCGAATAGTCCGGAGAATGTGTACTGCAGGAGCTGTGTAGATAAAATTGAAAAATATATTAATTGTGATATGGCAATAACCGAAAGGACATACATAACGGACAAACCGAGAAAACAATAAAGCGCTTAAGAAAATTCATTGTGCGACATCGCACAGAAAGGAGAACTATGAACCATGAAGGCTACCAGGATCCGACGGCGGAAAAAGCAGTGCGCAGGTACAACCAGATGCCCTACCATATGCGCAGGGCGCTGACCGATCTGCAGGACATAGCAAGCCTGTTCGGATTTGATATTATAACAATCAAGGACAGACGGACGGGGAGGAAGTATAGAGTTGAAGAGAAGACCAATCAATAAAGACAAATATGGAATCAGCAAACACAGGTATCTGGAAGTTATCCATCATTGCCTGCAATATCCGGAATGGCGGGAAGAACTTGAAAATATGACAGATACTGTGAAAGCAATACAATATGGCCAAGAGGGGAAGGGGAGTCCAAGCCAGGCGTCAGCAACAGAACGCCTGGCTATCAAACGTGCGGAGCTGTTGGAAAAATGTGAACGAATTGAGCAGACGGCGATAGAAGCAGATGCGGACATTTATCAGTGGCTATTAGAAGGGGTTACCACAGAATATGCGACATATATATATCTCCGGGACGCCAAAGGACTCCCGTGCGGCGATCAGAAATATTACAGAGCAAGGAGGAAATTTTACTGGCTGATGTCAAAAAAAATATAAAATTTATAAAACATCACCACTCACGGCACATAAAAGTGTGTTATAGTGGTAGCGTCCAAAATTTGAAAAGGACATACTCACCCTAAGGGCGGCAGCAGTTAAAGACTGAGGCCGTCTTTTATTATAAAATCAGAATTGAAGGTGGTGAAATGCCAAAGGCACGAAATCCAAATAGGGAGAAAGCGTTCGAAATATATAAAAAGCATAAGGGAGAGATTGATTTAGTTGAGATTGCAAGTCAACTAAATCTGGCAGCAGGAACTGTCCGGGGATGGAAATCGAAAGATAAATGGGATGAAAAAATGAATGGAACGCTCCGAAAAAATATGGAACGTTCCAAACGAAAAAGTGAAAACAAAAAGAAAGCCAATGCAGAAGTGATAGATCAGATAATTGAAAATCCTGATTTAAACGATAAGCAAAGGCTTTTTTGTGTTTTATACGTCAAATGCTTCAATGCCACAAAAGCATATCAAAAAGCATATGAATGTAGTTATGAAACGGCCACCGTAAATGGTCCCCGCATGCTAGGAAATGCTAGGGTAAAAGAAGAAATCCAACGACTGAAACAGAACAGACTGAACAGAGAGCTGATATCGGAAGCTGATATCTTCCAAAAATACATAGATATAGCTTTTGCGGATATCACAGATTACATGGAATTTGGTACAGAAGAAGTCCCTGTGATGGCAGTGTATGGGCCGGTCAAGGTGAAAAATGAAGAGACTGGAGAAGAAGAAACACTGACAAGAATAGTCAACACTGCGAAATTTAAAGACTCTCTGGATGTGGATGGAACAATCTTGACAGAGGTGAAGCAGGGAAAAGACGGAGCCGGCATTAAACTGGCTGATCGGATGAAGGCCCTGCAGTGGCTTGCAGATCACATGAATCTCGCAACGGAAGAGCAACGCGCCAAGATTGAAAAGACACGGGCGGACATCCAAAGGATGCAGCCGGAACCCGTTCCGGAAAAAGAATACAAAGGCATTCCGGCAACAATGGTTGCTCCGGTATTTGCTCCGGTGCTTTTTGACATCAAGGAAAAGCGTCACACAGAATATGTTTTCCCAGGTGGCCGAGGCAGTACCAAATCATCCTTTGTAAGCCTGGCTGTAGGAGACATTTTGAGGAGCAATGATCAGATACATGCGGTGATCATGCGTCAGGTAGGAGATACGATGCGAAGTTCCATCTATCAGCAAGCGAGATGGGCAATAGAGGCCCTAGGGCTGGAAGATGAGTTTGAATGTACAGTATCACCATTGGAGATCACGAGAAAAAGCACCGGACAAAAGATCTACTTCAGAGGAGCGGATGATCCGGGCAAGGTAAAGTCAATCAAGGTTCCGTTCGGATACATTGGAGTCTTATGGTTTGAAGAGTTGGATCAGTTTATGGGTCCCGAAGCGGTTAGAAAGATTGAACAGTCTGTAATCCGAG
>OCIU01001140.1_pt1 | contig 19560 bp, 17 predicted proteins | sample 1538471 | NCBI WGS metagenome assembly OCIU01 (sample SAMN04571693, study PRJEB22368) | human gut metagenome | biome: human gut; material: stool | host: Homo sapiens | place: Luxembourg | collected 2012-06-01 | reverse complement strand
GAGAAGTGTCAGCCCTAATTTATTTTGTTTGAAAAAGTTTTACCGGACAGCAATACTTTAGAATAGTACTTGCTGAGACCGAACGAAGCAAAGCCTACGTTGTTTTCGTTGTTCTGCTGTGTAGCGAAGTTGTATGTCTTCCAGTTCTTGATGTCGTTGTCTGCGCGCTTGAAACCAGGGCACTTCAACATGAACGAGAGGTCGATCGACTTGGTCATGCTCTCGGTGTTCTTCTTCTGAAGGTTGTAGACCTGCTCGTAGGTCATGATGCGCCATGTGTCGTAGCCTGTCAAGCCATTGCTCGTAATGTCAGCAGCTGAATAAGCCTCGCAAGAACGGTTGGGGTCTAAGCTGGCGGGAACGCCGCAGAGATATACGTCGTCGCTCCAGCAATTATGCTTTGTAGCCAACAAACCAGCTCTTATTTCAGTTATTGTCTTTTTTGTCTTCAGCTTACAAGTATTCATATTGTCGCCTGTAAACTCAAGCTCCCAACCGTAGATGTCTGTTGCTGTGTTTTTTCTATCAGAAAAAACGCCTCTGTCTTCAGCAGGATTATCGTTATTAGCCCGAGGCCAACCAACGTACTGACCCTGGTCTTCACTCAGAGTGGTAGCCATGTTGTGGGTAAACAAAAGAACGTTATTGGTCTGGAATTTTCTTTCCTTTCTGGGGGCATCTGGGTTAAGGCATATTTCTCTTGTACCCGAGACAACCCACAGCGGTTTGCCATAATCAGCAAGCGCCACGTGTGTGCCCCAATAGCCGCCGATGTTAAGGAACTTGCCAGTCGCCTCGTTGTAGAGGAAGAACATCTTGTCCTTGTCTTCTGGGTAGTTGCCGTCTGGTTTCAGATGGCTGTTGATGTAGGTGCTATCCTTACCTGCGAGGTCTTTCACGCCCGTAATGGTCTCCTCCTGCTGTGCGAAAGAGTTCATGGCAATGGTAGCCACAGCGACCACTGCGATAGCCTTAGCTACGCATGTGCGCTTCAGTCTGCTCATTACCGAATCCAAGATTTTGGTAATCTTTTTCATTTTGATGTAAAATTTAGTTTTATTGATTCTCTTGTTATCCTAAGTTTTGTGTTGCTTTCGTGAGCGTCGTTCTTCGGCTCCATAAAAGCGTTTGTATGTTTGTAAGTTTATCTGGGGGTGCGTGTTTGTATTGTTTGTATGGGGTGCGTTTGTCTTACCCGTTCGTATTTATTGCGTTTTTTTTAGGGTGTGCTCGTGCGTTTTATTGTTTTTTTTGCATTTGCGGCTGCAAAATTACTACCAATTTATAAAAAACGTATATGGTAGCGCACACAATTAACACAATTTAAAATTATCACTGTCCGATAAAACAATGTAGGAGACACACATATATCCCCGTGATGAAACGAACACAAATAACACGAATAACACGAATTCGGCTTGGTGCGTAGGTTCTCCCACGGAATTCACAGAATTCACAGAACCTTCTGCTTGGGAATATTCTCCCACAGATTGCACGGATTGACACAGATTCGTTGGGTGCGTAGGTTCTCCCACGGAATTCACAGAATTCACAGAACTTTCTGCTTGGGAATATTCTCCCACAGATTGCACGGAACTCACAGAACCACTTGCTGGGGAAGCCTCCCACAGATTGCACGGATTTACACAGATGCTGCTAACTTCAGGGGGGGTGCACTTGTCTCCGCTCGGCTTTGCCGCTTGCCAGAGCAAGAAGTGCACCAACCGAGCAAAAACGGATTGCCTGCTTGGGAGATTTAACAACGGATTAAACGGATTGAACGGATTCCTGCTGCTTGGGATGTTTAACAACGGATTTATCGGATTGAACGGATTCGATGGCTGCGTTAAGTTAACAACGGATTAAACGGATTGAACGGATTCGATGGATGCGTAAAAATCCGATTAATCCGTTTAATCCGTTGTTAAAAAAATCTTGTTGGATACGTAAAAAAACCGTTTAATCCGTTGTTAAAATATCGTTGGCTGCGTAAAAAATCCGTTTAATCCGTTTAATCCGTTGTTAATTCTTCCCAAGCAGCAGTAAATCCGTTTAATCCGATTATTTACGCATCCAACGAATCCGCTTAATCCGATAAATCCGTTGTTTAAAAAGTATCAGCACAAATATGCATCTATATTAAAACGGCAAAAAACAGCAAGCGGTTATGTTTCTTTAACGGCAAAGATTTTGACGTTTTATATTAATATGTGTAACTTTGCTCAGTTTAAACTTAAGCAACAATGGAAATAATCGACTTCAGCAAACAAAACTCTATCATCAACAAGTACATGGCGGAGATGCGCGACAAAGACTATCAGTCGAACCGCCTCCTGTTCCGCAACAACATAATGCGCGTGGGCGAGCTGATCGCTTACGAACTGAGCAAGACGCTCGACTATGAGACGCGCGACGTGCAGACGCCGCTGGGCACGGTGAAGGTGAACGTGCCGACAGACAAGCTGGTGCTGGGCACTATCTTCCGCGCCGGTCTGCCGTTCCACCAGGGATTCCTCAACATCTTCGACCACGCCGGCAACGCTTTCGTGAGCGCATACCGCGAGTATGAGGACAAGGACCACACGAAGGTGGGCATACACGTGGAGTATCTGGCTACGCCCGACCTCAACGACGCTACGCTGCTCATCGTTGACCCGATGCTGGCTACGGGCGGATCGATGGAGATGGGATACAAGGCGCTGCTCACGAAGGGTAAGCCGAAGAAGGTGCACGTGGTGTGCGTGATGGCGGCGCCGGAGGGCATAGAGCATATACGCAAGACGTTCCCGGAGGACACTACCATCTGGTGCGCTGCCATCGACGGGGGACTCAACGAACACAAGTATATCGTGCCGGGATTCGGCGACGCCGGCGACCTCTGCTACGGCGGAAAGATCTAACGCAGCCTGCGCCTGCTGGGGGTTTCCCACAGAATCCACGGAATCCACAGAGGTTAGGGTGCGTATATTCTCCCACAGATTGCACAGAATTCACAGAACCTGCTGCTGAGGAGAGCCTCCCACAGATTGCACAGATCAACACAGATTCGTTGGGTGCGGAAGATAGTAGCGGAGGTATCCTTGCCTCCGCAGCAGCAGCTCTGCTTGGGAAGAATTAACAACGGATTAAACGGATTAAACGGATTCCTGCTGCTTGGGATGTTTAACAACGGATTGAACGGATTAAACGGATGCACCCCCTGAAAGACACCCATCGAATCCGTTAAATCCGTTGTTAACATAACGCAGCCCTAAAAAATCCGATTAATCCGTTAAATCCGTTGTTAATTCAACGCAGCCACTAACGCACCCATCGAATCCGATTAATCCGTTAAATCCGTTGTTAACATAACACAGCCCTAAAAAATCCGATTAATCCGTTAAATCCGTTGTTAATTCAACGCAGCCACTAACGCACCCATCGAATCCGATTAATCCGTTAAATCCGTTGTTAAAAAAAGTAGCAGCGATAAATTCGGTTAATCCGTCTTCTTGCTCGGTTGGTGCACTTCTTGCTCTGGCAAGCGGCAAAGCCGAGCGGAGACAAGTGCACCCCCTGGAGATAGTATCCGATAAATCCGTTGTTAATTCAACGAACCCATCCAGCGCACACTGGGAGATATGACAGATTTTTCGCAATAATTAAGTTTACTACGAATAATGTAATCCGTGAGAGCCGTGGATTCCGCGGGAGCCAACCAAGTAACAATATATAAATATGTATAGGACAATCAGGACAATAGCCATTGCGCTGTGCGCACTGCTGACAGCAGCGTGCACCGACACCGACTACGAGTATGCGTCGGAGCGCTGCTCCTTCTTCTTCAACAACCAGGTGTATCAGGACGTGACGCTGCAGAGCGCACTCAACCCACTCTCGCCCGGCGTGTTCTGCAATGTCTACGAGGGCACGGAGAACGGCAGACGCTTCATCTACTTCGTGAGCAACCAGGGACTCAGCAGCAAGAAGGAGCCGGCTGGCGACGACGCACGACGCACATACACGCTCGGCCTGTACAACAAAAGCGGCATCATCGTGGGATACGGCAACCTCGGAACGCCACCGACATTCTACGTCTACGACAACCAATGCCCCAACTGCTACGCTGAGACGCAGACCATGGGCTACCGACTGAGGATGAACGACCGAGGTATGGCGGTATGCCCCACATGCAAACGAGAGTACGACCTGAACAACCGTGGCGTGACTGCCAACGGCAAAAAGCTGCTGCGCTATCGCGGCAGCGCCACAGGACCGCTCGGAGTGCTCGTTGTGAACAATTAGGAGTTTTGAATTTTGAGTTTTGAATTTTGAATTGTCGGCTACGCCGATGAGGAGTTATTCAATTTTGAGTTTTGAATTTTGAATTTTGAATTGTCGGCTACGCCGATGAGGAATTGTTCAATTGAGAATTTTGAGTTTTGAGTTCTCCCAGGCTTAAAGAGGCTTAGGAAGGCTTAGTAAGGCTTATAAAGACAGGAAGAGAGGCTTAGAGAGGCTTAGAGAGCCTTAGCAAGCCTCAGAAAAACAGTGAAAAGGCCTTAACAACACGCCCCAAACAGCCAAAAAGCAGCGAAATAATGCACAGATGCGGGGTATTTGTGCAGCGGAAAAGCCTTTTTATTAGAAAATATTTGTCTATTTGACAAAAAATTTGTTCCTTTGCATCCACATTAAATTAGAAATCAATATTATAAACAATTTAAAACATTAAAATTATGTCAGAAATCGAATCAAAAGTAAAGGCTATCATCGTTGACAAGCTCGGCGTAGACGAAGCAGACGTTAAGCCAGAAGCAAGCTTCACAAACGACCTCGGTGCAGACTCTCTCGACACAGTAGAGCTCATCATGGAGTTCGAGAAGGAGTTTGGCATAAACATCCCTGACGATCAGGCAGAGAAGATCTCTACTGTTGGCGACGCTATCGCTTACATCGAGAACGCAAAATAAATAAACCTTATGGTTTATAGTTTATGGTGTGCACAACCCCATAGCAATCATTCATTGTTATAATTCCATTGTGCACCATAAACCATAAACCATTTTTTTTTGACATTTTTCAGTTACATGGAATTAAAAAGAGTAGTAGTAACAGGTCTTGGCGCAGTGACTCCATTGGGAAACAATCCAGAAGAAACATGGAACAACCTCCTGAACGGCGTAAGTGGCGCAGCACCTATTACATTGTTTGACGCTTCTTCGTTCAAGACACAGTTCGCTTGCGAAGTGAAGGACCTTAAGGTCAACGACTACATCGACCGCAAGGAAGCACGCAAGATGGACCGCTACGCACAGCTCGCTATCATCGCAGCGATGCAGGCGGTGCAGGACAGCGGCATGAACCTCGACGAGGAGGATAAGAACCGCATCGGCGTCATCTACGGCGTGGGCATCGGTGGCATCAAGACCTTCGAGGAAGAGGTGGGCTACTGGGCAACACACCAGGAGAACGGCCCGAAATTCAACCCCTTCTTCATTCCGAAGATGATTGCCGACATAGCAGCCGGACACATATCTATTATGTACGGCTTCCACGGCCCCAACTTCGCCACTACATCGGCTTGCGCTTCTTCGACAAACGCTCTCGCCGACGCGTTCAACCTCATCCGCTTGGGCAAGGCTAACGTGATTGTAAGCGGCGGTGCAGAGGCAGCCATCACACCGGCTGGCGTAGGCGGATTCAACGCTATGCACGCCCTCTCTACACGCAACGACGACCCAAAGCACGCTTCACGCCCGTTCAGCGCATCGCGCGACGGATTCATCATGGGCGAAGGCGCCGGCTGCCTCATACTCGAGGAGCTGGAGCACGCCAAGGCACGCGGAGCGAAGATATACGCAGAAATGGTGGGCGAAGGCATGTCTGCCGACGCTTATCACATCACAGCATCACACCCGGAAGGACTCGGCGCCTGCCTCGTAATGCAGAACGCACTCGAGGACGCCGGCATGAAGCCGGAGGACATCGACTACATCAACGTACACGGCACATCAACACCGGTGGGCGACATCTCTGAGGCTAAGGCTATCAAGCAGGTGTTCGGCGAAGCTGCATACAAACTCAATATCAGCTCAACAAAATCAATGACTGGTCACCTCCTCGGTGCTGCCGGAGCTGTAGAGGCACTCGCATCAGTGCTCGCAGTGAAGAACGACATCATACCGCCGACAATCAACCACGTCGAGGGTGACGAGGATCCGGAAATCGACTACACGCTCAACTACACCTTCAACAAGGCACAGAAGCGCGAGGTACGTGCGGCACTGAGCAACACGTTCGGTTTCGGTGGTCACAACGCATGTGTAATATTCAAGAAATATGCTGAGTAATCTCATCGACAGAATGAAGCTCCCTTTCCGCAAGGACAAGGAGCTTTATTTGTCTTTACGCAAAATCATCGGATTCTACCCGCACGACATAAGCTACTACAAGCTCGCACTGATGCACAAGAGCATGTACAAGCGCAACGCAAAGGGTAAACCCGTGAACAACGAACGACTGGAGTTCCTCGGCGACGCCGTGCTCGACGCTACCGTGGGCGACATCGTATACCGCCACTTCCCCGGAAAACGCGAGGGCTTCCTCACCAACACGCGATCGAAGCTCGTGCAGCGCGACACGCTGAACAGACTGGCGCAGGAGATGGGCATCAACCAACTCATTCTCTCAAGCGGACGGTCGCAGTCGCACAACTCATACATGGGAGGCAACGCCTTCGAGGCGCTCGTCGGAGCCATCTACCTCGACAGAGGATACGACGCCTGCATGGAGTTCATGCGCAAACGAATACTGGCACAAATGATAAACATCGACAAGGTTGCTTATAAGGAGGTGAACTTCAAGAGCAAGCTCATCGAATGGAGCCAGAAGAACCGTGTGCGCATCGACTTCAAGTCGATTCTCGAAGAGAAGGACAAGACCGGATCGCCCGTGTTCGTCTACCGTGTGACGCTCGAAGGCGTGGAGGGATGCGAAGGAAAGGGCTACAGCAAGAAGGAAAGCCAGCAGCTGGCGTCGAAACTGACGCTGGAGAAGCTGCGCCGCGAACCGCAATTCATCGACCTGGTGTTCGCAGCCAAGACCGACCGCACGAAGATGGAGGAGGAACCAGTGGAGAACGTGCCCTCAACAGAACAGCCCGACGACTTCATCGTGGTGAGCTCGGGAATGGAGGGAGAAGGGGTTTCTAATGAGGCTGGCGAGGCTGGCTGTTCTAGCTCTTCTAGAGAAACCAGCTCTTCTATAGAAGCCAGCTCTCCAAGCAAGCCCAGCTCTCCTAGCAAACCCAGCTCTCCTAGCAAGCCCAGCTCTCCTAAAGACTCCAAGGCTAAGCGCAGCCGCCGCTCACCGATGTACCGCAAGGACGAGGCAGCAGCCGAAGCCGCTCCTGCCAACAAGGCAGAGGCAGCGACTAACAAGACAGAGGCTTCAGCCAAGGCAGAGCCCGTTTCTTCGGGCCTCACCCCCGCCGACCTCGACCTCTCTGACGAAGACTTCGACCTCAGCCATATCTCGGCGAGAGCACAGAGCCGCGAGGAGATAATCGCTGCTGCAGAAGCCGCAGCGTTCGGAGAAGAATAAAACGTTATTATCCGTAGGAGGCTACGGCATTAGCTTTCCGCTAATGCCGTAGCCTCCTACAGTTACCTTCTCATCGCAATCCTGTAGTTTTAACACCTCAACATCACAACATCTCAACATCTCACCACCTCAACATATATCACCACCTCAACATCTCACCACCTCACCACCTCACCACAACAACATCTATCACCACCTCACCACCTCACCACCACAACATCTATCACCACCTCACCACCTCAAATCTACCTTTTTATACAAAATTAACCCTTGTAATGCACACGCAACAAGGTTTTTATTTAATTTTGCAACAAAATACTTACGACTATGAAGAAATTATTACTTGCAACATTGCTTTTGCTCGGTATCGTAACTACCGCAAGCGCACAGCTGCCGAAGGTGATGCTTAAGAGCATCGACGGCAAGTCAGTGTCTACAGACACACTCTCAAACAACGGCAAACCGTTCATCATCGACTTCTTTGCAACATGGTGCAAGCCCTGTAACCGCGAGCTCACCGCTATCAGCGAGGTGTACGATGAGTGGCAGGAAGAGACTGGCGTGAAGGTTATCGCCGTGTCTATCGACCAGGCACAGAACATCAACAAGGTGAAGCCGCTCGTAGACAACCACGGCTGGCAGTATGAGGTTCTGCTCGACCCGAACAGCGACTTCAAGCGCGCGCTCGGCATACAGACCATCCCTTACGTTATCGTTTGCGACGGCAACGGCAAGATCGTGTCTAAGCACAACGGATATACCGAGGGTGCTGAGGAAGAGCTTATTGAGGAAGTACGCAAGCTTGTGAACAAGTAAACGAGTTGACATGTTGATATGTTGACATGTTGACATATTGACGAGTTAGCAGTTATCACTCCCACCAACAACCCTAACAACATTAATATGAACAAGAAGCTTACGCTCGCTCTCGCTGCCCTCAGTCTGTCGGCAGCCACAGCGAGCGCACAGACCATAAAGGTAGCAAAAGACTACGACGTACAGATTACGGGTAGCTTGCAGACCGACTTCCTCGTTCCGCAGGAAGACAACAAGATTGGTACGGGAACCTACGACGACAAGGTGCTGAACAACACCTACGCTGAGGTTCACGCCCTCTCGAAGTACGTAGACGCCGGCGTGCGTCTTGAATATCTCGACCATCCGCTCCCAGGCTTTGACAAGGACTTCAAAGGCTGGGGTGTGCCGTTTTATTACATCAAGGGCAAGATGAAGAACGCCGAACTCACACTCGGTAACTTCTACGAGCAGTTCGGCTCGGGCTTCATCCTCCGCACATACGAGGAGCGCTCGCTGGGCATCGACAACTCGCTGCTCGGCGGTCGCGTAATGGTGCGTCCGTTCAAGGGCGTGCAGGCAAAGGCTGTAGTAGGCACACAGCGCCGCTATTGGGACACACAGTCGCTCATAGCAGGTGCCGACCTCGAGCTCAGCGTGTCTGAGTGGTCGCAGAAGATGCAGCAGTCGGGCACCAACCTCACGCTCGGCGCATCGTGGGTCGTAAACCACCAGCACCAGAAGGAGGACATCTACGCCGACGCCACACACAAGCTGCACTTCGTAGAGAACACCAACGCTTTCGACGTGCGTGCCAACTTCCAAAAGGGAGGCTTCAGCGTGCTCGGCGAATATGCACAGAAGACCGAAGACCCGACGTTCGACAAGAACTTCCCGTATATCTACCGCAAGGGCTACGTGACGATGCTCTCTACATCCTACTCGCAGCGCGGCATGAGTATTCTCTTGCAGGCAAAGCGTTCGGACAACATGAACTTCCGCTCACGCCGCACAGAGAGCGGCACAGCAGGCTTCATCAACCACCTGCCTGCATTCGCCATGCAGCAGACATACGCCTTAGCTTCGCTCTATCCTTACGCCACACAGCCTAACGGCGAGTGGGCTTACCAGGCAGAGCTCGGCTACAAGTTCAACCGCAAGACATTCCTCGGCGGCAAGTACGGCACAAGCGTGAAGCTCAACTTCTCGCATATCCGTGCCATCGAGAAGAACGTACACAACGGTGGCACGCCGGGCACAGACGGCTACGGTTCGCCTTTCTGGAAGAGCGGCGAGAAGTACTACCAGGACATCAACGTGCAGATTGAGAAGAAGCTCACCAAGGACTTCAAGCTCAACCTTATGTACATGAACCAGTACTACAACAAGACCGTTGTTGAGGGCGAGGGCGGCATGATTCACTCTGACATCTTCGTTGCTGAGGGTAAGTACCGCTTCAACAAGAATATTACGCTGCGCGGCGAGGCTCAGTATCTGAGCACAAAGGACGACCAGGGCGACTGGTGGTTCGGTCTGCTCGAGCTTTCCGTTCTGCCCAACTTCATGTTCACCATCAGCGACCAGTACAACGGTGCGGAGCACTACTACACATCGACTGGCGCCATCGACGAGTCGAAGGGCACACACGCAGAACACTACATCAACGGCTCTGTCACCTACACTCACGGCGCACACCGTCTGCAGGTGGGCTACGGCAAGACACGCGCTGGCTACAACTGCTCGGGTGGCGTATGCCGCTACGTGCCGGCGAGCAAGGGTGTGACAGTATCATACAACTTTAACTTCTAAAGCCACTATTATGAAACTGAAGAATATATTGTTAGGCGCAGCAAGCGCCATCGCCATTTTCGCAACAGTGGCATGTCAGGAAGTAGATCCCAACGACCGACTCATCTACGTGAAGCCGGCTGAGGTGGGACGCGCGGTGCTCATCGAGGACTACACCGGTCAGGAGTGTGTCAACTGCCCTAACGGCACAAACGCCATCAACAGTATCGTTGAGACTTACGGTGAGAAGAACGTAATCGCAGTGGGCATACACAGCGGTCCGCTCGCATCAAAGGGCAAGACCTCGTTGGCAACCGAAATCGGCGACGAGTACTACAAGCACTGGGACAGCCAGAGCAAGCTCGGACAGCCTTGGGCGCTCATCAACCGCGCCACAGCTCCTAACGAGGACTATAACACTTGGGCAAGCTACGTAGGTGCGCTCATCTCGAAGAAGGCTGCGCTTTCGCTCAGCGTCAACAATATTTATGACGCTACTTCGCGCAAGCTCACCATCGACGTAAAGGCTTTCGGCACCGACGGCAATACAACAGGCAAGCTGCAGGTGTGGCTCATTGAGGACGGTATCGTAGCTAAACAGAAGATGCCCAATGGCAAAATCAACAAAGAGTATGTACACAACCACGTATTCCGCGATGTAGCCAACGGCACATGGGGCGAGGACGTAACCGTGAAGGAGGGCGAGACCACAGAAAAGCAGTACGACTATACGCTGCCCGAGAAGTGGAACGCCGAGAAGGTATCGGTAGTGGCTTTCGTTTACGACAACAACGAGGTGCAGCAGGTTACGAAGAAAGCAGTCTTCGCAGAAACCGCTGCTGAATAAACATATTCTGTTTGAGGTTGTGCGGAAAAACCGCACAACCTCAAACAATTCTTTTAACAAACCATTGATACCTAACGCTAATTAAAAAAACAGAATAATATGAAGAAAATCTTTACACTTTGCTTTGCTCTCTTCTCTGCAGTGACAATGTTCGCACAGGAGACTAAGGGCATGTTTGAATTCGCTACAGCAGACGGTACTGTTGTACCAAGCGGAACAGTAATAACAAAATCGGACGTCGAAGACTTTACAGATCCAGAAGATGAATGTGATACAAAGCAAATCTCAACAGGTCTGTTCGTAAAACCTATTAAGACAGACTTGAACGGAGAGAAAATCTGCGTGAAGTTGCGTCTTAACGTAGAAAGAATCGACCACGGCAGCATCGCCTTCTGTCCGCTTGGCAACTGTAGCAGCGCAATGCGTAAAGGAACATACGAATCTAAGGGCGGTTTCGTAGACAAGCTCGACGACCTTCAGACCGAATGGATGATTGGCAACGACGAAGAAACCTATAAGGCAATGTACGGAGAAGCTAAAGCCAAGCTCACATTGGTAGTTTGCCGCAAGAAGTCTCTGGGCAAGGACCAGCATGGCATAGAGAAGTTCAAATACGAGGATATTGGCGAGAGCTCAACCGTAACTGTACACTTCATTTACAACGAGAAGTCTACCGGCATCAACGGCATCAGCAACGCAGACGCTACGGTAGTGGCACGCTACGCAGCAGACGGTACACGCCTCTCAGCTCCGCAGAAGGGCTTGAACATCGTGAAGCTCTCTAATGGCAAGACCGTGAAATACATTAAATAAAAGAATAAGTTTTAACAATTCAGAAAAGATCAAATCATGAAAAAATTCCTGCTTTCTGCTTTTGCAATGCTGTTGGCTCTCACAGCCGGCGCGCAGAACTTCACAGTAGAAAAGTCACCGAACCCGCTGGGCGTTCAGGCACCGGCTTTCGGCGCATTCAAGGCTCCTGCGAAGGCTAACCTCGCTGCCAACCAGCGTCTCGTAGGCTACTTCGACACCGACGATTGCGACAACTACGTAGGCGTTCCAAACTTCACCGGCAACAATAAGGTAGCCATCAAGCTTACAGCAGACGACCTCGCTCCTTACTACGGCAAGAAGATTGCCGGCGTACGCTTCAATCTGGGTCAGGGCCAGACAGCTAACGGTGTATTCGTACAGAACCTGACACTCGAAAACGGTCAGATTGTTGATATGGCAGACGTCGCTACTTCTGACAAGAGCGTTACATCAGCAGCAGGCGCAACAAACACCGGCGAATGGCATGAGGTGATGTTCGACAACAAGGTAGAACTGAGTTCTTCTTTCCAGAACTTGTTCGTAGGCTTCAACTACAAGCAGACATCAAGCAACTACCCTATCGGCGTTAACTCTGAGGTTGACGGTCCGTTCTTCGTATATGCTAACATCCCTGCTTCGCAGGGCGGTAGCGGTGAAACCTGGTACCAGTTCCAAAGCGGCGGCATGAGTCTCGCTATCCAGCTCATCGTAGAGGGCGATTTCGCACCTAACTCTGTACAACCTCTCGACTTCGGCAACGTAATGGTTGCAAAGGGCAAGACAAAGAACGTAGCTGTAAAATTCAGAAATCTCGGTTCTAAGTTCACAAGCATCGACTACACCATCTCTCTCGACGGCAAGGCAGGCGCTGAGCAGCACCTCGACTTCGGCAAGGACTACGGCGTAGCAGGCACACACACCATAGAGGTTCCGTTCGCTGCAGCTTCTGAGCTTGGCAAGAGCGCTGTTACACTCACCGTAACAAAGGTGAACGGCGCAGAGAACGCATGCGCTATAAAGACAGCTACCGGCACACTCTACACAGTAGAAAGAGAGTTCGTGAAGAGATCGGTAGTAGAGGAGTACACCGGCACCGGTTGCGGATACTGTCCGAGAGGTCACGTCGGCATGCACAACATGCGCGAGCTTTATGGCGACCAGTTCGTAGGCATAGCTATGCATCAGTACAACTCAAGCGACCCGATGTACTACACCTCTTACAGCTTAGGTTTCCAGGGCGCTCCGAGCTGCATGGTTAACCGTTCATCAGGCGATTTAGACCCGTACAACGACTTACCTAAGGCATTCATGGCTTCATTGAAGGAGATGCCGCTGATAGACTTATCAGTAGAGGGCGCATTCAGCGAGGATACTGCATATGTATACGCAAAGGCATCTGTAGAGTCGCTGGTTTCTGGCGACTACGACATCGCCTACATGCTTGTTGCCGATAACCTCTCTGGCACAACAAAGTCGTGGAAGCAGTCTAACTACTTTGCAAAGGGCACTGGCCTATACAATTCACAGAGCAGCATGCCTGAAGACCTCCAGTTCCTTTGGGATGCAGGTTCATCATACGCAGCGACATACAACGACGTGCTTATCTCAAGCTCTTACGTAAGCAGCAAGAACAAGGCCACTCTGCCATCGCTCGTTGCAAACGGCTCTGTAAACAGCTACTACACACTCACAATGCCTACAAAGAAGGCGCTGAAGGAGGCCATCAGAAGCTGTGGTAACGAGGTTTACGTTATCGCTATGGTACTCGACAAGAAGACTGGCGCTATCGTTAACGCTCGCAAGGCCAAGGTGGCTGACTTCGGCACAACCGGCATCGAGAACGTAAACAACAGCTCTGAGGCTACAGTTGTGGCTCGCTACAACGTGAACGGTGTTCAGATTGCAGCTCCGGTGAAGGGCATCAACATCGTTAAGATGTCTGACGGCACAACACGCAAGGTGCTCGTTAAGTAATCGGCGAAGCAGTTATAAAGCAACAGAACAGCTTATATAAATGAATATTAAGGCGTTGCCCTCAGCGGGCAGCGCCTTTTTTGTTGCATTTGTTTTGTAGAGTCAGCAGTTTGCAGTAACTTTGCAGAAAGAATCATTAGGGGGCTTCCAGGGGGTGCACTTGAGACAAATGCACCCCCTGAGAGGTATCAACAGAGCAAGAAGTACACCAACAGAGCTACGTTGGTGCACTTCTTGCTCTGGCAAGCGGCAAAGCCGAGCGGAGACAAGTGCCCCCTGAAGACGCCCCCTAAAGGCACCCCCTGAAGGTAGCTAAAAACTCTAAAACAAATTACACAGATATACAATGGAATGGATTGACAGTCTTTTCACCATACACTCAGCAGTACAGACGCTGGTAGTGCTGGCGCTGATCATCAGCGTGGGCATGGCACTGGGCAAGTTGCGCATCCGCGGCATCTCGCTCGGCGTGGCGTTCGTGTTCTTCATGGGCATCGTGGCGGGCAGCCTCCACTTCACTGCCGATGAGCAGATGATCAGCTTCGCCGAAACCTTCGGCCTCTCCCTCTTTGTCTACGCCCTGGGTCTGCACGTAGGTCCTAACTTCATAGGCATGATGCGCCACGACGGCGCATCGCTCAACGGCTGGGGCTTGGGTGTCATAGTGCTCGGCACCGTGATGGCGCTCTCGCTGTGCCTCGTACTGCCTATCAGCATCCCCGACATGGTGGGCATCCTCTGTGGTGCTACGACCAATACGCCGGCGCTCGGTGCGGCTCAGCAGGCGCTTGCCACACAGCATATATCGAGCAGCGGCGCCGCATTGGGCTGTGCCGTGACCTATCCGCTGGGCGTAGTGGGCGTCATCTTCGCCATGATACTGCTGCGCAAGTTCCTCGTGCGCAAGGAAGACCTTGAACGCTGCCATAGCTCTGACGACGACAGCACATACGTCGGACAGTTCATCTGCGTCAACCCTGCCATCTCTGACAAGACGATAGCGCAGATATCGCAGTCGACCCACCGCCACTTCATCATCTCGCGCATCTGGCGCAACGGAAAGGTTATCGTTCCGATGGCACAGACCGTGATGCAGCACGGCGACAACGTGCTCGTGGTGACCAACCGCGACGAGGTGGCTGCCATGAACATCCTCTTCGGCGAGCATGTGAAGAAAGACTGGAACCGCGACAAGATAGACTGGAACGCCATCGACTCGTCGGTGGAGAGCCGCGTGATAGTGATGACGCGCAGCCGTCTGAACGGCAGAACGCTCGGCTCGCTGCACATGCGCGAGACATACGGCGTGAACGTGTCGAGAGTGATGCGCGGCGACATCAAGCTGCTCGCAACTGATACGCTCCACCTGCAGTACGGCGACCGCGTCACCGTCGTGGGCACACCCGAAGACATCGACCACGCAGAGGCGTTCCTCGGCAACGCCGTGACGGGCCTCAACGAGCCTAACCTCGGCGCCATATTCTTCGGACTGCTCCTGGGTCTGGCGCTCGGCATGATTCCTATCACCATACCGGGCATGAGCGCACCCGTGAAACTCGGCATCGCCGGCGGTCCTATCATCATGGGCATCATCATCGGTTCGCTCGGCGCACGCATACACCTCATCACCTACACCACACGCTCGGCGTCGCTGATGCTGCGCAAGATGGGCCTCTCGCTCTACCTCGCCTGTCTCGGACTCGTAGCCGGCAAGGACTTCCTCAGCACCATCATCCGCCCCGAGGGCTTGATGTGGGTGGGCATCGGCTTAGTACTCACCATGCTGCCGCTGCTCATCGTGGGCGCTATAGCGCTGAAGACGCGCAAGTTCGACTTCGGCACCATCTGCGGTCTGCTCTGCGGCGCAATGGCTAACCCGATGGCGCTCAGCTACGCCAACGACACCATCCCTGGCGAACGCGCCGCCGTGGCTTATACCTCGGTATATCCGCTCGGCATGTTCATCAGAGTGATCATAGCGCAAGTAATAATCATGTTTATGGTGTGAGGAGTGAGTTTTGAATTTTGAGTTTTGAATTTTGAATTATCGGCTACGCCGATTAGGAATTATCCAATTTTGAATTTTGAATTCGCTACTCAAAACTCATAAATTCAAAACTCATAAATTCAAAATTGCCAAAGGCAACAATTCAAAACTCAAAATTCAAAATTCAAAACTCATAAATGCAAAACCCTCCCGATTACCGTCACGACACCGTGCTGCCACTCCCTATGGAGGTGACGGCGAACGCTTGGGCTGTAGACGCAGCCTGCTCGGGCAATCCCGGCCCGATGGAGTATCAGGCTATCGACCTCGCCACAGGAGCGCAGGTGTTCCACTTCGGACCCGTACACGGCACTAACAACATAGGCGAGTTTCTCGCCATCGTACACGCCTTGGCGCTGCTCGACAAGCAGGGCGTAACGGGCAAGACGATATATTCCGACTCGCACAACGCCATTCTGTGGGTGCAGAAGCGCCAGTGCAAGACCAAGCTCGAGCGCACACCGCAAACCGAACAGCTCTACCAGATAATAGCACGCGCCGAGACATGGCTGCGCACCCACCAGATAGTGAACCCCGTGGTGAAGTGGGAGACGAAGCGATGGGGCGAGGTGCCTGCCGACTTCGGACGCAAGGGGTAACACCACTTTTTTAAAAACCTAAAACCTATGCTATACGCCATATATTTCATCTACGGACTGTGCGTCATGTTCTACTTCATGATGTCATGGCTCTTCTATCGCAAGGACAAGGAGATGCTCTCGCGCCTCGTCACGGTGCTTATGTTCGTCATCGGCCTACAGTGTCTGAAAGACCTTTTCTTCATTAAGCCGATTACCGAACTCGATGAGATAGACTGGATGGTAGTGACAGCTGCCGACATGGTAGCCGTGCCGCTTTATGTCTTCGCGCTCATAGAGCTGTGCAGCCCTACGAGCCTCACACGCCGCACAATCGTATTTCATGAACTGTTGTTCATCGTGCCTTTTGTGCTTCTGTCGTTCACAAGAGACGTTGTATTCTATTATGTCATGGTGCTTGAGGCAGCCGTATACGGCGCAAGCTACGTTATATGGGCAACATTTGCCATCCCCAAGTACAACGCCCAACTGAAGCAGCGCTTCTCCTACACCGAGAACATCAACCTGGGCTGGCTCCGCGCCATCTTCTTCTCGTTCACCTTCATTCTTCTTATATGGATTGTCGATTGCATAAACGTCAACTATGCACTCGAGGCTCTGTATATGATAAGCTCGCTGGTGGTGTGGATGTTCATCAGCTACTACATCTACAAGCACGAGTCGGTGCTCGACGAACTCTCCGACCTTGCCGAAGGCAGCAGCGAGAAGACGCCAGCGCCTGCAGAAGCCAGCGACACGGAGATGTCGGAGATAGGCAAGCGCATCAGCACGCTGTTCGACAACGACCGCATCTTCCTCAACCCCAACCTCAAGGTGTCTGACATCGCTACCGAGATAGGCACCAACCGCACGTACGTCAGCGCCTTCTTCAACAAGGAGGCGGAGTGTACGTTCTACGATTACGTGAACCGATACCGCATAGAATACGCCTGCAACCTGCTCACCAACTCGGAGGAGAACATCGTGCAGATAGCCGAGAAGTCGGGATTCAACAGTTCGCAATCGTTTATTCGCGTTTTCAGCAAGATAAAAGGCACTTCGCCCACAAAATATCGCAAGGAAGAAAACGCTTGAACCTCAACGTGTTAGAAAAGTTGTTAATAGATTTTTTACGTTTTGACAACTCTGTTTATCCTTTGTGAACGATAAATTGAGAGTTTGGTAACAAGAGTTTTTGGTTCGTACGCTAACTTTGCAATCGAAACCTAAAGACAAGAAATCGTTACTAACATTAATAACTTTAACTAACACAAAACTTATGAAGATAATCAAGCTCATGGCACTGGCTGCCATCCTTATGCCACTGTTGTTCTCTTGCTCAGGTGGCGGTTCATCCGCAGGTATGCTCGGACAGCTCCCCGACAAGTACGCACAGTTTACTGAAGAGAAAGCCGAACTGAAGAAGGAGGCTGAGAACATCAAGACAGAAGCCGACAAGAAACGCTTCCTCGAAAAGTCGGAGAAGCTCAACAAGAAGTGGAAGGAGAAGCTGGAAGCTACAGCAAAAGACCTCAACGGCAAGCCCATCGAGTTCGCCGAGTCGCAGTTTGAGGTTACGTCTCCCGTATCTCTCGAGTTCGAGGAGTTCTCAAGCAGTTCGGCTCTCACACCTAAGTTCAAGGTGAACGGCGAGGCGAAGGCGGCTTCCGACATCACCACCGACCAGAAGTACTACTACTCTACCGAGAACGTATACATCACCGGCTACGACGCCGAAGGCAAGCAGGTGTACAAGGCAAGAGTGGGCAGCGTAGAGGTGCAGGACGCCGACGGCAAACTGCTCGTGAAGGCAGGCACACCGGTGAAGTTCGACAAGCTCGGCTTCGGCAAGGCGGACGTTGAAGGCAGCAAGCTCGCTAAGAGCTACAAGCTGGAAATGGTAAGATAAGCTGATTGAATGGCGGAGAAACGCTCCGCCACTACCATCACAAAAACTATTAACATAAACCGATACACCCCATAAAACTAAATAATATGGACGAATTGATTAAAACCGTAAGACAGAACAAGACATCTATTGTCATAGCACTCGCTATACTCATGTTCGTAGCGTTCGGCTTCTGTCCAGCCATCGACGTGGCAGGCAAGGCGAAGATCAACGGACTGAAGGTGCTGTTCGAAGGCAGCGGACTCGGTTTCTCACGATTCCTCTCCGTTCTGATATTCCTGGCTCCAATGTTCGTCGTGCTCAACAATTCGGTTAACCTGAAGCTGACGGGCAAGCTGAGCGAGCACTTCTGCACGCTATGCTTCATAGCTGGCGTCGTGCTCTGTCTGCTTTTCGCCATTGCTCTGCCCTCTGGCATCTCTCTCTCTTGGGGCAGCTGGCTCTATATGCTCATATCACTGCTCGGCATAGGCGTATGCCGCATAGATATATTCACTAAAAACTAGTTTAACGAATGAATAGGATCACAAGGCGCATTCTCCATTTAGTAGTGTGGGGGTGCGCCTTTTTCGTTTTTGCAGCCGCCGCATGGGTCGGCTTCTGCTGGCTGAAACGACCTCCGTATCTCGTGCCCGACACGTCGGCGTTCGCCACGGGCGACGTGTTCTTCAGCGTGGGCGACGCATGGGAGTCGGTGGCTGTGCGTGCGCTCTCGGGCTGCACATCGTTCGAGGTGTGCGACTCTACCCCGTCTCATTGCGGCATCGTCATACGCTATGCCGACGGCGTGCGTCTGGCGCATGCGTCTACGGTGGCTAAGAAGGTGGTGATGGAGACGCCGGAGGAGTATCTGCGCAAGAACGGGTCTTACTGCATCTACGCCCGCAAGGCGCCCTGCGCGGTGGATACGGCGGCCGTGAGGCGCACGGTGGAGGCGCTGGTGGAGCAGCAGGTGCCGTTCGACTTCAACTTCGACCACTCCTCGGCGAAGGCGCTCTACTGCACCGAGTTCGTGGTGCATGTGCTCGAGCAGAACAATTGTTTCTGCTTCTCAAAACTCCGCAAAAGAAACTATATGTATCCTAACGATGTGCTGAAGATTATTTCAACGCGTTAGAATGTTCTCCCACAGATTTCACAGATCTGCACAGATTGTTAGGCTGCGTAGGTCCTCCCACGGAATCCACAGATCTCACAGAAGTTAGGGTGCGTTGTTAGTAGCATC
>OCIU01001134.1_pt1 | contig 19597 bp, 19 predicted proteins | sample 1538471 | NCBI WGS metagenome assembly OCIU01 (sample SAMN04571693, study PRJEB22368) | human gut metagenome | biome: human gut; material: stool | host: Homo sapiens | place: Luxembourg | collected 2012-06-01 | reverse complement strand
CAAAATATGAATATGTTTTTAAAAATTTAAATAAATACGATCAAAAAGAACATGATTATATTGAATCTAATTTAATGGATTTTCACAGTAATAATTTAAATGGAATCAATGATGCATTATCATTCTTGATGGAAAGACTCTATGCTTACTATAATAAACAAGTCATGGTTTTCATAGATGAATACGATACACCATTTGTTGAAGCTCACGTGAATGACTGCTATGAAGAATTACGAGGTGGATTATCAGGTTTACTTCATAATTCTTTAAAAACATCGGATTGTTTAAAATATGCACTACTTACTGGAATTCAAAGAGTTGCGAAAGAAAATATTTTTAGTGATCTGAATAATTTAGATGTGAATTCAGTACTCGATACTGCTTATAGTGAGTATTTTGGATTTAACACAGATGAAGTTAACCAATTATTAAATATATATGGTTTAACTTTAAATGATGATGTTAAATCCATGTATGACGGATACAAAATCGGAAGTATTGATATATATAATCCTTGGTCTATATTAAATTACGCTCAAAAGAAAGAATTAATTCCATATTGGATCAATACAAGTGCAAATACAATGATTAAAGAGAATATCAAGAATGCAGATTTAGATTATAAAGATCAATATGAAGATTTAATCAAAAATGGATATTTAGATACACAAGTCAATACGCAAACAAGCTTCTATGAAGTGAAAAGCACTCCAAATTTATGGGGGTTGTTTGTGAATGCGGGATATTTAACAATAGATAAAGCCATTGATATTACGGATAGCTTCTATCGCATTCGAATTCCAAATGAGGAAGTGAATAGAGAGTTTAGAAATTTAACTGAATATTATCTTTCCTTAAATGAAGGACAATTAAATCTACTATTACGTTTCTTGATTCAAAAACAACCAAATGAATTTATCAAAGTAAGAACATCTTAATGTTACCTAGTTATCATGATTTAAAGAATGAAAATAGCTATCATATGATGATGCTTGGAATGTGTTTATGTTTATCTAGAGATTATGAAATTATAAGCAATAGGGAAACTGGAAAAGGACGTTTCGACCTTGTATTAAAGGCAAAATATAGTAAATATACTTCTTTTGTGTTGGAATTTAAATATTTAAAAGGTACTTCTAAAAATTTAGAATCGGATCTTGATAATCTATCAAATGATGCAATTGAACAGATTCAATCTAAAAATTATTCGTTTGATTTAAAAGGAAAAGTGATTTATATAGGATTAGCTCATCATGGAAAAGATGTTAAGATGAAATGGGTTGAAAGATAGGCTTATATGCGGTACTTAGGTACTGCATTTTTTATCGCAAAAAAAAACAAGTCATCTAGACTTGTTCATCGAGAAAATATGTAGCCTCCATATCGGCTGTACTGAGCGCAAAGGCTAAAGGGAACATTTCAAAAGCTTTACCCACATTATTGACGGGGTCACTTCCAGAAAATCCCATATGATAACGAATCGCAAAAGCTTCTTCACGACTAATACGCATGAATGGCTGAATCATATAGACACTTTTTTCGCCATGACCAAATGGAATGTTGTCCTCGAATTCAAAGACATCGACTTGTTTCCACTCACCATTAATTTTCTTGTTTCGTGTGCCTTTTTTATAGACATTGATCTTACATACATCATGAAGTAGGGCAACAAGAGCAATGGTTTCATCGCTGTAGTTCATTTTATATGTATCCTTTACTCTTTGTCTATCTAAATAATCTTTTAAACAATGATACACATGCACACTATGTTCACAAAGACCACCTTCCATATTGCCATGAAAACGTGTGCTTGCAGGGGCTGTAAAAAAATCAGAGTGAGGACCTTCTAGAAATTCTAGAAACGCATCGGCACCTTCACGATGGATATTTTCTTTATAGATTTGAATAAATTCTTCTTTTGCGTTCATACTTTTTACCTATTTAAAAAGCCCAAGAACATGAGATCTTTCCCTGTTAAGTACAGGTGGGCAATCTGTGAACAGCATTAGGATCCCCACGCGTTGCGGGTCTTCAACACAACAATTCAACATCCGATTTCCCTTATCTCGAGTGTAGGAAAAATTAATGTCCTTAGGCATTTCTATAATAACGAACTTCATATTAGAATACAAGTCTTGACTTTTTAGTACCAAATGTGCATAGTTGCAAGTACCCTTAAAAACAAGTAAAATATAAAAGGTGAAATTATGGATGGAATTTTAATTATTGATAAACCGTATGGTATGACAAGCCATGATGTTGTAAATTGGCTTCGAAAAAAATATAAACAAAAAAAATTTGGACACACAGGTACGCTTGATCCAAACGCAACCGGCGTTTTAGTTGTTCTTTGTGGAAAGTCTTGTAAATTGTTACAGTTTTTAAGTGATACAGATAAAGAATATATTGGACAGATCGAATTTGGTAAAAGTACATCAACCGATGATATTTGGGGTGAAGTGGAAGCTGAAAAAGAAATGAATTTGGATTTTTGTTTTTCAGAGGAACTTCAAAAATTTGTTGGTAAGAACCATCAATTGGTGCCAAAGACTTCCAATAAAAAAGTGAATGGGAAAAAATTAATGGACTATCAAAGAGAGGGACTTGAAGTTCCTAAAGTCTATAGCGATATTGAAATTTATTCGATGGAAGATCTTGGAGACTACAGTTTTAAAGTAGCATGTTCGAGTGGAACCTATGTTCGTAGTATTTGTCGTGATTTGGCTTTAAATACAAATAATCTAGGTTGTATGAAAAGTTTAAGACGAACTAAGGTTGGTCGCTTTACAATTGATCAGGCTCAAACACTAGAAGATCTTGAAACACAAGAACCTGTCTTATATCCCTCAATCTATGTATTGGATCATTTAGATAAGATTGACTATCAACCGATTCAAGATGTGTACCAAGGAAAACGCATTCGTTTAGATAATCTAAATCAAGAAGTATGTATTTTAGATGCAGGTGAGCCTATCGCAATTTATGAAAAAGAGCGTGAAGGAATTTTTAAGAGTAAAAGAGGTCTATGGTAATGGAAGTCATTCGTATTGATTATTTACATGTACAAGAAAATTTGCCAAAGAGTTCTTGTTGTATTGGCTTCTTTGATGGCCTACATACAGGGCATCAGGCATTACTTGAGAATTGTATTGCCAAAGCCAAAGAGTTAAACATTCAAAGTGGTTTGATCACATTTGATCCAGATCCTTGGAAAATCTTTTTTCCGGACCGTGTATGTCGTCATATCACAACGTTAGAAGATCGTATACACTTGGCAAGCGTGATGGGGATTGAAGTGATGTATGTTATTACTTTCTCTAAGAATTTTGCAGCTTTAGATGTTGATGCCTTTCATATGTTGTTAAAAAAGATGAATGTAGCACATATTACTTGTGGATTTGATTTTAAATATGCTTCAAAGAATACAGGAAATGTAAATACAATTTCTTCACAAAACTACTTTGATGTTTCAGTGATTGCCAGTGTAAATTCGAAAAACGAAAAAATCTCATCCAGTCGCATTGAGCCATTGATTCAAAGTGGCAAGATGGATTTAGCCAATGAATTATTGGGGTATATGTATTCGATTGAAGGTGTGATTGAGCATGGATTTAAACGTGGCAGTACACTATTGAAGTTTCCAACCGCAAATCTTGGAGCAAATCCCGATTATTTAGTGCCTTCTAGTGGTGTTTATGCAGGCTTTGTATATGTGGATGATACATTTTATGGGGCTATGATCAATGTAGGAAACAATCCTACTTTTGAAAATACAAAAGTTTCTATTGAAGCACATATCTTTGATTTTGATCAAGATATTTATGAACGACAAGTACGCTTTTTCTTCTTGAAAAAGACGCGTAATGAGATTCGTTTTGATGGTTTTGAAGCCTTAAAGAAACAGTTACAGAGTGATATTGTTACTTGTAAAAATGTGATTTTACATGAAAAGCAGTATGTTACAAAAACAGCATCACTTTGGGGTGCGAAAGTTTTTGAGTTTAAATAACTTTTTTGGTATACTAAAAGAGAAGTGAAGGTGAAATTATGGCGAAAGAATATATCGAGCTAGAACCAGGCAATGAATATGGTGTTATTTCTTTAAATAAAACAGTTTTTTCTACAATCGCAAAGAACGTGATCGAAGAAGATGAAAATGTTCAGATTGCAGAAGGAACAAAACCATTTAAGACAGGAATTGTCACTCGTGTTGAGGACAATAAATTGACTTTATCAATTCCTGTAAAAGTGAACCACAAATCAAATGTAAGTGATGTTTGTTTAAATCTACAAAACAAGATCTTTGAAAGTATTTCTTATATGACAGACTTTAAACCTGAAGCGATTGAAATTCAGGTGACTGGATTTATTTTTTAAGGAAATCTTTCGAAGGTTTCCTTTTTTTCAATTTTATGAGTGTATCTTTTGAAAATTATCTTGTGGTAGGTATTAGTTCAAGAGCTTTATTTAACTTAGAAAAAGAAAATGAGGTTTTTGAAAAAGAAGGATTAGACGCCTATCGTGACTATCAAATTGTTCACGAAAATGATGTGTTAAGTCCGGGTAGTGGTTTTGCGTTAGTTAAAAACTTATTAAACATCAATAAACTCGCGAATCGAAAACTTGTTGAAGTTATTGTTATGTCAAGAAACAGTGCGGATACGTCTTTGCGTATCATTCACTCTTTAGAGCATTATGATATGGACATTGGTCGAATGGTTTTGAGTGGTGGAGAAGACATCAGTCGTTATTTATCGGCGTTTGGTGTCGATTTATTCTTATCGTGTAATGAAAATGATGTATCCAATGCGATTCATGCAGGCTTTGCGGCCGGTATGATTTATGCCAGAGATACTAAATATAGTTTTCCTGATAATCAGATTCGTATCGCCTTTGATGCGGATGCCGTATTATTTTCGGCTGAATCGGAAAAGATCTATCAGGAACATGGTTTAGAAGCATTCAATGAAAATGAGATTCTAAACCAGGATGTTGCCTTACAAAAAGGTCCAATGGCTTCTTTATTAAAGAGTTTATCTTGGCTTCAAAATGAAACTAAAGATTTAAATGTATTAAGAACAGCGATTGTGACAGCACGAAACAAAGATACGGGTGTTCGTGTAATAAAAACTTTAAGAGCATGGAATATTGTCGTAGATGAAGTATTCTTTATGCAAGGAGCTAAAAAAGCGGATGTATTAGCTTGTTTTGGCGCCAATATATTTTTTGATGATCAAGATGTGCATGCAGGGCCTGCAAGTGATGTAGTACCAAGTGCGCGCGTACCATATAAAGAAGGAGAAATGTAGATGAATAGACATGAACAACGTGTAGTTGCGATGCAAAGTGTGTATCAACACTTATTATTAGGAAAGGATATTCGTAAATGTGTATTTGATGTAATGAAAGGTTCAAATGACATTGATGGATATTTATATAGTTTAACAATGGGAACAGTTGAAAACAAAGAAGCTTTTGAACAAAAAATCAATGAATTATTACGCGATGACTGGGATTTTGATCGTTTAAGTATGTTAGAACAAGCCATTCTTTTAATTTCTTTCCAGGAAATTTTGGCAAACGATACGCCGAAAGCTGTTGTAATCAACGAAGCGATTACTTTGGCTAAAAAGTATTGCGATGATAATTCTTATAAATTATTAAATGGAGTTCTTGACCAGCTATGAGAAACGAAATGGTTGTAAGTATTTCTAGTGTTATTGCTCGCATTAAAAATGTTTTAACACAAACTATGGATCTAGATGGCATCTGGATTCAGGGTGAAATCAGCAACCTGACAAAACACAGATCGGGACATTATTATTTTTCTTTGAAAGATAAAAGTGGAGAAATGAGCTGTGTTATGTTTTCAAGTTATGTATCACGTTTAAACTTCAATGTAGAAGAAGGCATGCGCGTTTTAGTTTCAGGAAGCATTAATGTATATGAACAAAGGGGCAGTCTTCAGCTTGTGATTCGTCAAATGAAGCAAGATGGTTTAGGTGATTTATATCTTGAATTTGAAAAAAGAAAACAAGATCTTTTAAGGGCTGGCTATTTTGATGAAAGTCATAAAAAGGCTAAACCTGACTATATTGAAAATATTGGTGTTGTAACTGGAGCACAGGCTGCTGCTTTACAAGATGTATTATCAACCATTCAAAGGCGTTGGCCGATGATGAAGGTCACTTTGTATCCTAGTTTAGTGCAAGGTAGTTTTGCACCTAAAAGTTTGATTCAATCCTTGAAAGAGGCTGATACACATTATCATGATGCCTTATTGATTGTTCGTGGTGGAGGAAGCTTTGAAGATTTGTTCTGTTTTAATGATGTCCAGCTTGTAAAGACGATTTACAGTTTAAATACATATATTGTCAGTGGTGTAGGTCATGAAGTGGATACAACATTATGTGATCTTGTCTGTGATCATCGAAGTGTAACCCCTACAGCAGCTGCACAATGGGTGACTTTGGATCAATATGAAGTGATGACTCAAATTTTGAAGGATAGAGAATTGTTGAGGCAAAACATGTCTATGATTTTAAATCACAACAAGTTAAAACTGGATTCGTATAAGAATCATCCGTATTTAAAGGATCCAAAATCTTTTATTATAGAAAAACAATTAAAACTAGATGGCTACAATACACAAATTGAACATGCACTAGAGCTAGAGCTGCAAAAGAAAAATGTCATCAAGAATTATACACAACAGATGCATTTGCGTATGATGAATATAGTAAAGGTACAAGAAAATAAACTTTCTATGGTGCCTGAAAAACTAAGATCGAATATGCAAGTTTTACTACAAAATTCTAGACATTCTTTACAAAAAAATTGTGCTTTATTGGATGCCTATTCACCTTTAAAGGTACTTTCTCGTGGTTATAGTATCTCAAAGATTGAAGATAAAGTTATTAAGCATGTCAAAGATGTCGCAAGGGATGATATAATGGTGACAAGAGTAAATGATGGTGTGATCACTTCATGTGTTGTATCCACTAAGGAGGAATAAAATGGCCGCTAAACAAATGAAATTTCAAGAGGCGATGAAGCGATTGGATGAAATCGTGGCTTTGTTAAATAATAATGAATTGGAGCTTGAAGAGGCCATGTCATTATTTGAGGAAGGCTTGAAATTGAGTGCGCAATGCGAAAAACAATTAAAAAAATTTGAAACAAAAATGGATCAGTTGATGGAGGTGAATCAAGATGATGGTGAATAAAGAATTTGAAGATTATTTATTGATGCGAGTACATGAAAATGATGATAGTCGTACAAAAGATGCGATGGCCTATTCATTGATGAATGGGGGTAAGCGTGTACGTCCTACTTTGTTGTTTTCCGTACTAGAAGGCTATGGAATGGATGCAAGAGTTGGGTATCCATGTGCTTGTGCCATTGAAATGATTCATACATATTCATTGGTTCATGATGATCTTCCAGCTATGGATAATGATGATTTACGTCGTGGTAAACCAAGTTGTCATAAAGCTTATGATGAGGCAACTGCCATTCTTGCAGGCGATGGACTATTGACGAAGGCATTTGAAGTTGCATTGGACAGCGAATGTAGTGCTGAACAAAAAGTAGCTTTAGTAAAGGCTCTTTCTTGGTATGCCGGGATTGATGGTATGATTTATGGACAAACTTTAGATTTACAGTCTGAAAATGATCCAAATCCAACACTTGCACTTTTACAGGAAATTGATCACTACAAGACTAGCAAATTATTAACATTACCATTGGTTTGTGGATGTATCTTAGCAAATAAATTCGATGATGTGGAACACTTCCGTAAGATTGGTCTTGTGTTAGGTCTTGAATTCCAAATGCAGGATGATATTTTGGATGTTACGGGTAGTGAAGAAGTGGTTGGAAAGTCATTGAGTGATGAAGATAATCATAAAGTCACAGCTGTATCTTTATTAGGGCTTCAAGGTGCTAAAGATATGGTTGCTAGCTATGATGAAACAATTCGTAAAGAACTAGGTTTTGTGAGTTGTGATGTGACTTCGCTGACAAAAGTATTGGATACTTTATTAAAGCGTACATATTAATATATGGAATTTCTTTGAAAAAAGGGGTATATTAATAATAGCTAAAACTAGTCTTTAGCGGACTAGTTTTTTTAACGAGGGTTATAAAATGAGAAAGATTAGTCAAGTGTATGACATTGAGTCACCTAGTCAAATCAAAGATATGTCAATTGATGAGCTTACACAATTGTGCAGCGATATTCGAACCTTTTTAATCGAGTCGATTTCGAAAACAGGTGGACATTTATCGAGTAATCTTGGGATTGTCGAAGTCACAGTTGCGATGCACTATGTCTTTGATTCACCAAAAGATAAAATGATTTTTGATGTAGGTCACCAATGTTACACACATAAAATATTAACAGGAAGATCCACTCAATTTGCGACATTACGTAAAAAGGGTGGGCTTTCAGGATATCAAAAGCGAAGTGAAAGTAAGTATGACTGTTGGGAAGCAGGACACTCTTCTACTTCTTTATCTGCCGCATTGGGCTATGCGATTGCACGTGATTTAATGCATGATGATTATCAAGTTGTTGCCGTAATTGGAGATGGCTCATTAACGGGTGGTATGGCACTAGAGGCTTTAAATGATATTGGTTCTAAACAGAAGAAGATGGTCATCATCTTTAATGATAATAATATGTCGATTTCTAAAAATTATAGTGGTGTTGAAAAACGAATTACAGATATTCGTGCTTCTCACTTATATATCGATTTAAAACATGATGTAAAAAACAACTTAAAATCCAATAAATTAGGAACTAACGTATTGAATACATTGTCACATTTCCGTGATAAGATCAAAGATGAAGTGATCGATGCTCCATTATTTAAAGAGTTTAACTTAGATTATATGGGACCTGTCGATGGCCATGATATTGCTAGTTTGATCAAAGTTTTTCAGGCTGCCAAAGAACATGATGGCCCCATTGTTGTACATGTCCTAACGCAAAAAGGAAAAGGCTATAAATTTGCGGAACAAGATAAAGAAGGTAAGTGGCATGGAGTCAGTCCGTTTGATGTCGTAACGGGAAAATCTTTGAGTTTACTTCCACCTAATGAAATTTCCTGGTCACAAGTGATCTCAAATACGGTTATGGATCTGGCGGAAAAAGATAAGAGTATTGTCGCAATCACACCCGCTATGGCGCAGGGTAGTAAATTATTAGAATTTCAAAAACGTTATCCAGATCGTTTTTTTGATTGTGGAATAGCAGAGCAGCATGCCGTTACAATGGCTTGTGCTATGGCTTTAGGTGGACTAAAACCATTTGTGAGTATTTATTCGTCTTTCCTTCAAAGAGCTTATGATCAAGTCAACCACGACATGGCAAGAATGCATGTACCTGTTGTGCTTGGAATTGATCGTTGTGGCTTAGTTGGAGATGATGGTGAAACGCATCAAGGTGTGTTTGATATTGCGATGCTTAGAAGTATTCCAAATCTTGTCTTATCTCAGCCAAAAGATGCCAAAGAAGCACAGAATATGATTTATACGGCCTTTGCCTCTAAGAAACCATTTTGTGTACGTTATCCTAGAGGAAATGTGAGATACGCAAAAAACAAGTCGTATTCATTGATTCCAATTGGTACTTGGGAAAAATTTGTGGTTGGAACACCAACGCAAATTGTGATCACATATGGACCGGATGTGGATCATGTGATCAATAAGGCAAGAGAAAATCAGATTGGCTTACTTGTTGTCAATGCACGTTTCTTTAAACCGATCGATGAAGTTATGATGAAAGATTTATCAAAATTAAATCTTCCTATTACGGTTTATGAAACGGATATTAAGAAGGGCGGCTTATCGAGTGCTATTTTAGAATATATGAATACATTGGATGAAAAAATTCATGTATTAGGTATTGGCGATCACTATGTATGTCATGGTTCGATTCGATCTTTACGTATTCAAGAAGGTATTAGCACAGAATGTTTATTTGAGGAATTAGAAAAACATGGATAAGATTCGTTTAGATAAAGCTTTACTCAATCAGATATCGTCTCGTGCAAAAGCACAGGATATGATTAAAGAAGGTAAAATCAGTGTCAATGGAAAAGTCATCACAAAGGTTAGTTTTTTAGTTGGCGGTGAAGATGATATTGTCGTAACACATACTGAGGATGAATTTGTTTCTCGTGGTGCCTTTAAACTAAAGGGTTGTTTAGATAAGTACAATGTGAATATTCAAAATCAGGTTGTATTAGATATTGGTGCGAGTACAGGTGGATTTACGGATGTATGTCTTCGATATGGAGCTAAAAAAGTATATGCCTTAGATGTAGGTCATCTTCAACTTGCCAAAGAATTAGATCAAGATTGTCGTGTAATCAAAATGGAAGGGCACAACGCTCGTGAAATTGTGCCAGAATGGTTTGATGAATCGATTGATTTTTGTGTATGGATGTTAGTTTTATATCTTGTAAGACCATATTGGAACATGTATTACGTGTTTTATCCATTCGCCATATTGCGATACTTGTAAAACCACAATTTGAGTGTGGTCCTACTGCTTTGAATAAGCATGGCGTTCTAAAGAATTCTAAGCTTGCCTTACAGATTGTTGAAGATGTAAAATCTTTTCTATTTCAATATTATAGAAGCGTTGAAGCGATGCCAAGCATTCTAGAAGGAAGAAGTGGCAATCAGGAATATATGGTGTATGCCAAAGATTTAAGAATATCTTAATGTGAAGATATTCTTATTTTTTTGTTTTCTCGTTCACATGGATTATAATCGTTTATTTTCCTTTGGATTTACGTTAAAATAGTAAGTAGACTTGAGGTGGTTTTGTGATTGAACAATTGTCAGTAAAAGATTATGTATTATTCAAATCTTGTATCATAGACTTTACAGATGGAATGAGTGTGATTACCGGAGAAACAGGTGCTGGTAAATCATTATTAATTGATGCGATTGGCTATTTGAGTGGGAATCGTATTAAATCGAATGTGATTCGTAATGGAAAAGACAAGGCAATCTTATCGATGGTTTTAACATCGAATGATAGAGTCAATGCGATCTTAGAAGAGAATGGCTTTGAGGTTGATGATCAAGTGATTATTTCGCGTACTATTTTAAATAATAATAAGAGTACCGTACGCATCAATCAACAGATCACGACACTATCTTTTGTGCGTAAGATTGTCAATCTATTGGTCGATATTCATTCGCAAATGGATACGTATCGTTTAATGGACACATCTGTTCAAATGGAATTGTTGGATAGTTATGCGAAGACTATGGGTTTAAAAGCTTCTGTAAAGGAAGCGTATGTGAAGTATTCAAATGTCTTACATGAATTAGAAACATTAAAAAACGAAGAATTTTCGGATGCCGAATTGGAATTTTTAACGGCACAGCTGGATGAAATTGAGAATGCGAATATTCAAGAAGATGAATTGGATGCATTAAATGATCAGATTCACGCGGCAACCAGCTGGTATAAAAATTCAGAGGATCTTTCGTCTTGTCTATATGAAATTGATAAAGAAAATGGAGCGTTAGATTCTTTATATACTTTATATAAACAAGCTTCAAAATCACCCATCTTAAATGACTATGAAGAATCATTCAAAAATTTATATTATTCTTTACAAAGTGTGGATGAAGAATTAAAGCATATGCGTGATACACATTCTAATGATTCTTTAGATTTGGATAGTCTGCAAAGTCGTCAATATTTGATCAAAAAATTATATCGTAAATATGGTGGTTCATATACGAGTTTAATGGAGTCTAAAAAGAGTATCACAGATAAGATCGATCGAATAATTCATCGTCAGGATGTGTTTGATAAATTAGAGAAAGAAAAAGAAGAATCGTTTACGGCGTATATGAAGTTGGCAAATGCATTGTCATTAAAAAGAAAAGAAGTCTTTTCTCAACTCGAATCAAAAGTAATGGAACATTGTAAAGACTTGATGTTAGAAAATGCTCGCTTTATGATTTCTTGTATGGAAAAGAAACCTTCAAGCAATGGAATTGATGACATTGAATTTCTAGTTTCTATGAATCCAGGACAGGATTTTTCAAGTTTAAGTGCTTCTGCATCTGGAGGAGAACTTTCAAGATTGATGTTGGCATTAAAAGTGGTGTTCCAAGCAACGAACGGCATCGAAACCATCATCTTTGATGAAATTGACACGGGTGTGAGTGGTAAAGTTGCCTTAGCTATGGGTGCTAAGATGAAGGCTTTATCCAAAAATTACCAAGTTTTATGTATTACCCACTTGGCAAGTGTTGCCGTCTATGCCAATACGCATTATTTGGTCAATAAAAAAGCATCCGCAAGTGAAACCATCACAAGTGTACAAGAACTTGATCAAGACAAAACGATTCAAGAATTAGCTATAATGACGAGTGGTGAAGCGAGTCAAAAAGCGAAAGAATCGATGCAAGATCTATGGGTGAAGATTCATGGCTAGAGTCATATTACATATTGATTTAAATGCCTTTTTTGCAAGTTGTGAAGAAATAAAGAATCCGGATTTAAAAGAGTTTCCAGTTGCGGTAGGTTCCACTTCAAAGCGAGGCGTGATTTCAACTGCAAACTATGAAGCCAGAAAATATGGTGTGCATAGTGCGATGCCTGTTTATGAGGCTTTGCGTCTATGTCCAGATTTAGTATTGATCCAAGGTGATTATGGCTACTATCGTTCCATGTCAGCTCAGTTTTTTGCGTATTTAAAAACATTTACCCATCAAATTGAACCGGCGAGTATAGATGAGTGTTACATGGATGTAACGGATATTATTAAGCGTTATAAAAGGCCTTTGGATCTTGTGTTTGAAATTCAAAATGGTGTTTATGAAAAGTGTCATTTGAATTGTTCGATTGGTGTTGCGCCCAATCGTTTTCTTGCGAAAATGGCGAGTGACATGCGTAAGCCCAAAGGAATCACGGTTTTAAGAAAGTCGGAGCTTTCAACAAAACTATGGCCTTTAAAGATCCATGAAATGAATGGCATTGGTAAAAAAAGCGTGCCTATTTTAAATGAAATGGGTATTTATACAATTGGTGATTTTGCGGATGAAAAGAATGAACAAAAGATCATTCATAGATTGGGAAAATCGTCTTATTCTTTGATTCAAAAGGCAAGAGGGAATTCGAGTGCAACTCTATGTTATTCAACTACACAAAAGAGTATTTCGATTTCTAGAACATATTCCAACGATCTATATTCAATTGATGAAGTGAATAGTTGTCTTGAAAATATCGTTCGAGAACTAACGCATAAGATGCAGCAAGAAAACCAAAAAGGAAAACTTGTTACGTTAACTTTACGAGATACAGCGTTTCATAATGTGTGTCACAGTATGAATCTAAGTCAGTATGCGAATACGTATCCTATGATTTTTGGGGCTTGCAGGCAATTGTTAGAAGAATATTTTGAACCCATTGGCTATCGCTATATTGGTGTACATATTGGGTCTTTAAAAGATGCCAAACAGATTGTAGAACAGATTGATTTATTTGAAACTCCACAAGAAAATACGGATTTTATATTGAATCGTCTGAATGAAAAAATGGATAGTAAATGTTTTATAAAGGCGAGTGATTTATTGAAGAAGGAGGATGCCAGTTGAGTTTAACTTTAGATTATTTTATGGATGAAAACTTGAAGTTATATCAAGATAAAGAGCATTTTCGTTTTAATACGGATACAAAACTTTTAGCTAAATTTGTGCATTTAAAAAAGCAGGAGCGCATTTTAGATATTGGTACCAATAATGCGGCTTTACTCGTTTATTTTGATCAGTTTAATGTCAAAGAACTTGTGGGTGTTGAAATATTAGAAGAGACTAGTAAGGTTGCTCAAAAGAATGCGGATATGTTTATCAAGCATCCTGTAAAAATTGTCAATCAGCCAATTCAAAGGTATGAAGATGATTTGTTTGATGTGATTGTTTCCAATCCGCCATACTTTAAAATGGATGCCAATCAGCTACCGGAACAATTGAATTTTCGTCATTTAGGGAGAATGGAAGAGAATTTGACTTTGGAACAATTGGTCTTCCATGCGAATCGATTATTGAAGAGTTATGGGCGCTTTTATATGGTGCATCGTCCGAATCGTTTAAATGAGATCAATAAAGTTTTGTATGCGAATCACTTTAGTATTCGTAACTTGCAGTTCGCATATGATCATCGTGACAACCAAGTAAAATCGGTATTAATTGAAGCAGTTAAAGAATCAAGTTGTGACATGAAGGTATTAGAACCAATTTATATTTGATTTGTGTTATAATATTTTTATGGAATTAAAAGATGCATTAGAGGATTATCGCTTATATTTGAATGTTCTACAAAGAAAATCAAAGAAAACGCAACAATCGTATCTTCATGATATTGAGGTGTATTTAAATTTCTTAGGTAAAAGAAATATTTTGTTGTGCGAAAACATTTCAGTTTTGGATATCGAAGACTTTTTGGATGTCTATGCCGAAGATCACATTGCCTCGAGTGTTAATCGTATGATTGCGAGTATTCATTCTTTTCATTTGCAGATATCGATTGCGCATCCTGAAATCAAAGATGTGTCTTTATTAATTCATGGGATGAAATCATCTAAACATCTGCCTGTCTATTTGTCGGTGGATGAGGTAAAAAAAGTTTTTTCATCTTTTCAAGACAATCAGATCGACCAATATAATAAAACGATATTAGTTGTATTATATTCTTGTGGTTTGCGTGTAAGTGAGCTTTGTGAGTTAAAATTGAATGATGTACATTTGGCGGAAGGTATCTTAAAGGTCAAAGGTAAAGGGGACAAGGAACGTGTGATTCCGATATCTTCGTATTGTATTTCACAGATGAAATATTATTTAGATTCCATTCGTAGTGTTTGGGATGTAAAGAATGTTTCGTATTTTTTTGTGAATCGTTTAGGCCGTCGTTGTACTCGGCAATATGTGCATTTAATGATCAAAAATAAAGTGAATGAATTAAATTTGAACTCTAAAATCTCAGCACATAGTTTCAGACATTCGTTTGCGACACATCTTTTAGATGGGGATGCGGATCTTAGAATCGTGCAGGAGTTGTTGGGACATTCAAACATTCAAACGACGCAGATCTATACACATATTCAAGATCAGCGTTTAACAAGTGTATATGATCGTTGTTTTCAAAAAATAGAAAAACCAAAGGAGGAGTAGTATATGTCATGTGAAGGTTGTCCTTCTCAAGGAAAATGTGGTAAGAACAGTGAAACATGTGGAATTCAATCGAATCGAGATAACCACATCAAAAATATTATCACTGTAATGTCTGGTAAAGGTGGTGTTGGTAAATCCACAGTTACAGTCATGTTGGCTAAGGCAATGGCTAAAAAAGGTTTAAAAGTAGGTATTATGGATGCCGATATTACAGGTCCTAGTATTCCTAGACTTTTAGCTTTGACAAACCAGCATGCGTATGGAAATGAAAAGCAGCAATTGATTCCAATTGAATCCAAAGAAGGTATTAAAGTGATGTCTTTAAACTTCTTGGTACAATCTGAATCTGATCCAGTGATTTGGCGTGGTCCCGTCATTGGTGGGGTTGTTAAACAATTCTATACAGATGTTGTTTGGGGTGATTTGGATGTCTTATTGATTGATATGCCTCCTGGAACTGGAGATGTTGCCCTAACAATTATGCAGTCCATTCCAGTACAAGGTGTTGTGATGGTATCTACACCTCAACCAATGGTAAGTATGATTGTAGAAAAAGCTTGTCACATGTGTGAGAAGATGGAAGTCAAAGTTCTTGGTATCATTGAAAATATGGCATATTTAGAATGTCCAAATTGTCATGAAAGAATTGAATTCTACAAGAAGGAAGATGTGGAAACATTGTGTAATTCAACTTGTACAAAATTATATGGAACACTTCCTATGTTGGATTTAATTCGTGATATCAATGAATATGATGCATATTCTAAGGAACAACAAGAAAAAGTAGATGCGTATGTAAGTGATATTGCGACTGAAGTCTTAGAAGATATTGCCTAATGGAGTATGTACTTCATCGAAAATCCAATTGTAAAAAAATAAAAATACGTGTAGTCAAAGGAGTCGTTCAGGTGAGCGCTCCTTTCTATGTTTCTAAAAGGGAAATTGATGATTTTGTCAAAGAACAAGAAACTTGGATCAAAAATCAATTAAGCAAGTATACTGTTTCAAAAGAAAATGACAAGATTCCTTTATTGGGGAATGCATATAGATTACATTATATTGATCAACGAAAGTGTTATGTTGAAGATTATGATTTATATTTGTATCCAGATACAAAGTTGATTCAACTATTTTTGAAGCAGAATGCCAAAAAGTATATTGATCTTCGCTTTGAATTCTTTTGCGAACAATTACACATACAGGATATTTCTTTACAATATGGCTTTTATAAAAGTAAGTGGGGCAGCTGTACACCAAGTAAACGTAAGATTTGTTTCAATGTGAATCTTATATTTATGCCTTTAGAATTTGTGGATGCGATCATTCTTCATGAATTAGCGCATTTGTATCATTTGAATCATTCAAAGGAATTCTATGATTTACTTTGCACTTGGATGCCAAACTATAAAGAGATCATGAAGAAAAATAAAAAGAATCCAATACCAAATTTGTATTAAAAAAGAGCTCAACTTGAGCTCTCATTTTTTATACGTTAATTGCGGCATGCATTCCTAATGCATCTTTTTCTTTAGCTAGAATTGGATCAATGAAGTCTTTAAAGAATTCTTCTGTTTGTTGAACAGAACGTCCAACGAAGTTTTCTGGTTTCATGATGGAAAGAATTTGTTCTTTTGTCATGCCAAATTTTGGATCTTGTGCAATACGGTCAATTAAATCGTTTGGTTTACCTTCTTCTTTAACAACACGACCCGCTGCCATTGAGTGTTGACGAATCAATTCGTGTAATTCTTGGCGGTCTCCACCAGCTTTAACAGCGTCCATCATAATATTTTCTGTAGCCATGAATGGTAGTTCTTTTAATAAGTTAGCTTCTACAACTTTTGGATATACAACTAATCCATCGCTTACATTTAAGTAAAGATCTAATAATCCATCCGTTGCTAAGAAGGCTTCGGCAATCGAAATACGTTTGTTTGCGGAATCATCCAATGTTCTTTCAAACCATTGTGTACTTGCCGTAATTGCAGGGTTGATGGAATCGGCAATGATGTAGTTAGCTAGTGCTGCCATTCTTTCTGAACGCATTGGGTTACGTTTGTAGGCCATTGCGCTAGAACCGATTTGTGATTTTTCAAATGGTTCTTCGATTTCTTTCATATGTTGTAATAAACGAATATCATTACTGAATTTGTGTGCACTTTGTGCAATTTGAACTAAAACTTGTAATACTTGCGTATCATATTTACGAGTATATGTTTGTCCGCTGACTGCGAAATATTGGTCGTAACCTAATTTTTCACAAATCTTTTTATCTAAAGCTTTAACTTTGTCTGTATCTCCTTCAAACAATTCCATAAAGCTTGCCTGTGTACCTGTTGTACCTTTGCATCCTAATAATTTTTTATTGTCTAATAAATGCTGGATTTCAATGTAGTCCATATATAAGTCTTGTGCCCACAAGCTAGCTCTTTTACCTACAGTTGTTGGTTGGGCTGGTTGGAAGTGAGTAAACGCAAGACATGGCATGTCTTTGTATTTTAATGCGAATTCTTCTAATTTTTCTAATACATTGACGATTTTCTTTTGTACAAGCTCTAAAGCTTCGTGCATGATAATTAAATCTGTATTGTCACCAACGTAGCAGCTAGTTGCTCCTAAGTGAATGATTCCCTTAGCTTTTGGACATTGTACTCCATACGCATATACGTGTGACATAACATCATGACGTACTTCTTTTTCTCTGGCTTTTGCGACATCGTAGTTGATATCTAAAGCGTGTGCTTTCAATTCTTCGATTTGTTCTTCGGTAATGTCTAATCCAAGTTCTTTTTCTGACTCCGCAAGAGCAATCCAAAGTCTTCTCCATGTCGTAAATTTTTTGTCGTTTGAAAATAATGCCTGCATTTCCTTAGATGCATATCTCTGTGAAAGAGGAGATTGGTAATATTCGTTCATTTGTTCCACCTATTCTAGTTAGTTTTTTCCTAACATCAATATTATATGTGTTTCAATTTTTAAATTCAACTTCAATTGTTGTATAATAAGATAGTATGGAAAAGGAGTAGTTATGAAAACTTTATCTATATTATCTACAAAGCTTAGTGCCTGGGGGCTACACCTAATTGGTAGGGGTGGATCGATGCCTGGGTCGATTGGCTGTAAAGTCGATGCGAATATATTATCGAAATTAAAATTTAATGGTCCTGTCATTTTGGTTACGGGTACAAATGGAAAAACGAGTACGGCCAATATGATTACAGACTTATTTGAAAAGGCTGGATATAACGTGATTTCCAATCGTAAGGGAGATAACTTAAAGGCAGGTATAGTTACTACGTTGTTGACTCACGCAAAACTAAATGGTGAAATCAAAGCCAATGCGGTTGTGCTAGAATGTGATGAATTAAATGTGAGACATATTCTTCCATTTATTCCGGTTACAGATTTTGTGGTCAATAATTTCTTTCGTGATCAATTAGATCGTGCTCGTGAAATGGAACAGTTGATTGATTCAATTGAAAAGGTATTGCCTGCATATAGGGGTCGATTGATTTTAAATGCGAATGATCCCAATGTTGTACGACTCAATTTAGTAGCGAAAAACGCTTCATTCTCTTATTTTGGAATGGATGAGAACAAGTATTCGGTTAAAACGACAAAAGAGGCAAGTGAAGGAAAATTTTGTCCTAAGTGTGGGGCAAGACTTGAATACAGTTATTATCAATATTCACATATTGGTAAATTTCATTGTTCAAAGTGTGATTTTCAAACGCCGGAAATGGACATTTGTTTAAAAGATATTGATTTGGATAAAGAAACATTTTCGAGTGATGGAATACATTATAAATCTCCATATGAAGGAATGTATTCTATGTACAATTGTGCCGTTGTATTGAATGTCGCAAAAAATTATGGTATTTCACAAGATTGTGTTAAGTCTGTATTTAGTCATGCGCCTCAGCCTGCGGGAAGAAACGAAACATTCATATCAAAGGAACAGACTTGTATTTTAAACTTGGTTAAAAATCCTACAGGAGCCAATGAAGTTATGAAGGTCATTGAAAAAGATGATTCGGATAAGACAATTGTGATCGTATTGAATGATCGTGAGCAGGATGGTACAGATGTGAGTTGGATCTACGATACTTTCTTTGAAAAGATTATGAAGGATAGCACAAAGGAAATTATTTGTACGGGTCTTCGCGCAAATGATATGGCTTTAAGAATCTATTATGGTGGCTATAAAGGTCCTTTAAGTGTTGTCGATACTTTGGACATTGCCGTAAAAGCCGCATTAGCTACAAAGCGTACGACATATGCGATTGCGACATATACAGCATTACTTCCTACGCGTAATGCGATCAAGAAGGAGATGGGTCTATGAAAGTAGTTTGGATGTATCATGATATCATGGATCTTTATGGGGAT
>OCIU01001106.1_pt1 | contig 19997 bp, 16 predicted proteins | sample 1538471 | NCBI WGS metagenome assembly OCIU01 (sample SAMN04571693, study PRJEB22368) | human gut metagenome | biome: human gut; material: stool | host: Homo sapiens | place: Luxembourg | collected 2012-06-01 | reverse complement strand
CCCAAATCGGTCGTTAGGGCTTGCTTGGATTTTGGATTTTTAGAAGAATGGATTTTGTTTGGCTTTTAATGAGCAATAGCGAGCTATTGCGAATTAAAAACAAACAAAAGACACCTTATAAAAAACAAAAGACTGCAAGCAGTTATAAAATAACACATAAAACGGCCTAATAACCGATTTGGGTTTAAGATTATTTTAAAATAAATGCGTTTTTCTTTCGCGCATAGCAATTTTTATCTTAACTTTGCACAAAAGTAGTGCCATACGGACCAAAACAATCCTGTTCGTATGCAGAAAAACCACTGACTGAGAATATTTAAAAACCATTTATTAAAAAACAATGAGGGGAAAAATTGATTGTTTCTTACCCTGTGACGACCTTTCGACAAGCAAGGAATTGTTACAAGAGCTCGAACGTAGCAAAACCGTTCAGCACGTTAATCTTCTGGTGACAGCCGAAATGGCAGCAGAAAACTGCACCCAGACAATTGTAGACAACGTTACGTCAACCAAATCGATGCTCGACATTGCACGTCAGGCAGAAGCCGAGTATGTGCTCCTGAGCCTCAAACCCACCAAGATGCAGCTGGGCTACTATGCCCTTGAACGTATGCTCCGCGTTGCTCACGACTCCGATGCAGCAATGGTTTATTCAGACCATTACACCATCGCCGACGGAAAGACCACAAAGCATCCAGTTATCGACTACCAGTGGGGTAGCTTGCGCGACGACTTCGACTTCGGACAGGCGGTTCTCATCAAGACCGACCTTATGAAGGAGTGGGCAGAGAGCGCCCCCGTCGACTACAAGTTTGCCGGTTTCTATGACCTGCGTCTGTTCCTCAGCCGCAAGGGCCAGCTGTTCCACATCGACGAGTATCTTTACACAGAGATCGAGCTCGACACACGTCTGAGCGGCGCCAAGCAGTTCGACTATGTGAACCCGCGCAACCGCGAGGTGCAGATCGAGATGGAGCAGGCTGTGACACGTCACCTCGACACAATTGGTGCCATCGTAGACACCACCAAATATCTCAACCCCAACTTCGAAGAGCAGCAGTTTGAGAACGAGGCATCTATCGTGATCCCCGTCTTCAACCGCGTCAAGACCGTAGCCGACGCCGTTAAGTCGGCCCTCAGCCAGAAGTGCGACTTCAAGTTCAACGTCATCGTTGTCGACAACCATTCAACCGACGGCACAACCGACATCCTGAACGATTTGGAGAAGACCAATCCGCACCTCGTACACATCATTCCCGAGCGCACAGACCTCGGCATTGGCGGATGCTGGAACGTAGCCATCAGCGACAACCGCTGCGGACGTTTCGCCGTGCAGCTCGACAGCGACGACATCTACTCGTCAGAGAACACCCTCGCAACCATCGTTGCAGCGTTCCACGAGCAGAAGGCAGCCATGATTGTGGGCAGCTACCGCATCTGCGACTTCGACCTCAACACCCTTCCTCCGGGTCTCATCGACCACAAGGAGTGGACAGACCAGAACGGTCCCAACAACGCGCTCCGCATCAACGGTCTCGGCGCTCCCCGCGCCTTCTTCACACCGTTGCTCCGCCAGATCCATTTCCCCAACACCAGCTATGGTGAGGATTATGCTCTCGGACTGATGTTCAGCCGCAAGTATCGCATCGGCCGCATCTACGATGAGCTCTACTGCTGCCGCCGTTGGGGTGGAAACAGCGACGCTTCGTTGAGTATTGAGAAGACCAACTCTAACAACCTGTATAAGGACCGTCTGCGCACAATGGAGGTGCTTGCACGCCAGAACATGCACAACGGTAAAGACAACAGCGACGACAGCTCGCTGCAACGTTTTTTTAACCGCCAGCTGGAGACCTGGGATGATGCACGGCAACACTTCCGCGACTTGCAGAATGTGAAGACTCGTGACCTCTCAGTTGGCGAGAACACAATCAGGCTACAATTCAACCCAGCCCGTATGGTATCGACGGGAGCCAAAATAGACCAAGCTACTCTTAAGAAGCGTCGTTGCTTCCTCTGCGCCGAGAATCGTCCAGAGCAGCAGATCGAGGTACACATCGACAACGATTTCACGCTGTTGGTGAACCCGTTCCCCATCCTGCCCACCCACTTCACGATTCCCAACAACAGCCACACACCGCAGAGCATCAAGGAACACATTGGCGAGATGTACAAGGTGCTCACCGAGTATCCCGAGCTCATGGTGTTCTACAATGGTCCCAAGTGTGGAGCATCGGCACCCGACCACATGCACCTGCAAGCAGGTACAAGCGGCATCGTGCCCCTGCAGAGCGGTTGGCAACGCTTGAGCCGCAACCTTGAAGAGGTGTTCACCGACGGCGATGCCACCATCTCGGTGGTACACGGCTTCGTGACAGGAGCCATTGCCATCGTGAGCCACTCACAGGAGGCAGGCGTGAAGGCGTTCCAGAAAGTTTACGCCTCTATGCCTCAACGCGAAGACGAGACCGAGCCGATGATGAACATCGTGGCATGGCGACAGAACGACGAGTTCGTCATTGTTGTCATACCGCGCGCCAAGCACCGTCCCGACTGCTACTTCGAGGAAGACGAGAGCCGCAAGGTGCTCGTAAGCCCGGGAGCGCTCGACATGTCAGGCATGCTCATCACACCCCGTCCTGCCGACTTTGAAGGCTTGACAGGAGAGCAGGCACAGGCCATCATCGCCGAATGTGGCGTGAGCGAAGCCGCTGTCGAAGCAATTGCTGCCAAGGTTAAAGCCTTGTGCCAGAGCGAGAGCACGGAGGAGCTGCCCATGAACGGCAAGGAGCCCAACGTGTCGGTAGGCATCGTGAGCGGCGAGAAAATTTCGTTCGCCCTCAACAAGCCTTACACAGCCAAGGGCGAAAGCATCGTTGGCGAGCAGACCGTTGAGTTTTGCGAAGGCGGCATCATGTGGAACGGCAACCAGTATCGCGAACTGACGTTCCATCCATCATCGCCCGACTGCTCCTTCTCGCTTCACGACGTGACCATCGGCGTCAACTTCCACTGGGAGCGCAAGGAGACGCAGACCTTCCTCGGCACGCTACGTCTGGTAGTGGAGGCCGACAAGATTTGCGCCATCAATGACCTGCCTGTGGAGAAATATCTGGAGAGCGTCATCTCAAGCGAAATGAGTGCCACCTCGAGCCTCGAACTGCTCAAGGCCCACTCGGTCATCTCACGCAGCTGGCTGCTCGCACAGATAGAGAAGCGCCGCAAGCTCAAAGAGGGTTCCAACAATTTCTTCTCGTTCATAAAGAAAGACGATGAGCTCATACGCTGGTACGACCGCGAGGACCACACCATCTTCGATGTGTGTGCCGACGACCATTGCCAGCGCTACCAGGGCATAACCAAGGAGACGAGTCCCAACGTGGCCGTGGCCATTGGTGCCACGCGTGGCGAGGTGCTCATGTCTGAAGGCGACATCTGCGATGCCCGTTTCAGCAAAAGCTGCGGCGGTGTGAGCGAGGAGTATCAATATTGTTGGGAGAACATCAAGATGCCTTACCTCCTTGCCGTGCGCGACACAGCCAAGGGCGTGAAGGACGAGGACACCATTCCTGACCTCACCGTCGAGGCAGAGGCCGACAAGTGGATACGCACAGCGCCCGACGCGTTCTGCAACACCCACGACAAGACCATCCTGTCACAGGTGCTCAACGACTTCGACCAGGAGACCACCGACTTCTATCGTTGGCGCGTAGAGTACACCCAGCAGGAGCTTCATGACCTCATCACCGAGAAGATGAAGATGGATCTTGGCGACATCCTCGACCTCGTTCCCGTGGAGCGTGGCAAGAGCGGTCGTCTGTGCAAGCTCAAGATTGTGGGCAGCAAGCGCTCGTTCACCATCGGCAAGGAGCTTGAGATACGCCGCGTGCTGAGCACGTCACACCTCTACAGCAGCGCCTTCGTCACCGACAAGGCTGACGTTGTGGACGGCGTGCCACAGAAGTTCACACTCATAGGTGCCGGTTGGGGCCATGGCGTTGGCCTGTGCCAGATTGGTGCCGCTGTGATGGGCGCTCAAGGCTATAAGTATGACCAGATCTTGCTGCACTACTATCGTACGGCCGATCTCAAAAAACTGTATAAGTAACAACAGACAATAACACGAGTGACGGGCAGACAAGGAGCCAAGCCGCTGTTGCCCGACGGTCAGCCCCGTCGGCACACACAGCCCACTTCCTGGTCTACTCGTCACTTGTCAGTTGTCTACTAAAAAACTAAAACCGTAAACAATGAAATCACTAAAGAACATCAATCCGTGGGCATGGATCTCGACCCTCTATTTTGCTGAAGGTCTGCCTTACGTTGCCGTGATGACCATATCCGTCATCATGTACAAGCGTCTTGGCATCTCCAACACCGACATCGCCCTCTATACCGGCTGGCTTTACCTTCCATGGGTTATCAAACCCTTCTGGAGCCCCTTCGTTGACCTCATCAAGACCAAGCGTTGGTGGACCCTCACCATGCAGTGGGCCATCGCCATCGCCTTTGCTTGCATAGCGTTCTCCATCCCCACCCCCTTCTTCTTCAGGCTCACGCTCGCCTTCTTCTGGCTTGTGGCCTTCTCATCGGCAACCCACGACATCGCTGCCGACGGCTATTATATGCATGCGCTTACCGAGCACGAACAGTCGTTCTATGTGGGCATCCGTAGCACCTTCTACCGCATAGCCACCGTTGCAGGCCAGGGTCTGCTCGTCATCCTCGCCGGCTTTATCGAAGAGTCGAGCGGCAACATACCGTTTGCATGGCTCGTGGTGTTCGTCGTCCTGTCAGCTTTCTTCCTGGCATGCGCCATCTACCACACCGCCGTGCTGCCCAAACCAGCCAGCGACCACCCCGTGCCCAACGTAACGGCAAGCAACATCATGCACGAGTTTTTTGCCACCTTCAAGGCGTTCTTCCACAAGAAGCAAGCCCTAGTGGCCATTCTCTTCATGCTGCTCTACCGTCTGCCCGAGGCACAGCTCGTGAAGCTCATCAATCCGTTCCTCCTCGACCCGCTGGAGAAAGGCGGTCTGGGTCTCACAACCAAGGAGGTGGGCCTTGTTTATGGCACCGTGGGCATCGTTGGTCTGACGCTCGGTGGCATCATTGGCGGCATCGTGGCAGCCAAGGGCGGTCTAAAGAAATGGCTGCACCCCATGGCTTGGAGCATGTCGCTCACATGTCTGACCTTCGTCTACCTGAGCTACTTCCAGGATCACTCGTTGTTCATCGTTAACCTGTGTGTCTTCATTGAGCAGTTTGGTTATGGCTTCGGCTTTACAGCGTATATGTTGTTCCTCATCTACTTCTCAGAGGGCGAACACAAAACATCACACTACGCTATCTGTACAGGCTTCATGGCCCTCGGCATGATGCTCCCCGGCATGGGTGCCGGCTGGCTCCAGGAGACCATCGGCTATCGCCACTTCTTCGTGTGGACGATGATTTGCTGCGCCGCCACCATCCTTGTATGCTACTTCGTTAAAGTGGATCCCAACTTCGGAAAGAAGGTTGGTGAAAAGAAATAAAAACACAACATCTTTATGATAACAGACAGCCAACAGACCGATTGTCAGCAAACTGTTGGTTCAAGGAGAGACCTCCATTGGACCGACCGCCTATGGCTTGCCACCATGAGCATAGCCAATGGGGTGCCCTTTGCCATAATCTTTCTGTTGGCTGTCATGTTTAAACGCTTCGGTCTGAACAACTCTACCGTGGCTTTCAACATCTCGTTTGCATGTCTTCCGTGGGTCATCATACGCCCCGCTTGCCATCTGCTGCTCCGGCGCGTGGGATGGAGCAAGGACGTGTGGCTCCTTGCCACCGAACTGGTCATTGCCCTTTCCTTGCTTCTCATGTCAGAATCTGTTGCTTCTGACCTGTGGTTTCAACAATCGATGATTATGCTCATCGTCATCACGACATCAGCCACCATCCACAATCTGTCAACAGAGAGCCTTTACAAAGAAATAACGTGCAACCCCTATCCCACCGTTCTGCGCCCCCTCTTCGTGGCGTTCCATTCTGTAAGCCTGCTCTTCTGCGTGGGCTTCCTCACCATGTTTGCTGGCAACATTGAGGTTGTAACGCGCAACCCCCAATCGGCCTGGGCCACCACTCTTCGTGTGGCAGCCCTGTTCTACGGCCTTCTATGGGTGTTTCACCTGCTTAAAGTGTGGAAACGCAACAGCCCCTCCTCATCCGATGCCGACATCAACAACCTTGCCAACAGGCACGAGCTGCTCCGCGCCATGCGCCTGTTCTTCGGCAAACGTTCTGTAAGCATAGGCGCCATGTTCTTCATGCTCTTCATGCTTCCTCAGGGTCTCACATGGGTTGTGTCGTCCCTGTTCATCATCGACTCCACCCACCGTGGCGGTCTCGGCCTCTCGCCCCAAGAGTATGGCCTCACCGTTGGCACCGTAGGCACCATTGGCTTGACCATTGGCACCCTCCTTTGCTTACGTCTTCTCAAGCGTTACCCTTTCCACCGCCTTCTCTTGCCCTTCTCGGCAGCCTCCCTTCTGCCAGCCATCGCCGGCATGGTGCTCAGCCACATTGCCACCTCTTCGCTTGCTTTTGTCAACGTGTGGGTGTTTCTCTCACATGCCGCCATCGGCGTCGTCGTGACAACGTTCATGAGCTTCCTTGCCTATTACAGCTGCGGCAAATTCCGCCCCACGTTCTATTCTATCGGCATCGCCCTCCTCTTCCTGTCGCTCTTCCTCACAGGCCTCTACTCTGGTAGCCTTCAACGCTATTATGGCTACCGTGTCTATTTTGCTTTCGCCCTTGCCGCCAGCGTGCTCTCCCCGGTAGCCGCCACCATCCTCAAGCTGTTTTGCTTTAGGAAGAACACAAAATAAAGAAAGGAAAAGAGGAATGATAAAAGATAAAGGAAGGAGAAAAAAGAAAAGAAGGAAGGAAAAAGGAGGAAGGAAATAAATAAAAAGAAGGAACGAACGAATAAAGGAAGAACGAATAAAGTAAAAAAGAAGGAAAAGAAAAATAGAGGAAGTAAAAAATTGTCCCTATTGTCTCTATTGTCTTTAAAACAACGCAAGCAAGACCCGCAAGCAAGAACAAATAAGAAAGAAAAGAAAGAGAAGATAATAAGGAATAAAAAATAAAGATTGTCCCCCTTTGTCTTATAACCCAAGGCAGAAAACATAAAAACAGGTAAAAACCATTATGAACAAGAGAGAATATGCCAAGGCAAACCTCGACTGGCTTGCCGCAAAAGCAGAAGAGGAAGGCGTGAAGCCCCTTCCTCGTGGAGTTTATTATAAGGTGTTGAGCGAAGGCGTGAACGACGGTCGTCATCCCTCGCCGCGTAGCATCGTGACGGCCCATTACACCGGTCGCACCATCAACGGCAAGAAGTTTGACAGCAGTCGTGGTGGTGCCCCTCTTGCCATCCGTCTGTGCGACCTCATAGAAGGTTGGATTGTTGCCATGCAGCAGATGTGCGTAGGCGACAAGTGGGAGGTTTACATCCCCGCCTCCATGGGCTACGGCAAGTTCTCGCAGCCGGGCATCCCCGGAGGTTCTACCCTCGTCTTCGAGATTGAGCTGTTAGGAATAAGCTGATAGTTTTTCTTTATCCCGCTTGCGGCTCCAGCTTAAGCTAATGCTGATGTTTATGCTTAAGATGAGTTTATGCTTTTATTCAGATAAAAGTGTTATTTTTGCATTATAAGTAGGTGTTCAAAATTAATTTAAATGATTCTATGCTCTATTTTGGTCTGTATGTTCAGCTCCGAAGAGGGAGTGTAGCGGGCTACACGACCGATGAGAGCTGGGCATACGGGCCAAAAGAGAGCGTAGAGGCATTTGAAAGCATTACCTTTTTTATAAGATTCATATATGCGATTAATTTTGAACACCTACTTAAATCAAAAACAGAGATATGGAGCGTCTGAAAAGGCAAACAAACAGGCTCCAAGAGATAAAAATAAGCACCAATAACCGTTATACAGAAATGAAGCGAACAATTTTCCCTTACGATTTTTCTCCATACTATCCCATTGGAATTCAGCCATGCCCCATGTATGTGGATGTGGCAAATCGTATTTATGACAGAATGAAGGACATGGACATCAATTTGCCTAATGATGACAAGCTGAAGAAAGAGATTGCCATCAATGTGGCAATCTACTATGAGGACAAGATGTCTGGCATCGGGCTATGGAACGCATTTGTGGGTAAGCACTTGCTCAAATATGCACACTCGTTGCCCTTCTTCGACGACTTTGATGTTCTTGACAAGAATGATGTGAACATAAAAGAAGTAGAGCTGTTGGTCTGGTTTGTTTTGTCCAGAAATTTTGATGACCGTTTCCTCAATCCTTTAGCAATGCAGGAAAACGCATCAAACATCATTATGGAGGTTCTTACAGAGGATGATGAGGTAGAAGAGAACTGGGCTTTGCATCATTTCATTTATAACCCTGACACGGCTAACGACTATTTCAAGTTGAAGCATGTGCTGATATGGCTTCGTCGCTCCTACCTTCTATGCTCTCCTTTATCGGAAGACAGGTTTGAGAGATATGTCGACTCTTACTTAGAGCATTTTAACAAAAGTGAATCAACCTACTATGCAGAAACTTCTTTCTCCATGAATTGCGAGATAGGACCAATGGCAGAAAAAGCCCATCTATGGTTGGCTGACATGTATTTGGAAAATGACATGCATGAGGAGTCTGAAAAACTAAGGTCTCTAAAATATTGCCAGCAAGATTTGTTTGAGGTGATTGATGCTGATTCAGAATATGCTGTGGTGAAGAACTCGAATGACGAAGAGTTTAAAATGAAGAACGCTTATCCTGACATCATCTTTAAAGGCTCTTATTTTTGTACAGCACTTGTAAAGTTTGCTGACAATGATTGGGAAATCAATGGTGTGGTGTTCAACGCGAATAAAGCCATTTATGACAAGAAGCATGAGCAGCAGGCTACATTGAAGAAGTCTTACGAATGTGCCTATCCTTTATATATGAAACGTACAAAAGGTAAGCGCCTTGCTTTTTTTGAGGACACAAAACAGCTGAAAGCATGGTTGAAGAAAATAACGCCAGAAATGGATATGGACCATTTTGGTTATCAGTTGCCTATTGGCCAGCAAGTTGTTTTTATTTCAGAGAAGGCAGGAATAATCTTTGCACCAGACATCATTCATGCAATAAAATGCAGCTATAACCCTTACTACAAGAAATGTGATGCGTATACATTGCAACAAGAAACGATGGATGCTCTTATCAATACGAAAATCATGCATCCAGAGTTGCTGCATTATCTGCTTGAGAACAACATGTTACAGGATGGTGATTTAAGCGGAAACTTTCCAAGCGAATTGGGTAAGCATATCTTTACTCGCAATATCGACTTCATTGCCCGCAATCATCGCAGACATCTTTATTGGGACCACGACTTTTAACAATTGAGCCCCATTGAAAAAGGGCTCAGTAAGCCAAAGCAACATAAAGAACGAGGAGGTGAGCACGTTCAGAAAAACCTATAAGTCGCTCCTTGACGACCTGCGTTTTGATGTGGTATAAGAAGAAAAGGCCATGACATCTATGTAAAGCGTTTCTGAAGCTCTTTTCATGCATAATAAAGTTATTCAGTAAAGGAATAAATTTGTAGTAAAGTAATTTAGTAAAAGCAAGAGGGATGATAAAAACAGCAATAGATATGAAACAGACTTTTAAATGTTTAATAACGCTCTTAATAGCTTTATTTTGTGCAGTTAATTATGCTGAAGGAAAGGTACCTGTAAGGGTACTTAGAGACACTATCCGTATTTCTGTGGATGATTTGCCACGATATACAGGAAACATGAATGTAGAGGTAACAAAAGACACCACGATATTTTGGATGTCTTTTCTTTCACATGGCGATTCTACAGAAATAAAATGGATTAATATAAGAATTGATGATTTAAGTGAAGACACAGTCAAATATATTCGCAATTCCATATTGGATTTTTACTATTACAAAACAAAGAAAAAGTACAAATACTATCGTAGTTTAAAGTACACCATTGAGGAAGATCCTGGACCTGGCGGCGTTATTGTCGACATTTGCAAAGCAACTGGCAAGACTAATAGGTTCTGGTTTTACTTTACACACAACATAATGAGCAACAAGCCGTCGGATAATGGTGCTGAGAGCATTATATATTCGGATGAGTATAAAAGGTTTTTAAGTGTGCTGCTTGAGCTTACATACAAATACACAACCAAGCGCAAAGGTCCATGGCATGAAACTCGTCCTGGTCTCTATGGTTGGTATTGGTGGGAATGAATGTTTAGGATTATATGACAATGCGAAAATCACAAAAAGAAACAGGCTTTAATGTCATGCAAAACAGGCTTTAAAACCATGCGAAACAGGCTTTAATGTCATGCGAAACAGGCTTTAAAGTAATCGTACCCCGGTCGGGATACGCATGTACCTCAGTCGGGATACATGTGTACCTCGGTCGGGGTACATGCGTACCTCGGTCGGGGTACGATGATTTAAAAGGCATTTTTAGATAACATTACGGTAACAAAAAAGAGGTTGTATCTAAACGAATAGTTTGATACAACCTCTTTTTGGGTGTTGCCTTGTATAATACTTATATAATAGAAGGCTTATTCTTTATATAATAAAAGGCTTATTTTTTAACATCAGTTATTAAACTGCCATATTGCTTTTAACCTGTTATTTCGTCATCCAGATCCCCTTCTCGTTCTTCGTAAATGCCATCGAGATCATTGTCAGGTCCCCATTGCTTGATAGGATTTGGATCTGAAGCAGCGAGGAAACTACACTTCATGTCGCAAACCGTAATGCTGATTGCAGGAGCTATATATTTTTTCTTTTTCATAAAATCTTATTTTTGTTCTCTAAAACATTTTTGTTCTCTAAACCCTTTTTCTTACTTAACAACCACCTTCTTGCCGTTCACGATGTAGATGCCAGGCTGCACACCCAGCATGTTGTCTACACGCTGACCGTTAAGGTTGTACACCTTGGTGTTGTTTGTGCTGATGTCGGCAAAAGGCACGTCTACGCCCGTTGTCTCACCATCTCCGAAACCAAAGGTAAGAAGCTTGGCATTTTCAGAGTTAACCCATGAAGGATCAAGCCAGCAGCGGTAACCCTTCATCCAGTGGTTGGTCTTGGTGAGGTGATAGAGCTTGCCGTTGTTCCAGATGTAGTTGTATGCATCAAGATTCTGATGATTATCATAGCTGCCATTAAACTTCAAGTCGGTCATACCCCATTTGGTTGTGATGGCTGCATCTACATGGAAATCGACGCTTACAGGATTGTTAGCTTTGGCATCGTCGTATGTGTAGCTTATGCCACCAGCTGCGAGCGAATTGTCCACAGTATAAACCTGACCCGTTAAAGGTCCTGCATCGATAGTCCGCAGGGGGTTATTTTCTGCTATTACATGTTTCTCAACAAAATCTTTAGCGACCTTGATGATGTAAGGCTTGTTGGCAACCAAATATGGGCTTTGCGCATCAGTTTCCTCCACCAGACTAAATCCGATGACCAAATTGCCGTTGTTTGTTTCATAAACCTTGTTTGCCTGAGCAAGCTGTGCCGTTTCGCCAAAGGCTTGGGCAAACTGTGCTTTGGTCAAGCTTACAGGCATGATGAGCGAGTTCCAACTGCCACCCACGAAAGAGCGCTGGAAATACATCGTCAGATTTTCCTTGTATGTCTTTGTGCTCTTTTTGTTAAGATGCACGTTCTCTTGGAAAACGAGGTCTTGCTTGCAGTCGTCTGCAGGCTCGTCCACATCAGGTGTGCCGTCACCGTCCTTGTCGTTGCGCAGCAGGAGACCATAAACAGACAGTCCTGTAAGGAGATCAAGCCCAGCACCTTCAGTAATAGCCACCTCATCATAGTCGGCTGTCGGATTTATAAAGATGTAACCCTTGTCGCCAAGAGTTATGACATTGGCACCAAGCACGCTCCAATCGTTGAAAGTCTCTACAGGTTCATCCTGGCCTGTCTTATAAGTTTTCACAACGATGGCATCGGCCAAGCTTACACCTACGCCTACAGCATCCTTGTTTATAACCACTACAAGCTGCTTGTTACGCGTTGCAGTAACACCAAGTTTTACGGCAAGCACCGAGCCTGATGCAAGTTTCAATCCTGTAGGGAAGGTTGTCTTTGTTTCAAGAGAACCGTCAATGCAGTTGGTGAGGTCTTTCAGACCGTTTCCGCCGTTTACCCCTGCGATAGACTGTGTTCTGTCAGCATCAATGCTGGCATTTGTTTTGTCGAACGAAATTTTTTCTGCACCCGCCAATGGGTCATCGAGCACAGCATCTGCATCGGCTGTGTAAGCATAGTAGATGTTCATCACGCTGAGGTCTGCGCCTAACAGACCAGTAGAGTAGAGACGTATTTCGTCGAAAACAGTAGATGCAGGAACATTGATTGAATATCTGATCTTATGCGAGTTCTGACTACCAATCAGCTTGGCTGCTACGGCAGCTGTGGTGACACCATCAGCAACCTGTTTGCCTTCGTTATAAAGTCTGACATTCATCAGCTTGAGCACATCTGCACTAAGGCCTGTGCCCTTGGCTGTTACAACGAAACCAACCTGGCGTTCACCGCTTTGGCGAGCATTTATTTCATCAAAGATTTTACCATCCTTTTTCTTAACGCTACAGAGGTAAGAGTCGCCGATAGAAACGCCACCGAAATAGGTTGCATAGCTGCTGAGATCAGACGAGATGATGTTATCTGAGTTCTTGACAATAGAGAGAATATTAATGCCGGTGCTGCTTCCTTCGCCCATTTCATAAGTAGGATTCTTTGGGTCTCTATTATAGAGCACGTTTTCCCTCTTGTTTTCCGGTTTCTGCTCGGTAGAGCCACCCCAATTTATTGTGATGGTCTGGAAGCAATTGTCCTTGTCGCTCTTTAGCATCATCTCTACCGTCACTTTCTCGCCGGTATTGTTCTTGTAGCTATCTGTCTCGCTGAAATCGAGAGTGTTGTTTGTTTGATCTAACTTTACGTTTTTGTCAGATGTCGTTTTAATGCTCCATGTTGCATTTGGGAAGTTTTCCTTATCCCATTTGAGCTGATAATGAGAGTTGCAATTGCAGAGGTCGAGACTTGCCGCAGGGCTCATCTCACATTGATGGCCAGCTGATTCGGGCTTTGGAATGATGAAGGCATAGTTGGCGGTGACACCATTAGCAACTTCCACTCCCATTGTTCTGAATTTGATGCCTGAGAAATCAACAGGAGCCTTAATGGATACTTTCTTTTGTTCGCCACCTATAGAAACAGACAGCACAGTTGTTTCTATAGCTTTTTTGTAAATCTCCTTGCCATTCTTATCAAGAAGATAAATGACAGGGGTTACGCCTGCACCAATCAGAGCTCCATCGCTATACACAAAGCCAGCTTCTGTTCCTGCAGGGAATGTTTCTGTGCTCTTTCCATTATTATTATTAGCAATGACTTGTGCATAACCAGAAGAGCCAAGCTGCAAGAGTGCAGAAATTACGATGCCATTTGAAAGGTTATCGTCTATAAGATCTCTGTTAAGGTAATTCTGGTCACCTATCAATAAATCTTTCGTGCTTGATTTTGCATTTAATGTAATGTTCTCTTCGTATTGTTTGATTTTCGTTTTCGTCAACGAATATTCCGCATCACCCACGAAAGCATAATAAATCTTCAGACCGTTTACGGCATCAATATTCACGCCGCTTTTTCCGATGAGCGCAATCTCATCATAGTCTTCTGTAGGCTGTTTGGCAGCAACGATATCTACGAGATTGTTGTCTAAACTAACACTACCAAGAGTAAGCTCAAGCACAGAGAAACCAAGCTGTTCTATATCAGATGTCAACAAAGTCTTTCCATCTTTGTAGAAACGAATTTGGTAGTTTTTTTTCAGAACATCGAGCTTCAACAAGCTGCTTTCACCAGAAATTTTGAAACCAGCCTTTGTGTCTTTGTCGATGTAGTGTTTCATGTCTTTCACAGCGACAATAGGCGATCCGACAATAAGGTTAACGTTTGCTACACTTGGAAGAGTGTAATAGTTGTCAAGATCATCATCGCACAAATAGGAGAGGTCCTTAGAACCAGAACCAACAGTTACACCATCAGCAAGGCGGCTTACCATACAGTTATGGCCAACAAGCGCCATGCGCGATTTCATCGGGTTACGAGAAAATTCCCCCCCCTTGCTATAGTAGGTATTTGCCTGTCCTACTGCCTTCAGGGGAAGCAGCATGAAGATAACAGCCACAATTGCGGCTGCTTTAAAAACTTTGAAATTCATAAGATTCATAATCGTTTTTAAATGAATAACAATTTTTTAAAAATTACTTATTAAGAGAGTTTATTATTTGTTTTCTATCGTCAGCTTATATAACGTTTTGGGGCTGAATGAATCAACCTTTACGAATAGCATTTTTCTTTAACCACGTTTTCTTCTTCGGGTTCTGCCGCCCGTGGCTTCCAACTCTTCGGTGTTTTTAGGCATGTAAAGCCTCACCCTCCTTGTCTGACATATCGGAGGTTTTAATGTCCTTTCTCAGCTTTTATGCTTTGTAAAAGACATATTTGTTTTGCGCCAGACAATCAACATTATACATTAATGATAGTCTGAAGCTTTGTTTTCTAATAAAAAAGTGAAGTATATTTATTCCTTTTCAGACATTATTATTTTAATAAATGCCCTCCAATTCAACATTAGCCATCCTGTAATACAATTCTGTTTTTTACATCATTTTTGTTCTCTTTTTGATAGTTCTGATTTTCGGGTGCAAAATTACAAAAAAAAACAATAAGGCTTATATGTTTAAACAAAAAAAGCAAGAATACACTGTTAAAAATTATAACTTACTAAAAATCAACGTTATAAGATATTTTAATATCACAATATTATTCGACAATAAAACAAATATTTCCCCTACATTAACATTTATGCAATAAGAAAACTCTATTTTTGCAATGTCCAAATTACAATTCATAAGTTATCTTAAAACATAAAAGATTTTGGAAGAAAATGCTCTTGCGAAAGCTTAACATGCACCATATTGTTTTTTCTAAAAATATTTTTGCCCTTTTCTCTTGACTTTGCTTGCGCGATTGTGTATCTTTGCATAACGACAAACAATCTTAACAACGCAATGAGCATAAAATACGAAATTCATTCAATCAAGAACTCGCAAGGCACAGGAAAGGACCGCCATTTTGCACAAATATTCGACCAACCGGCCATGACTGCCGAACAGCTGAAAAGCCACATCCAGGCCAGCTGTTCGCTGACAAAAGGTGACGTGGAAGCCACGCTGTCGGCTCTGCGCGAGCACATGACAAGGGAGCTTATTGAAGGCCACCGCTTCTACATTCCATCCATTGGCTATTTCTCCCTGGCTGTAGACATGGACATGCCCGAAGACAAGCCTATAGACAAGGTGCGTGCCGACTATCTGTCTGTGCGCAACATACGCTTCCGTCCCGATGCCACCTTGCTGAAAGAGGTGAGAAAAGGCGTGCGCTTTGAACGGGCAACGTTCACAACGAAGTCGGCAAACCTGACAGAAGACGAGCTGAAGGAGAAGATAATCCTCTATTTCGCCACCAACAACTGCTTGACACGCCGCGCCATGGAGCAAGAGTTTGGGCTGCGACGAAACGCCGCCCTAAAATGGCTCAGACATTTCACCGAGACAGGACTGCTGAAAAAAGAAGGTTCAAGAAACTCGCCTGTCTATTTCCGCAATTGACAATGCTCTTTGCCACAAAAGAACACAAGACAAAGGAGACGCTATAGCCAAAGCATGGATGGAAAAGAATTCTTGAAAACAGAAAGACAAGCAACACATCTCGTTTAACATCTTTACTCATTTACTCAACTTTCACAAAACATGAAGATAGAAGAAAGCTACATCTGCGGCAAGCACACGGAAGCCGACTGTGAGGACGGCATGGTCATAACGCCTTGGTTTGCAGCCGTCATTGATGGCAGCACCAGCAAGACGCCACGCCGTCTGGACCCGACGATGAAGAACGGACGACTGGCCATGCTTATCATCTCGCAACACATCAAGACCATGCCTGCAACAACGACCATGGAGCAGTTTTGTGAGGGCGTGACACGGTGCATAGCAAACGAGTATGAGCGGCACGGGATGGCAGAACGCATGGGAGCTCACCCCGAAGAACGGCTCACGGCCTCAGCCATAATTTACAGCGTGCAGCGACGCGAGGTGTGGATGGTAGGCGACTGCCAAGCCATCGTCGACAACACCTTCTTCGACAACGCCAAACCTTATGAGCAGCACATCGCTACCCTTCGCGCCAACATGATAAAGGAGGGCATGGCGCCAGCCGATGCCCGCCGCGCCATAGAGCCTCAGCTCGTTGAAGCCATGCTGCAAGGGCAGAACACAAGCTACGCCGTGATCGACGGAACGCCCATCTACATGGCCGGCACACGCACCGTTGCCGTAAGCCACGCTGCCGTGCTCGCATCAGACGGCTACCCCTTCCTCCACTCCACCCTCAAAGAGAGCGAGGAAGCTCTGGCGCGGCAACTCGCCGACGACCCGCAAAACATTTCGTCGTTCGTAGCCACCAAAGGGCTTGTCGAGGGCAACAACAGTTTCGACGACAGGGCCTACATCAGGCTAACCGTGTGATTATGAGCACATATTTAAATGTGTTCAAAAATTTTTTTGGCCAAACCCTTGTTTCGTGTTGAAATAATCGCTATATTTGCATCACAATAAGAAAAGAATCAGCTAACTGTCAAAAACTAAAGATATTCTAACAACATAACAGGAGAACTCAAACTATGACGAAGACAAGAGAAATTTATCGTTGCCCCATTTGCGGCAACATCGTTGAGGTATTGCATGAAGGCGCCGTGCTTTCGTGCTGTGGCAAACCTATGGAGCTGCTGAAAGGCAACTCTACTGACGGGGCTTATGAGAAGCATGTGCCTGTGGTTGAAAAGGTGGAGGGCGGCTTCAAGGTGAAGGTTGGTGCCGTGGAACACCCCATGGTGGAGGAGCACTACATTCAATGGATTGAGCTGCTCACGCCGTTCTGCGTCATGCGACGCGAGCTGCATCCCGGCGACAAGCCCGAGGCGCTCTTTCTTGTGGACCCCGCAACGGCATGCGGACAGAAGATCATGAGCTGCGACATCAGCAAGGTTAGAGCACGCGAATATTGCAACCTGCACGGGCTGTATATTTTGTAAAAAATCACCAGCTTATTGCGAGAGAAGGAAAAGCGCAAGCGTTGTGGATAAAAAACGATGAGACAAAGGTTTGCGCTACGCGCATTTTTTTAAACATTAATTTCCATTAATTGAACATTAATTTAACATCAATTTTCCGCGCGAAGCGCGTATTAATGATAATTAATGGGCCATTAATGGAAATTAATGTTTAAGAAAACAACGAGCGCGAAGCGCGATGTAAATGTCAATAGGATTTGCGCAAGACAAATAAGCAACAAACCTTACTTAACAACCCCAACGATCTCAGAAAGGCTCTTGCAACTATGGTCGTCGAGCCACTGGTTTATGCCGTCGCGCACCTTGATGGTGACGGCAGGATCGAGGAAGTTGGCGGTGCCTATCTCTATGGCAGATGCTCCTGCCATGAAGAACTCGATGGCATCGGCAGCGGTGCTGATGCCTCCCAGTCCGATGACGGGAATGTCAACAGCCTTGGCAACCTGCCACACCATGCGCACAGCCACGGGCTTAACGGCAGGGCCGCTCAATCCGCCTGTAGAGATGCTGAGCATGGGCTGGCGACGCTCAATGTCGATGGCCATGCCCATGAGTGTGTTGATGAGCGACACGCTGTCGGCACCCTCAGCCTCAACGGCGCGTGCTATGTCGGCAATGTTGGTGACGTTGGGTGAGAGCTTCACAATGAGCGTCTTGTGGTAACGCTTTCTCACAGCCTTGACCACGCTGGCAGCACCCTCGCATGTCACACCAAAGGCCATGCCGCCGTCCTTGACGTTAGGGCAAGAGATGTTAAGCTCGATGGCGGGGATGTTGTCAAGAGCATCGATGCGTGCTGCACACTCGGCATAGTCGTCGGGGGAAGAGCCACTCACGTTCACAAGCATGTTGGTGTCAATGTCCTTAATCTGCGGATAGATGTGCTCACAGAAATAGTCGACACCCTTGTTCTGAAGACCCACACAGTTGAGCATGCCCTGAGCGGTCTCCGCCATGCGCGGATAGTCGTTACCCTGACGCGGCACGAGCGTTGTGCCTTTGACGATGATGCCACCAATCTGGTCGAGCGGCACAAAGTCGGCAAACTCCAGTCCGTATCCAAAAGTTCCCGATGCTGTCATCACGGGGTTCTTCATCCCCAGTTTTCCTATGTTTACGCTTAAATCTGCCATGACAATTTGTTTATGTTCAACACTGGTCCTTCCTTACACACGCACACGTTACCCTCGGTGGTCTTCTCTACACAGCACAGGCAGGCGCCCACGCCGCAAGCCATCTTGTTTTCAAGCGACACCTCACAGCTTATGTTCTCAGCCTTGGCATAACGTGCGACAGCCATCATCATGGGCTTGGGGCCACAGGTAGAGATCTGGTCGAAACACTCCTGTGTGAGCACGCTGTGGTTGGTCACAAAGCCGCGCTCACCCTCAGAGCCATCCTCTGTGGTCACAAACACACGGCCCACCGCCTTGAAGAGGTCGAGCTCCAGGAGGTCGGCAGCTGTGCGGGCGCCGAGCAGGAACGTGGGTTCGCCACCTTGCTCCTTGATCTTCTGTCCGAAATAGAGCAACGGGGCCACGCCAACGCCTCCACCGACGAGGAGCACCTTCTCGCTTGCCTCACGCGGCATGGTGAAACCGTTGCCGAGAGGCAGCACACAGTTGAGCGTATCGCCTTGCTGCAAGCGTGACAGGCGGCGCGTGCCGTCGCCGATGGCAGCCACGAGGAGCCACAGCTCATTGTTTGTGCGGTCAACAAAATTGATAGAGATGGGGCGGCGCAAGAAGGTTGTTGGCGAGTCGTCTACGCGCACCTCCACAAACTGTCCCGGCAACATGTCGGGCAATGGTTTCTCGTCGGTGAGCTTTATGAGCACATGCTTGGGGCTCAGCGCTTCTACCGAAGAAACCTTGAGGTCGAGGATAAACTTTTTCATTATGTATGTTATTGCTTGTTTTTTTATGCTGTTCGGGCCGGACAGCCCGCTTTCAAGGGCAAAGTTACGCATTTTAAACTAAAAATGAAAGCCATTGGTTTTAGAATATGAAAAAAACTGCTAATTTTGCAGTCGCAACAGAACAAATCCACTACAATGACAGACAACCGTTATTATCTTCCAGCCGAGTGGCACCACCAGACAGGGGTGCAGCTGACATGGCCTCACGCCGACACCGACTGGAAGCCGTATCTCGAAGACATAACAGACACATTCGTGCAGATCGCGAAAGCCGTGGCCCACTATGAGCCGCTCATCGTTGCCGCCCGACAGCCCGACGAGGTGCGCGAGCTGCTGGCAGAGAGCCTTAACGACGAGGAGATGAGCCGTGTGAGGATCTATGCTTGCGACAACAACGACACATGGGCACGCGACCACGCTTTCATAACGCTCCTGCCGAAGGACGGGGTGGGCGAACGACATCTCGTCGACTTCCGCTTCAACGGATGGGGCGACAAGTTTGCTGCCGACAAGGACAACGCCATCAACCGACAGCTCTTTGAGCTTGGCGCCTACAAGGGGGTGTATGTGGACGAGAACCAGTTTGTGCTTGAGGGAGGCTCGATAGAGAGCGACGGCAAGGGCACAATCATGACGACAAGCCAGTGTCTGCTCGCGCCACACCGTAACCAGCCCATGACCAAAGAAAAGATTGAAGAACATATAAAGACCGTTCTCGGTGCCGACCGTGTGGTGTGGCTCGACCACGGCAACCTCATTGGCGACGAT
>OCIU01001100.1_pt1 | contig 20075 bp, 19 predicted proteins | sample 1538471 | NCBI WGS metagenome assembly OCIU01 (sample SAMN04571693, study PRJEB22368) | human gut metagenome | biome: human gut; material: stool | host: Homo sapiens | place: Luxembourg | collected 2012-06-01 | reverse complement strand
TTTATATTCAAAAGCCAAGTCTTTATTTACTTAGACCTGGCTTTTTTTCTTGCACATTTTTTCACATATCATGAATAGATGTTTATGGTATAATAAAGTGCATAGGAGGTTTATTATGGACCAAAAGTATATAACAATACAAGGTGCTCGTGAAAACAACCTTAAAAATATAAGTTTAAAAATACCTAAAGATAAATTAGTCATTATGACAGGCGTTTCTGGAAGTGGGAAGACCTCTCTAGCCTTCGATACCATTTATGCTGAAGGACAACGTCGATATATGGAATCTCTATCTGCATACGCTAGACAATTTCTTGGCAATAGCGAAAAACCTGATGTTGATCAAATCGATGGATTATCACCAGCTATCGCAATTGATCAAAAAACTACATCTAATAATCCACGTTCAACCGTAGGAACAGTTACCGAAATTTATGATTATCTACGTTTATTATATGCACGTATAGGTGTCCCTTATTGTCCTGACCACCATATTCCTATTACTGGAAATACAATTAAGGAAATGATTGATAAGATCATGGAACTACCTGATAAAACCAGATGTACAATTTTAAGTCCAGTGATTCAAGGTAAAAAGGGATCACATAAAGATCTTTTAGAAAATTTAATGAAAGAAGGCTATATTCGAGTTCGTATTGATGGAGAAATTAAGTATCTTGAAGAACTTGAACCTTTAGATAAGAACAAGAAACATTCAATTGATGTTGTTGTTGATCGCATTGTAAAGAGTGATGATCGTTCGCGTTTTCATGATTCATTAGAAACTGCACTCAAATTAAGCGATGGTTTAGCTATTTTACTAACGAATGATTCTGAAACATTATTTTCAAGCAATTATGCATGTAAAGTGTGTGGTTTTTCTGTACCTAAACTAGAACCTAAATTATTTTCATTTAATGCTCCTTTCGGAGCTTGTCCAGAATGTAAAGGACTAGGTATTACACAGAAAGTAGATCTATCTTTGTTGATTCCGGACGATACCAAATCAATTGCCCAAGGCGGCATTCATTATTATAAAAATATTGTAAATACAGAAAATCTAGAATGGCAGAGAATTCATGCGCTCATTAAATATTATGAAATAGACATGGATACACCTATCAAAGATTTACCTAAAAAGAAGCTTAACTATTTATTATATGGTTCAGATGTACCAATCGCATACCAGTTGAATTCTCGTTCGGGAATCGTCTCAACAAAGCTAGAATACATTGAAGGTGTTTGCCCTATGATTGAACGTAGATATATGGAAACTACTTCAACGATGTCTCGAGAATGGTACGGTTCTTTCTTGGCAGATGCTCAATGTCCGAAATGTCATGGAGCACGATTAAATAAACAGGCACTATCTGTACTTGTTGGTGGAAAAAACATTTATGAATGGACGCAAATGAGTATTAGTGAAGCCATCGATTTTATGGATCAGTTAGAATTAACTCCAACACAAGCTAAGATTGCAGAGTTGGTGGTCAAAGAAATTAAAAACCGTCTTTCATTTTTAAATCATGTTGGACTTAGTTATTTAACACTCGATCGTTTAGCATCCACTTTATCAGGTGGAGAAGCGCAACGTATTCGCTTGGCAACACAGATTGGATCCCGCTTAACGGGTGTTATGTATGTTTTGGATGAACCAAGTATTGGTTTACACCAAAGAGACAATGATCGTTTGATTGGTGCGTTAAAAGATATGCGTGATTTAGGCAATACATTAATTGTGGTTGAACATGATGAAGACACAATGCGAGCAAGTGACTATATTGTGGATGTAGGACCTGGTGCCGGTGTGCATGGCGGACAAATCGTTGCGGCAGGAACACCGGAAGAAATTATGCAGAACGAAAACTCAATTACGGGAGCTTATTTAAGTGGACGTAAAAGAATTGAAGTACCGGCAACGCGTCGCAAAGGAAATGGCAAAAAACTAAAGATTGTGAAAGCGAGTCAAAACAACTTGAAAAATGCGAATGTAACTATTAAACTTGGTACATTTACTGTTGTGACTGGTGTTTCAGGAAGTGGGAAATCGTCATTAGTTACAGAAGTATTAACACATGGTTTACAACATGCACTAGGACGATTAAGAATTAAGCCAGGGGCATGTAAAGAAATTCAAGGAATCGAAAATATTGATAAAATTGTTGAAATAGGACAAGATCCAATCGGTAGAACGCCACGTTCAAATCCTGCTACATATACAGGTGTATTCGATGATATTCGTGATTTATTTGCGCAGACAAAAGAAGCTAAAATGTTAGGTTATGATAAAGGACGCTTTTCATTCAATGTGAAAGGTGGACGTTGTGAAGCTTGTCAAGGCGATGGAATTTTACGTATTTCTATGCACTTTTTACCAGATGTTTATGTACCTTGTGATCAATGTGGTGGAAAGCGTTACAACGAAGAAACATTACAAGTCCATTATAAAGGTAAGACGATTGCGGATGTATTGGATATGACGGTTGAAGAAGCCTTGGAATTTTTCAGCAATGTTTCAAAAATCAAACATAAACTACAAACATTAAACGATGTAGGACTTTCTTATATTAAGTTAGGTCAAAGTGCTACGACTTTATCTGGTGGTGAAGCACAACGTGTTAAACTGGCAAGTGAACTTCAAAAGAAGGCAACAGGAAAAACATTATTTGTGCTTGATGAACCAACAACAGGCTTGCATAGTGATGATGTAAAGAAATTGATTGATGTTCTACAACGTCTTGTAGAACATGGTGATACAGTATTAGTTATAGAGCACAATTTGGATGTGATCAAATGTGCAGATCAAATTATAGATATGGGACCTGAAGGTGGACAAGGTGGAGGAACTGTGATTTGTACGGGAACTCCAGAAAAGGTTGCTGCATGTAAAGAGAGTTATACAGGTCAATATTTAAAACCAATGTTAGAAAAAGGAGGAGACCATGGCAAAAGTAATTGTTCGTGATTTAGCTAAAAAATTCATGTGGACTATTGTGACTGGGGATTCAGACTCATTAAATCGTCCGTTGACTTTGGCAGATACAAATCGCCCTGGATTAGAACTAGCCGGATATTTTCCAGACACACAAACAAAACGTCTTGTCGTACTTGGAGATAAAGAAATAGGATATATCGAAGAGCAGATGGATGAAATTTCTCAGCGTCGTTCTTTTGAATTTTTGACAGGAGATAGTACACCATGTATTGTGGTTGCGCATGGGCATGAGTGTCCTCCTGTTTTAAAAGAGATAGCACAACGTAAAAATTTCCCTGTATTTAAAACAGAACATCAAACATCACACGCAATCGTTAGTATCACAAACTATTTGGATGAATGTCTTGCAGAATCTGTAGTCATTCATGGAGAGTTAGTGCGTGTATTTGGTGTTGGTGTATTGATTACCGGTCGAAGTGGTATGGGAAAAAGCGAAATTGCCTTGGAACTTATCAAACGAGGCCATCAATTAGTTGGTGATGATCGTATTGATTGTTACAAAATACACGATGATTTGGTAGGAAGAACGACACCTATGTTGGAAGGGTTCATGGAACTGAGAGGTGTTGGAATTATCAATGTTTCTCGTATGTATGGAGTAGGAGCTGTTGCCCATGAAACACAAATTGAATTCCAAATTGATCTAGAACCATTTAATGATTCTTATGAGTACGATCGAGTTGGAATTGAAGAAAAAGAATACAATGAGATTTTAGGAATCAAAATTTTAAAGATGACTATTCCGGTTTCTCAAGGACGACCAATGTCATCTGTTATTGAAACGGCTGTGACAAACTTCTTATTGTTGAAAGATGGCTTAGATTCAGCTAAAGAATTTGAAGAGCGAGTACTATCGCAAATATCCGAGAATAAGAAGGAGGAATTCGATGCATCTGTTTCCGAACACTAGAATTTTTGTTTCTTTTGGATCTTTAGAAATTGCTTGGTATGCCGTTTTAATTTTAACAGGCGCATTGTGTGCCTATTTACTATGTCAAAGAACAATGAAAAAATGGGGGTATGCACCTGAAGTTCTAGATGATTATGTAGTTCCTATGTTGTTTATTGGAATTTTGGGAGCTCGAGCATGGTATGTTATTTTTGAATGGAATTATTATTCTTCACACCTAAATGAAATTGTAGCCATTTGGAACGGTGGTTTGGCCATACATGGAGGCTTGATTGCAGGAACTATATTTAGTTTATTCTTTTTCAAAAGACGAAAAATTTCATTTTTAAGAATGTTTGATTTGATCATGCCAACCGTGTTATTGGCACAAGCCTTTGGTCGTTGGGGAAACTTTATGAATCAAGAAGCCTATGGTGGGATTGTATCTGAGAGTTTCTTTGCGCATTATCCAGCGTTTATTAAAAATCAAATGTTTATTGATGGAGCCTATCGTATGCCTACTTTCTTATTTGAAAGTGTATGTAATCTATTAGGATTCTTGTTTATCACATTTATTTTCCGTAAGCATTGGTATAAAAGACGCGGTGACTGCGGATTTATGTATATGGTATGGTATGGAATTACACGTTTTGTGATTGAAGGAATGCGAACAGATTCTTTAATGGTATTTGGCCTTCGTACAGCTCAACTTGTATCTTTAGCTTTAATGGTTGTTGGTTGTCTTGGCTTAATGGGCGTATTTCATAAAGCTTTTCACTGGAAAAAGAAACCGATTGTTTTGTTTGACTTGGATGGAACGCTGATTGATTCACAACAATTGGTTTTTGAAACATTTAGAAGAGTTTTTAAAGAATTAAAACCCGATTATGAATTATCAAATGAAGAACTATATTCATTCTTTGGACCAACGCTAGAAGTAACTTTTTCAAAGTATTTCCCAGAAGATCAGGTACAAAGTATTATTGATCGTTATCAAGTAATCAATAAATCGTTGCATAAAGATCTATTAAAGGAAGTGCCTCATGCCAAAGAAATGTTAGAGGGGTTAAAAGAACAAAATATACAGTGTGCGGTAGTATCAAATAAGCGTATTGAAGTTGTGAAAAGAGGACTAAAACAAGCTGGTTTAGATGGCTATTTCAAGGTTGTATTGGGAAAAGAAAATTTGCCCGAACCTAAGCCAAGTGCATCTGGCTTGATTGAAGCATGCAACTTATTACATACTAGTCATGACGATTGTATTTATGTTGGTGATAATGTTGCGGATATTGTAGCCGCAAAAAATATGGCTGCCTATTCTATAGGGTTTAGTGTAGATGAAAAACAACGCGAAGCTTTAGAAAAAGCACATCCATGTAAGGTCATCGATGATTTAATGCAGTTAGTATCATTATGTAAGGAGGATCGCATATGGAGCGACAATACGATTTGGTAATAGTTGGTGCCGGCCCTGCTGGTTTAAGCGCAGCATTATATGGTTCAAGGGCAGGACTTAAAACTTTGATATTAGAAAATGGAGCGCCAGGTGGAAAATTGATTAAGACAAATAAAATCAGTAATTATCCAGGTATAAAAGATATTGAAGGTACACAGTTGGCAATGGATATGTTTGAACAAGCAACATCTTTTCAAGCTGAATATGCGTATGGTGAAGTCAATAAAATCGATGAAAATAAAAATGTATATTTAAACGATGGGAATGTTGTGAAAGGGAAAGCTGTCATTCTTGCGACAGGAACAAAGGAACGTTTATTGAATATTCCTGGGGAAAATGAAAATCTAGGACATGGTGTTTCTTTCTGTGCAGTTTGTGATGGTGCATTTTTTAGAGATAAAGATGTAGTCGTGATTGGTGGAGGAAACTCGGCATTAGAGGAATCGATTTATCTTGCCGGGCTTGCGCACAGTGTTACGATTGTGATTCGCAGAGACGTATTTAGAGCTGAAGAACATATTCAAAAACAAATTGAAGAGAACGCAAAGATTCATGTCATTAAGAAGCATATTCCTGTTCAAATTCTTAGTTTAGAAGGAAAAGTATCCGGTATTGAACTTGAAAATGTAGATACTCATGAAAAACAACTTATAGAATGTTCAGGTATCTTCCCTTATGTTGGACAAGATCCAAATACGGATTGTGTACAAGATTTAGGTATATTAAATGAGCGTGGCTATGTTCTAGTCGATGATGATCGTCAAACAAAAATTCCAGGAATTTATGCAGCAGGCGATGTCATTGACAAAAATTTAAGACAGGTTATTACGGCATGTAATGATGGTGCCATTGCAGCACAGCATGCATTTCATAAAATAAAAGGAATTTAATAATCCAAGAAACCAGGTGGAAACATCTGGATTTAATTTACAAAAAAAAGTAATTGAAACGGCTTACAATATGCTTGAAATCGGTCACTGAAAGTGATTTAATTAAGATAAGAAAAGGATTTGAGGTGTTATTTATGTTGCCTGAAGAAGCAATCAAAAAGGTAATGGATGCGTATTACCATATTACTGGATTAAGATGCTATTTCGTGCAAGACGAGACAGAAATTAGCAGTGCAAAGGAAAAGAATTTCTTTTGTAAATGTTTAAAAACAAGTTCATCTGCATTACATCAATGTGATGAATGTACATTTGAAAATTATACAGGAGCTTTAAAATCAAATAAACCGCAAAAGTATGCATGCCATGCAGGACTTATCAAATGGAGTGTTCCCGTATCGCTTGCAGACGTAAAAGGTGTAATTATATCAGAAGGTGTTATTACAAAGCAGCAAGGCTTAGAAGCAGAGGATTGGGTCAATCATTTGGCAGAAACATATAATGTTTCTAGACCTATACTTTTACATAACTACACAAAAGTTGTTGTGATGAATGAAGATCAGGTTGAAGAAAGTATTGAATTGATGCAAGATCTATTAAAGTACTACGAAGCAGTAATCGAGGGTTAATTCCTTCGATTTTTTTGTATAAAAAAAGCCAGCAAATTGCTGACTTAGTTATTGACTCCATGATGGAATATGGGTGTATCATCACTGATCGCTTTAAATACATAACCACGACTTTTATAGTTTTCAATGATGGCTGGCAAAGCTTCAACTGTAGAAGTTTTAGGACTTGAGTCGTGGAATAACAACATAATTTGATCATAGTTACAATTCGTTGAGTTATCGACGATTGTTTGAGCAGGTACGCTGTTTGATGCGGCATCCCCACTTGAGCAGTTCCAGTCAAAATATTCATAACCTCTTTCATGTACCATACTATCAAGTTTTGACATAATACCCTGAGAGTAGTTGGCAGAAACCATATTGCTTGAACCACCAGGGAAACGAATATATTTTGGAGCTTTTCCTGTGATTTGTTTAACCATATCACTTATTTGTTGTAAATCATTAAAATATGCTTCTGTAGACGAATAGACGGTCGCATAATCATGCGTATATGTATGAAGTGCAATTGTATTTCCTTGTTTTTCTGCTTTTCGAATGGAATCATTATATTTTTGATTGTTTCCAGTCACAAAGAATGTAGCTTTCGCATCATATTTCTTTAGTATCTTTAATACTTTATCTGTATTTTCACTTGGACCATCATCAAATGTTAGATAAACGACTTTTGTAGGTTCCTCAACAACGACACTAATCTTTTTCTTAGCCTTATTGCCAGAACGATCCGTTGCCGTAACCGTTAATTTATAAGTGCCTTCTTTTTTTGTCTTTACTTTTGAAGAATCGATTTTGATCTTTGGATTTAAATCTAAGTTATCCGTTACTTCAATATAAGATTTATAGTTCGGTTTTGAATCTGTATAGACATGAATTGGATCTGTACTAATAACAGGTTTTTCAGTATCTTTTTTTAACGTAAGTGTCGTATCTTTCATTGTGCAATTTCCATATGCATCTTTAGCTATGATCGTCACTGTTTGTTTTTCATCTTTAGTCACTTTATTTTTAAAAGATAAGGTAACCTTTGAATCATCTTCAACACTTTCTACAAAAGAATTGGGCTTCACATCTTCTTTTAAATCGGTGGTGTACGTTTTAACTTTTAGCTTTGGCGCTTTCGTATCTTTTACTGAGACTGTACACGTTTTTTTATAGTCTTTTATTTGATAAGTAACTGTATAATTACCTACTCTTTTAGTATCGATATCACTTGAAACTTGAACACTAGAATCCGAATGATAGAAGACTTGTTGAATGTTTGTCTTTGGATCATATTCATGATTGATCTCTACTTCTGGATTTGTAGAATATAATAATATAGGATTTTTAAAAGCATAACCCATCAAAAATATCATGCATACAAATAAAAAAGCAATCAAGCCATTTCCGAAAGTATCTTTCCTTTTTTTATTTGTCATAGTTGACCCTCAAAAGATAGGATACTGTCTTTTTTTGTGCATAAAAAATTAAATTCCCTTAACATAATTAACCCCTTTTAAACTCTATATCTATTATACATGAAATAAGAGGAATTGTTCTAAAGATTATGGTTCTTTTTTCTTGTTGTAGTTGCGCATAAATTCTTATATAATAACCTTAGAAAGGTGGGGGAAGCACTATGAAACTTATCCTAGCAATTTTATCAAATGACGATAGTCCAGTGGCAAGTAATGCACTAAATAAAAATGGTTTTTCTGTTACTAAATTAGCAACGACTGGTGGATTCCTTCGCGCAGGCAATACAACGTTGATCATTGGTTGTGAAGACGAAAAAGTAGAAGCAGCTATAGATATCATCAAGGAATATTCAAGTAAGCGAACGGAAATTGTACCTAGTACAGCTAGTTATGACATTGGCCGTTATGCAAGTTTTCCTGTGGAAGTTACTGTTGGTGGAGCCACAATTTTTGTGCTAGATGTAGCACAATTCTTAAAGGTTTAGAAAACAAGGGGGGTAGAATATAATGTTCTACCTTTTTTCTGTTAAAAAAATTGTGAATAAAGACCCATTAGGGGCTTTTTTCTGTTATGATTGAATGGTAAAGAAAAAGGAGATTAAAACGCAATGAAAATACTAGTTATCGGTAAGGGCGGACGTGAACACGCACTTGCGTATGCATGCAAACGTTCAGCTTTATGTGATGAGTTGATTTGTGCTCCAGGTAATCCTGGAATGGCAAAAATTGGAGAATGTGTCAATGTGAAAGACAATGATGTAGAAGGTCTTGTCGCTTTGGCAAAAGAAAGAAATGTAGATTTAACCATCGTAGGTCCTGAGGCAACTTTAGCTCTAGGTGTTGTAGATGCGTTTAAAAAAGAAGGCTTAAATATTTTTGGGCCAGATAAGAAGGCGACTCAAGTCGAATCAAGTAAGGATTTTGCCAAGAAAATCATGGCAAAATATAATATCCCAACAGCGGCTTATAAAACATTCTATGATTTAGAATCTGCATGGGCATACGTACAAGAACAAGGAGCTCCTATTGTTATTAAGGAAGATGGTTTAAAAGCTGGAAAAGGTGTTACAGTAGCTTCTACGTTAGAACAGGCTAAGGAAGCCTTGGACATTGCCTTTGCGATTGAAAATAATTCGGTTGTGATTGAAGAATGTTTATTTGGATTTGAATTTTCTTTGATCTGTCTAGTACACAATGAAACAGTTGTACCTTTAGAAGTAGCCCAAGATCACAAGTGTGTATTTGATGGAGATAAAGGCCCAAATACAGGTGGTATGGGATCTTATAGTCCAGTTAAGAAGATTACTTCTGAAATTATCGATGAAGCTATGAATGAAATTATGAAACCAATGGCAAGTGCTATGGTTAAAGAAGGTGTTCCATTCACTGGATTCTTATATGGTGGATTGATGTTGACAGAAAAAGGTATTAAAACAATTGAATTCAATGCACGTTTTGGAGATCCAGAAGCCGAAGTTATTTTGCCTCGTTTAGAAAGTGATTTTGTCCAAGCTATTTTAGATTTAATGGATAATAAACCAGTTGAACTAAAATGGACAGATAAAGTCAGTCACGGTGTTGTTTTAGCAAGTACAAACTATCCTGCAAGCTCTACAAAAGGATCTTTGATTACAGGTGTAGACGATGTAGATGGATTGGTTTTCCACATGGGAACAAAAATGACAGATGAAGGATTGGTAACAGATGGAGGCCGTGTTTTAATGGTCGTTACTCTAGAAGATGACTTACAGACTGCATTTGATCATACATATAAAGAATTAGATAAGATTCAATGTAAAGATTTATTTCACAGAAATGATATTGGAAAGAAGGATATGTAAAATGGCTAAAACAGATTTAGAAATTGCACAAGAATGCGTCATGGAACCAATTGAAAAGGTTGCCGCAAAAATTGGAATTCCTGCAGATAGCTTGGAACATTATGGAAAATATAAAGCTAAATTGTCTTTTGATTATTTGAAATCCATTGAAAATAATCCTCATGGAAAATTAGTATTAGTTACAGCTATTAATCCTACTAAGGCTGGAGAAGGAAAGAGTACGACAACTGTTGGCTTAGGTGATGCCTTAAATCGTTTAGGTAAGAAAACGATGATGGCTTTACGTGAACCAAGTTTAGGTCCAGTATTTGGATTAAAAGGTGGAGCTACAGGTGGTGGCTATGCCCAGGTTGTACCAATGGAAGATATCAACCTTCACTTTACTGGAGATATGCATGCGATTACAACAGCTAATAACTTAGTTAGTGCATGTTTAGATAATGTGATTCATCAGGGAAATGAATTGAATATTGATCCTGAAAAAGTAACATTTAAACGTTGTTTAGATATGAATGATCGTACTTTGCGTAATATTACCATTGGTTGTGGTGCAAAAGCTAATGGAGTTGAACGTAAAGACGGATTTAATATTACTGTCGCAAGTGAAATCATGGCAGCTTTATGTTTGGCAGATGATTTAATGGATTTAAAGAAAAGATTTGGAAAAATGCTTGTGGCATATACTTATGATGATAAGCCTGTATATGTACATGATTTAGGTATTGAAGGCGCATTGGCTATGGTTATGAAAGATGCTGTATTGCCTAATGTTGTTCAAACACTTGAACACAATCCAGTATTGATTCATGGTGGTCCATTTGCGAATATTGCGCATGGATGTAACTCTGTTATTGCCACAAAAGCATGTCTAGAACTTGCAGATTATACAGTTACAGAAGCTGGATTTGGTGCAGATCTAGGAGCTGAGAAATTCTTGGATATCAAGTGTCGATTGGCTGATCTTAAACCGAATGCGGTTGTGATTGTTGCGACAATTCGTGCCTTAAAACAACATGGTGGAATTGCCTTAGAAGATTTAAAAGAAGAAAATGTAGAGGCTATGCTTGCAGGATGTGAAAACTTAGCAAAACACATTGATACAGTACAACAATTTGGTTTACCATACATTGTTGCGATCAATGAATTTGCGACAGATACACCGGCTGAAGTAGCAGCATTAGAAAAATGGTGTGAAGAAAACAACCACCCAATGTCATTATCTCAAGTATGGGCAAAAGGTGGAGAAGGCGCTATTGATTTAGCCAACAAAGTCGTTGCGTTATGTGATCAAGAAAATAATTATGCTCCTTTATATGATTTAGATAAGACTATTGAAGAAAAAATAGAAACCATTGCCAAGAAAGTATATGATGCAGATGGCGTTGATTTTACAGAAGAAGCACAAGCACAAATTGCGAAGTTCAATGAATTAGGATGGGATAAATTACCAATCTGTATGGCCAAAACACAAATGTCATTATCAGATGATGGCAAAGTAATGGGTCGTCCTACAGGATTTAGAATTACAGTTCGTGAATTACGCCCAAGCTTAGGTGCTGGCTTCATTGTTGCTCTAACAGGTAAAGTGTTAACGATGCCAGGACTTCCAAAACATCCAAGTGCATTAGACATGGATGTGGATGAAGATGGTAAAATCGTAGGATTATTCTAATATCAAAGGCTGGATGAAAAATTCCAGTCTTTTTTTTGTTTTCATCAAAAAAGAGTCCAGACAATCAAATGTTGTCTGGACTTTTGGTGAGTAAAGCTTATTGTCTTCGAATGTCTAAATCAAGGGTTTTATTTGTTGCATCATAGTGTATATTGACTAATATATTATCGTTGTTAACTCCTAAAAAAGATTCTTCTGGAGAATTTGGATCAATGGAATCAAAACCTTTCTCCTTTATTTTCTTTATATAGTCAAAATATTTATTTTCTTCTACTTCATAATAATGAATGGCATATTTATTCTTTTTGTTGAAAACCGTTCGTGAAATATAATCTGTTTTTGGCAATAATGAGTTTAATTCACTTACTGGAGAAGACAGATTTTTCTTTTCTTCTTTAGCATCTTCTTGGATCAAACGATTGTATTCTTTTTCTTTTGCTTCTTTTACTGTCATAGAATCATAATTTGGATTATTGGCTAAGTCTTTTTCGTTACCATTTTCATCCATGACTGTAGATGCATCTGTGAAGCCACCATTTTTCTTATTATAGAAAACCTCATCTGAATCATTGAATCCCTCAAATTCTTCAGTTAAATAGTTATTTACATCCATAGCTAGTAAAGCATAATATTTAGCTTTTTTTGCCTGAATGGCCCCTGAATCTTGATCACTATCATAATATTTTCCATTCACTTCTTTTGTTCCATGTATATATTCTCCATTTGGTAAACGAATAATTGTATCTGAATCACTATATGAAGAGAACGAATCATAAGCTACATTATCCTTTAGAATATATTCCTTGATATTTTTTGTGTTTGTGATGGGTGGTGTAGAAGAGCATCCAGTGATTAAAAGTAAACTGGTGATTGCGATAGCTAATTTTTTCATAGTTAAGTGCCTGCCTTTCTAATTTAAGTATACTATATTGTTTTAAATATTGACTAGATATGTATAAGAGGAAAAAATAATGCATAACATGATCTGATTACAATAGTATGGTAACACGGGAGTTTTTTTATTATGAGTTACTGAAGAGCATAAAATAATCTGTGTATTTCTCTCTTTACATCTCTGCAGATATATAAACCAATTTGAATAAGATTGTAAGTTTTCTACTTCCATTCCTATAAACCTCCAGATATATCTTTTCAACCAGCCACACATATTATTGATCATTGCCATATTCTTATTGGAATCAATAGCTACTACGATGCATATCTTTGTTTTCGACAATCCTCTTGGATGCTTTTCGTTATTAGATTCCAGCACTTGATAATCTTCTACGTACTTTTCATCGATCCATACATGATTGTAGATTAGCCGATTGCTAATATAGCAAAAAAAGTAAATGAAAGCGCTTGACAAAAAAAATATGCTATCGATATAATAGGTTATGTAAGAACACATAATGATATATAATCATTCAGGAGGGAAAATATGAGAAACTTACATGAATTACAAATTAAAACAGCGGTTGAAGCAGTAGCTTCCAGAAAGGAAGTTAACGAAGTTTATTTCGTGGCTTGCGGTGGTTCTCAGGCAGTGCTAATGGCAGGTCAGTATTTATTTGATAAGGAGTCTTCTGTTCCATCACATGTATACACTGCAAATGAGTTTGTATATGACACACCTAAAAATTTATGCGAAAAATCAGTGGTTATTTCATGCTCACATTCAGGTAATACTCCAGAAACAGTTGCTGCTACAAAACTTGCAAGATCTAAGGGCGCAATTACAATTTGTTTATCTAATTTAGAAGGTTCTCCATTATGGGAAGCTGCAGAATATCCAGTACATTATGACTGGGGTAAAGATGTCAGCGATTCTGATAAGAATAAAGGTATTCTTTACGGATTGCTATTCAAGTTACTTGGTGTTCTTGCAGCTGATGCAAAATGGGATATTTGCTTTAAAGAGTTGGAAAAGTTAACAGAGTTATCTACAAAAGCAAAAGAACAGTATGATGCTCAGGCTAAACAGTGGGCAAAAGATAATAAACGTAAAAAGACGATTTATACAATTGGTAGTGGTATTAACTATGGTGAAGTATATTCCACAGCAATGTGCTGGTTTATGGAAATGCAGTGGATTAATTCTGGTTGCATTCATTCTGGTGAATTCTTCCATGGACCATTTGAAGTTACAGACTATGATGTTCCATTTATGCTTGTAAAGAGCATTGGCAAGACAAGATTCCTTGATGAACGTGTTGAAAATTTTGCTAAGAAATTTACAGAAGATTTGTTAGTTCTTGATCAGAAAGATCTTGATTTATCAAATGTTGCTGAGGAAGCTAGACAATACATAGCTGCAATTCTTACAGGTGTTGTCATTCGTCACTTTGTGGAAGCCATTGCATTTGAACGTGGACATTCTTTAGACGTTCGTCGTTACATGTGGCAGATGGAATACTAAGAGGAAAAAATATGTCGCTGGAACTTGTCATTTTTGATGTAGATGGTTTATTATTGAATACCGAAAGGGTCTGGCAGGATGTTTGGTGTGATGTAGCTGAATCCTATGGGATTTCAGAATGGACACAGGAATCATTTTTGCATGTAGTTGGACGGACTGGAATTGCTGTAAGAGAATTTCTTAATACTGTTTTACAAGGAAAATGCTCTACAGAGGAATTTCTTGATACTGCACGACAAACAGGCCTTAAAAGACTGGAAAGTCAGTTGGAAGTCAAAACGGGTGTCTATGAAATTCTGGACTACATTAAAATGACAGGTATTCGGTGTGCAGTAGCTACTTCTACCAGTAGAGTCTTGACAGAGGAACGTTTAAGAAAATTACATTTGATACAGTATTTTGATTATATATGCTGCGGGGATGAGGTAAAACATACAAAGCCATCTCCGGATGTGTATCTGAATGTGATTGATACTATGAATGTTTGCAAAGATAATGCTCTCGTGTTTGAAGATTCTGCTGTAGGAGTACAGGCTGCGTGGTCTGCAGGAATTCCTGTTGTGATGGTGCCGGATTTAGTTCAGGCTACCGAAATACAGCAACGGCAGACAGTGAAAATTATATCCTCTTTGCATGAGGGTATTCCACTTTTAGATGAAATACAAAAGGATGGTATGAAATATGAAAGATGCATTTGATGTGTTAATGATTACGCATAGTAGTTTATGTAAAGGTTATGAAGGTGCACTGAAATTAATTCTGGATATCGATGATGATGATTTTGGGACATTGAGTTTTGAAAATGCTGAATCTCTGGAAGATTTTTCAGAGAAGATAAAAACTATGATAGATGGAGTCTATAAAGATAGAAATCTGGTAGTTCTGTTGGATCTTCCTGGGGGATCACCTGCAAATGTATCTTTACCATTTATCAATTCATCCAGAAAATTTATTGCGGGTATCAATCTTCCATTTGTTTTAGAACTTATGACTATGAAGAAAAACGGCATTTCCTGGGAAGAACTGAATATAGAAGAAATTTGTGAAAATGCATCCCGTAGTATGGTGTTTTATAACAAATTATTAGATGGAGGTAATGTATGATTAAATTAGTTAGAGTTGACCATCGTCTTCTGCATGGTCAGGTAATCTTTTCCTGGACAAAACAACTGTCAGCAAATTATATTATTGTGGCAGATGATAAAGTGCCTAATGATCCAATAAGTATGATGGCTCTTAGCATTGCTAAACCAGCAGATTGTGAATTAAGCATCATTCCATTTTCTAAAGTAAAGGAAGTTGTGGAAAAGAATGCAGATAAAAATATCATGATTATTGTTAAAGGACCTAAAGAAGCTGTACAGCTTGTTAAAGAATTGCCGGAAGTTACAGAAATCAATTATGGTGGTGTGGCAAAGAAGAATGGTTCTAAGGCATATGGTAAAGCTATCTTCTTGAATGAAGAGGAACTTGCTTCAACTAAAGAGTTGATTTCCATGGGTAAGAAGATCATTATCCAGATGGTGCCTACTTCACCGATTGAACACGCAAATTTTGAATAATAATATCATAATTAAGGAGAAATATTATGCTAATTAAGGCTATATTATTAGGCTTGGTCTCATTGGTTGCGGTTGTTGACTCCAGATTGATTGGACGCCAGAATATCGGAAGACCTCTTATTTTGAGTACATTGGCCGGCTTAGTTTTAGGCGATATGAAACAGGGAATTATCCTTGGCGCCTCATTAGAATTGATGTCCATGGGCTTTGTGGCTATTGGTGCTGCTGGTCCTCCAAACATGCAACTGGGAAGTGTCATTGCTACTGCGTTTGCTATCCTTTCGGGTGCTACTACAGAAGAAGCTCTGTCACTTGCTATTCCTGTAGCAGTTGCAGGTGAATTCCTGAGTGAACTGATGCGTATGGTGATTGCACAGTTCTCACATTTTGCAGATAAGGCAATTGATGAAGGTAAATTCCAAAAGGCAATTCATGTTCATTTATGGTGGTCCTTTATCTTCAACTGTTTAGTATACTTTGTTCCTGTCTTTTTAGCTGTATATTTAGGAATAGATTTAGTAAGTAACTTTGTGGATGCGATTCCTGAAGTTATTACAAAAGGTCTGACAGTATCCGGTAACTTGTTATCTGCACTTGGATTTGCAATGTTATTAAGTACTATGTTGTCTAAAAAGATGTTCCCTTACTTTATGTTAGGTTTCTTGATTGTTGCTTACTCCGGATTGGATCTGGTTGGTGTAACACTGTTTGCTATCATTTTGGCATACATCTTAGATAAGGTATTCTATGGAAAAGGAGCAAATGTATAATTATGGAACAGAAGAAATTAACAAAAACAGATTTGCGTAAAGTTTTCTTAAGATCTTTGACAATCATGTGTTCCTGGAACTATGAACGTCAGATGCACATGGGATTCATGTGCGGAATGTCTCCGGTCTTAGATAAATTATATGCAGATGATGAAGAAAGAAAAAAAGATGCGTACAGACGTCATATGGAATTCTTTAACTGTACACCTCAGATGACACCATTTATTATGGGTCTTGTAGCTTCTATGGAAGAGCAGAATGCCAATTCTGAAGAAGGTGATTTCCAGACAGAATCCATTTCTATGATTAAAACAAGTTTGATGGGACCGTTTGCAGGTATTGGAGACAGTTTCTTCCAGGGAACTTTAAGAATCATCACATTTGGTATCGGTTTATCCTTTGCAAAGCAAGGAAGTGTGTTAGGTCCAATCTTGGCTGTAGTATTGTTTGCAATTCCATCATTACTATTTGCGTATAATGCAACTTTCCTTGGATATGAATCTGGTAATAAATACCTTGCAAAACTCTATCAGGGAGGCCTTATGGATCGTGTCATGCATTTCGCTTCTATCGTAGGTCTTTTGGTTGTAGGTGGAATGGTTGCAAGTATGGTAAACATTACTACACCATTACAGTTCCAGAATGGTGGTACATCTCTTGTTCTGCAGGATATGTTAAATACTATCTTCCCTAAGTTATTACCACTTGTATTTACTTTGGGTGTTTACAAGCTTATTCAGAAGAAAGTGAATACTAATGCATTATTAATTGGAATCATTCTGTTTGGATTGGTTATGGGTGGCCTTGGAATTCTCTAGTAACATTTAATCTCTCTTTCAAATATACATAATTTCAGATTGGGAACCCAAAAACAGATGGCAATGCATATTCAGATATGCAAAACCATCTGTTTTTTTATATAGTAAGAATTTCAATGCGTCGCATAAGACAAATCCCGGGGAGATTTTCCTCGGGATAATCATTATTATTTCATTCGAGCATGATGAAAACATATGTATATTTTATGTGACCTAATTATGTTTGAATCTAGGTGAATCTATACGATACATATCATGTAAACAGAAGAGGCAAAGAAGATGGTCTTCAGTGTCATCAGGTGTAGTTAGTTGTCTAAGTATAAGGATGTCATGAATAGGCACATTTTCTGTGTAACCACATTTCTCGCATTTCATCAAGACAAACTGCTCTGTAGTATCTGTCATTGTGTCGATATCCTCCTTTAAATGGATTGTCAGAACTGATCTAGTCCATAAGATGACCACATCTGCATTTAAGCATATCATGATTATAGGTGTCTGACACAAAGCTCTGAATCTTAGTTTCTTTAATTTGTATTGTAGATTGGCTTTTCTTTGAGTAAGTGTTCGTTTGAATTTCTGATGCTGTTCTAATAGTTCATGCACTCTGTTAAGTACATCCTGTTCTTTGTTGTTGTAAAAACAATATGACGGTTATGAACATCAACACACATAGCCTGAGCTTTGGCTGCAAGAATTTTTTGATACTTAACACCACAGGAAGTTCAGAATCTTGAATGACACTAATGATTAACAATATTGAAGTTATTGCATTCAGGGCAAACGAAATAGTCAGAGCCTAAATAAAAGGTGTTACATAAAAGAGTTTTTTTACATTATCCAGAACAGCTTCACGAACTTTATCGTGCATGTAGAGATCGTATAGCCATTCATAGTGAGTTCATAAAATATCTTTGATTCTAGGCTTATTAAGGTCATAATTTCTATCATCACATGACAGAGCATTATTAGATGTGTGTTCGGAATAAAGTTCAGTATCAAACATGACTATATTATAAAACAAGCAGAGACTATTGCCTCTGCTCTAATTGAATAGTGTCCCGTAGGGACTTTTTTTTTGCTATTTTGATTTGGTTTTTGTGTTCATCATGTTGGAGTTGTCTGTATGAACGACGTAAGTTGCTCTGTCGCATCTGACAATTGTTGATGAATAATGAATTGGCTTATCTTCAAAGTCATAACTGATTTTATTGATGGAAAACAATGGGTCTCCGATGTTACATTTCAAAAGATCCGCATGTTGATTCTGAGCAATGATGCCATCAATTTCTAAAACGGCACGTTTAGGTTGGATATTATAGTCTTTTTCTAATATAGTGTAAAAAGAAAGATCTTTGCTCAGCTTGGTGATGAAGCCAGGGAATTTTTCATCTTCGATATAAATTTTATCGATAGCCATAGGTTCGTTATCTTCCCATACAAGTCTTTCCAGATAGACGACTTTTGTGTTTAAAGGAATGGACAGTTTTTCTGAGATGTCTCCATCCGCATTAAGAAAAGATGCTTGAATAATATCATTTTTAGAAGAATGACCTTTGCTGGAAAGTGTTTCTTTAAATCCGCGAGGTTTATTTAAGTACATCTTTTCTTTTTTATAGGTGATAAAAGTGCCTTTTCCCTGTACCTTTTTTACGTAGCCTTCATCTGAAAGGTTCTGGATGGCTTTACGTATGGTAATTTTACTGACATTGTATTGTTCGCTGAGCTCATTTTCAGTAGGCATCTTTTCTCCGGCGACATATACTTTTGAAACTATTTTGCTTTTTATATCTGCTTCTACTTGCCTATATAGCGGTTTACTGCTATCTAAATTCATAGGTATTTTTCTCCTTATAATCTTTTAACTATATGATTATATCACAATTTATAATCAATTTGGTTATAGAAAATTCTGAAATATGCGATAAATACAGTATATTATTATATTTTTAAAAATTTTGATCTGGAGGAACGGTATGATCAAGTGCTCATCTGATTTTGCTTTGTGTATAATGAATGCAAAGTTCTTAAACGGTCACAAGGATATGTAGGTGCAAGAAGGCAAGTATATCAATAGATATGAAGTTCTATTCACATTGGCAAAAGAGTATACAGGCTGTGATACAAAGGGAATTCTATTATCAATCAAGAAAAGAATGCATCAAATCACAGATTTCTTCCGTATTGTTGAGATGAAGAAAGATGATCTTTTCGGCTATAAGCATTTACAGCCGATACATACTGGAACGCAAGACAAATTTATGAATATACACAAGATGCAGATGTAGCATGTGCAATCAGTGGAGCCATAAATGAAATCTATATAAGCATTAAGGATATAGTCGAATAAGAGAATATCCTTTTTAAGAGTAGAATGGTTTTCGCTTTCTGTTATATTTACTATACATTCTGATTGTAGTTTAAAATAGAGTAGAATTTGTGGAAAATCTGCCCTTCAATATTATATTTGGGTGTGAAAATGATGTGATATTTACACACATCTATTTTGTATAACATTTCTTTGATACTATTCGCATAGCATGTGTTTTTTTGCTTTGTACTTTGTATTCAACTAGTTAGAGCAAAAAGCGTAAAATTGAATATTCCATGGTGGCGGAGCCACCCAATCCATGAAAATAGAGCCACTAAATCCATTTGGACAGAGCCATGCAATCCATTG
>OCIU01001094.1_pt1 | contig 20159 bp, 12 predicted proteins | sample 1538471 | NCBI WGS metagenome assembly OCIU01 (sample SAMN04571693, study PRJEB22368) | human gut metagenome | biome: human gut; material: stool | host: Homo sapiens | place: Luxembourg | collected 2012-06-01 | reverse complement strand
ATTCTCCTGTCGGATTTCCGTTCTCGTCCTTGATTTCCTCGGCTACATGATAGTCAACAACAATTTTTATTGTATTCTCATTTGTTGTGTATTTTCTGTTATCGACAGTATCCGGTTTTTTAGGATCAATAAGGGAATATCTTGCGGTGCTTGAATAATTTGTATCACTCGAAAGCTTTGCTTGGTTTGCTACATTTGCCTTTAATGCGTCATCCGTTGCGGCGAACTCGTATGTTACCGTTCCGTCAGCATTTCCAACAAACTCAGGTGTAAGCTTGATCACCTGCTTCTGCTTGTATCGGTTGATATCTCCGCCTATTCCGACATTAGTATACTTTGAATAGCTTGTATCAAAGTTTTTAGCGGTTATTGTATCAGTCGAAAATGTTTCTACTCCGCTCTTTGCACTGCCGGACAATGTTACTTCTTTTCCGTCTGCATTTTTCAATGCCGTTGCCGTTGTCGGATAGCATACTCTTCCTCCGCCGATTCCGTCTTCTATAGTAACAAGAATTACCGGATTAGTTGTGTTAACGTAGCAATAATATGTTGCTCCCTTTTTGGTGTGTACATAGTTTGAAGCCGTTGCTCCCGCCAATGCCTTAAGGCTTGCGTCCTCGGATTTACTTACCGAATCTACCGATTCATAGACATTAAAGCCGGGCTTTGCGGTCTTGACCTTATCGGATGTGCTTATGAACGCCTTTGCCATTTCAAAGACAAAACTATTCAGCTTTGCCTGGTATGATGTACCTGTGCTGTCGTCGGTTGCGGTTATATTGTAGTTGCCGTTGGCTATTGCGTTTCCTCCGTCGAGTGCCTGCTTTGCCTTATCCAATATCTCGAGTTTATAATGGTTAAGGTTCATTTCCGAAAGCTTATGTCCCGTTGTCGTGTCGTCTATTCGGAAGTTATTCAGGTAATCCGTTACGACCTTTTTCTCGCTGAGCGAAGTATTGGCCAAAGCTTTCGCTGCATTATTTAAGACCTCGAGATTTGCGGTATAGTCACTTGAGTTTACATCAATAACAAGGCTATTCTTTATCTTCCTGTAATCCTCTACCGCTTTTTTGTACTTTGCAAATGATGCGTCGTCATAAACGGTTCTCTTTTCGATTTTCTCGTTGCCGTATTCATCTACACCTATAGTGATGTCGATTGAATTCTTCCCGTCATAGTCCTCGAACTTCTTGTTCCAGACTTCTGCATCCTTTACATTTACCCACTGTGCGGCAATAGTAACATTACCGAACTTGCCTGTGCCTATCTTTTCTTCCGCATTGTACAACGTGTTTGACGTCCAGTTAGACTCCTTTTCCGTAAGCGTTACCTTCCAGCCGATGAACACATGATCTTCATATTTCGGTGCGTTCTCAATCGTTATTGCCGACGTCATCGTATAGTTTACCGTCTCGGGGTCAACAGCATCGCCGTTACCCTTTACATACGTTATGGTGTACGGACTTGCTGTCCAACGTGAATAGAGCTTAAGTCCGTCCGTCGTGCAAACATAATTGTCAATCGCTTTGCCGTTTGCGTCGGTATACTGTGTGCCATCTGCGCTGTACCAGCCGAGGAAGGTGAAGCCCTCACGGGTCGGCACATAAAGCTCGTCGTACTGTGCACCGTAGTCAATATTCTGATAGTGAGAATCGATTTTCTCATTTCTTGAATTAAGGTCATTGACATAAACCGCCGTTGCGTTTGCCGAACCTGTTACCTTGCTGACCCAGCCGAGGTATGTGCTTGAATCGGCTACATACGCTCCGTCGGAGAATATCTCTGTTCTTTGAAGCGAAATATTGCCCAAGGTCAATGCGCCCGGAACGGTTGAGCCGTCAACGCTGTTTTCTCTGAAACTTATCTGATAATAATTATCGGATGGAACAGTGAATTGCATTGCAATTGTACCGCTGCCTTCCGTAACAGAGATATCCGCTGATATGTAATTGTTCGAGGCACAAGTTGTCGAAGTTTCGTTCGGGTAGAAGAAGATTGACGGGATTATCCGCATAGGTGACATTGCCTGATAATCCATCAAAAGAGTGTACTTCACGCCCGCTTCAAGTGTTGAGCGGTAACCCGACAAGCTGTTGTAGGTATTTGTGTAGCAATCTGTTCCCGTCGGGTTGAGAGTAATCGCTCTTGCATCGGAGTCAAATGATGATGTGCCGTTAACCGTATTCATACCGTTTGAAGAAAGAACGATATTACCGTTCGGGTCTTTGAGAACAACATTCTTGATATCCATATCCGCACGAAGTTCATTATAATTATTATAATATGCGAAATAGAATATCATGTTAAAGAAATATTGAGTTCCCGCTGTGAACGTGCGCTTCAGCTCAACGGACTCATAACCGTTGGTAGTTTTTCTGTTTTCGGTATAGGAAACGTCCTGACCGCCGTTGTACCAATAGCCGTCATTAGTGCTGAATCCGAGAACAATCGAGTCATACTCGCTCTTTCCGGTAGTATCCTTTATATATGAATAGTAATCATTGATTCTGTATTCATATGTGAGTGTATATTCGCCTTCCACCGAAGCGGTGTAGGTGTCCGACTTAAAGGTATCAAAGACCTCATCAACACCTGCATCGACAATATGCTTTCGGCCATACTTGATATTCAGAGCAGTATCTCCCTCAGTGTCCTTTGCAATTGAATATGAGAAATAATCATTCTCCTGATAACCGAGAGTATTCTTCATTCCCGGAAGCTTACATGCCTTGTACGAATTCATAAAAGTATCAAATGCATTGTTGTTGCTTGCCTTCCTTACAAAATCGTCAAAGTTGAAATCGTTATCAAGAAGAAGCACCTTATCCGTCACTGCCCAGTGCGCATAAACAGTTCTGTCTGTGCTGCCCATTAAGGATGAAGCTGTTACACGGTCGCCGCCGTCCGGAGCTGTGAACCAGCCGAGGAAACGGTAGTTATCACGAACAGGCACAGGCATTGTGCCGATGCTGTGGCCATAGAACTGAACAATCGGGTTCGGAGAATAAGTTACGTTTCTTGCATCTGCCTTGTAGAATTCAAGTTTAAATTTATAGTTGTTAAAATTAAGCTCTGTAATGGAAGTGCCGGACGGTACACAGAACTTTACCTGATAGATAAGATTTTTTGCAAGGCTTGCCTGCGTGTCGGTTACCGTCATAGTTCTTGCCGAATCGGCAGACGAACCGTAGGTTTCCATCCAATTTCTGTTTGAGCCTTGCAGCTGCGTTCCGTTTGCATCTGCGAGATCTAAAGCCAATGCGATATATGAATTTTTCGGATATTGCGGGCTGGTGCTGAATGACGTGCCCTCTCCGGTAACCGAGCCGCCGGTATACCTAAAGTCAAGTCTGTAATTTCCGGCGGAGAAATTTTCCGGGAGCATAGAGGTAAGCAGTGTAAACTCGCTGTTGGTTGTTGCTGTGCCGTTAAGCGTTATTTCGCTCGTTGACCTGTTGAATGAGACTGTTACACCGTTCACCTCTTTTGACGTAATCAAATGATATGAACCGTTAGTGCTGTAATCTGTTACAAACAAATTATTTACTTTGCTCGAGCCGTCATTCGGGTCAAAATATATCTTGTTTTGATCAATAAAGTAGAAATTAACCATCGTCAGCGAAGTATCATCGACTGCGGCTACCCACTCATAAGCAGTTGTATCTCCGTCAAACCTCGGAACGGTCGTTGTCTTAACCGTTGTTGTTCCGATAGTTACGGTTGAGCCGGAATAGCTCATCGAATTGCTGTACAAATTGCTTGCCGAGAAAAATGTCGGAAGAGAAGCAAGCGTTTTGCCGTAATAATCCGACGGAGCAATTGTCACGTTCGTCAATTCACACTTGCCGATATATGTATATCCCTCGTATGTATCGGGTGTGAAATATACATTATCACGGGCGTCGTATGTTATTTCATACTGCTGTCCGCCGCTGATCTCGACAATCTTATACTGACCGTTATCGAGCTTTTCAAGTCCGAGATTGTATTCACGGGCTGTGCAGTTCGTTTTAAGAGATTTGCCGGCTATCAAATTGTCTATTGCCAAATTCAATTCATTAGCGATTGCGGCAATGGTTTTACTCGAATAAAAGCGTCCATCAAGCTTAACAAGCTCTTTATAAGCCCTTTCGTAATTGGTGCAAAACGTTGTAAATTCTGTTCCGCTATAGAAATAGCTGCTAAATGACGAGCCGTTATAAGTAATTCCGAGGTTTGGGAAATTGTTTTGTGCTCTCATTACCGCTTTACGAAGATCGCCCTTATCATTCTGATAAACTTTAATAGGCATAACTCCAGCGTTAGTTATTTTATCGGTGCTCTGAGAGTTGGTATAGGTTGCCTTAACCTGATATACCTTTTGATCTCCGGCACCCTTCATCAAATCAATGTTGATAGGTCCGTTGTATTTTACGCCCTCTTTATGATAATCACCCTGTGAGTCAAATTCACCTTGGTTCGCTATTATTTTTTTATAATTGTAGTACAAAGTCCTTGCGCTGCCGAAATTGTTTTTATCTCTTTGATTTTCTGTTTGACTGACCGTTTCCTTCGTATCCGTTGCATCGGCTACATACCACGCACCCTTATCTGCACTTTTGGTTTTTTCAATATCAGTGACAAAAAGGCCGGCAGAAAGATTGGGAATGTCTTTCAAGTTTGAATATCGGCTGGTATCGACATACAGAGAAGTTTGCGGTGCAGTCATCCAGCTATGGTTGGAGTTAGGATTTGATCCACCCCAAAAACCTCCGTGACCTTCATAATGTTTTAAATAATTAAAGGTTTTTTTCGGAAGATATGTGCTTGCACTTGTGTTTAACCACTCACTCGGAGTATTGTCTTTTGCCGATGCGCCGAACCATGTCGGAAACTGTGCATACCACTTTATTCCTGCCTCACCGAGCAGCTTGTCGGATTGTGCTGTTGATGAAAATGTAACCAAGCTTCTGTTTCCGCCGTTAACACTGTTAGGAAATCGTTCTCCCAGAGTGTCGTTGCCGTGAACACCGGATACCCATACAATATCACTGCCATCGTGGTTCTTACCGGCCTCGTTTCGGCTTTCGAAAGCAACACCGGTGGGCTGGATATAGGGCTTGTATACATATGTATAGGCAACTGCCTGCTTTTCATATCCGTCAACCGCATCGGTATATTTAACCGTCCAACGAATATAGTATCCCGTTGTTGCAGCCGTAAGAGATGGGCTGGTTGATTCTTGAGTAATGGTGGCTTTTTTATATACTCCGTCATCGCTAAAAGTCAGGCTTTTTATCGAGCCGCCCGAAATAACACTGCCGCTTGCGTTTAATGCTGTTGCGCTGAGCGAAACATTTTGGGTCGTATCAAGGTTTGCATATGAGAAATACACATAACCATTTGTATCATAGCTTTGCTTTGTTGTTGCCGCACCTGCGGTTGCTGTATTAACCGTATTCTGGATAAACCACTGGAAATTAGCTGATGATTTTGTGTGAGAAGAATCAATGTTCGGAGCAAGGTAAATTGTCTCGGGAACATAAAAATACAAGGGAGCCGACAACGGTGTTGTGGTCTTCATGCTTCCTTTGAGGTTTGTCTGTGCCGTTGAGATTGCAGATGCAGGATTAGTGTAAGAGCCTGCCGCCGCAGTGGGTACGCAAAGAGTCTTGACGTATGACTGAACATAGCCGTCAATCTCATCCCAGTTGCTTGCCGATGTGTTGACGCCTGAGTTGAGGAACCGGCTGTAATATTTACGAGCCGTAGCTTTGCTTGTGAGGGTTGCATTGAGCCTTACGGTCGAAATACCGGAGCAATACTCATCAAAACCGATAGGCGGATTAAAACGAAGAGAATATTCAAAACGGATATAAGTTGAATAAACATTATTGCTGAAGGAAGCAATCTGAAGCTCTGTTCCGCCCGATGTCGTCTTTTTAAGATTGTTCTTCGCTGTTGTAATATTACCGTCGAGCTTGTAAAGTCCACGAACCCATGAACGGTCGTTCTTTTCATTTCCACGGTCAACATCCGGGCAGTAAATCGTCGGAGCTGTGTTCTGACTGCCGGCATTGTTGTCAACGGATTTGTTCTTTCTGAAATAATTTGCGGCATCGGAAGATGTATAAGAAACATTTCTGATTGAGTTCAGGTAGTTCTGGTTTGCACCGCCGTCGGAATCGAACTCTACAAATCCGGCTCTGAGATTCGGAACCTGTTTGAAATTCGTATATCTCGACGTGTCGATCATGATATCTGCCGCCGCATATCCGTAGCTGTCGCCGTCAGTGCCCGGATTTCCGCCGAAATAACCTTTGCTGACCATATCGTCGGTTATCAGATCCATGGGCTTGTATGACTGTGAGCTGTCCCACGGAGTATTATAAATTCTCGAACCTTCGCCGAGATAGGTTCCGTTGGTTTTATCTTTTGCAAACGCGAGAAGCACGCCCGAACCGTCCGGGTTAAAATAATTATTATCAATCGGCATATCAAGTCCTCTGGGGTAAAGGCTTGCATTGAAATTGATAAGCGGAGCTGTGAGAGTTGAGCCGGTGCTGACCCACTTGGATCCGACATTGCCGCCCTTTACGGCATCCACACCTGTTATAAACGAATAAGTCGTTGACTCGGCAGGGTTACCGTTTATGCCGCCGTAGGTTCCGTAATAATACTGTCTTGTTGTCATACCTGCCTGAGCGAGCAGCGGAAATTTAATGCCCGTATAGGCATAGGTCGTGTACGAACCCGAAGCAGTCGTATACACGATATTCCAGCGGATAATATACTGCTTGTTCTCCTCGAAATTCGCCATGGAAAGGCTCTTGATCGTCTTTGTAACGGTTGACGAAGAAGCCGACAGCGACTTATCCGACGACATGTATGAACCGTCAGTAAAAGCAACATTTGTTACCCTGTTTGCACTTGATGCATTGAGGTTTGCATCAAGAACGGTTATTGAAATAGTTACACTTCTCGCCGTTGCACAGGAGAAGCTGAACACGCCGGTTTCTGAAGTCGGCTCGCTGACCGTGCCGCTCGATGTTGCGTTCAGAAAATACTCCGAGTCCTTTCCGCCTGCCTTGATATAGACAAGCTCCGGCATTAAGATATTGTACTTTGCAAAGGTGCTGGAATCGTTTCCCGCCTCTGTAAGTGCATGGTCGCTCTTGCTGACCAACGCTTCCGATATCACAGAACCGATATCGAAGAAGCAAAAGGTAGTCAAAAGCATAACAAGACAGAGCAGTACGCTTACCGTACTCCTTCCGAATTTTGAAAGCTTTCTTTTCATGATATTTACCTCCCATTGTAAAAAACCTATATCCCCTTTGCACACCGTGCATTCTACTCAGAATTTTCCCCAAAAATAACCGCCCTTTTCGGACAATAACCCATTTTCAGTATATCAGTATAGATTATATTATTATATCACAATTCAAAAAAACTTCAACCTTAATATATATTTTTTCAAAAAGAAATTTTAAATAGAAGTAAAAGATTACGTTTTTTTATGCTATATAAAAATCGGCAATTACAGCTTTAAATCTCCAAACCTAAAATAAACTCATAAATTTTATTATTTTTCTTTATTCTCATTAACCCGGTTGCTATCTTTGATACAATAGTAAAAGAAATTTAAAGATGAGGATTTTTATGAAAGAGTATATTATCAGAGAAACCGACGACTTTTTGTCACTTTCAACCCTTTTTCATGAGAGCGGAATGGGCGTTAATATTGAAGAACGTATGCCAGACAGAGTAATCAAGATGTGGCGCATGGACAATGCTCTGACAGGAGAGCTAATGGCTGCGGTTACCCTTGAAATACGTGACGGGGCATATTCCTTGGGGGATATTGCCGTGCGTAACAACGTTCAGTCCAAGGGTTACGGAAAAATTATGCAGTCAATAGTTTTTGACGAAGCGAAGAAGCTTGGAGTCAAGGAAATTTGGGCTTGTGCCAAAGAACCCGAATATTATATCCACTGCGGCTGGGAGAGCATGGCATGGGAGGACTCGCCCAAAATTGCCGTTTACTGCTCAACCTGTGACAAGCGCGGATCCACTTGTCATCCCCGGTTAATGAAATATACATTTAAATAACCTTGCACATTAAAAGAACTTGACCGACAGGCTTCTGTCAGTCAAGTTCTTTCAGTATTTTAACAGCTTCAAATTTATACTTTTTTCATAGATTGCTCCGGTGAGGCTTTCGGTTATCATTTATTCAATCGAAATCATCTGATGTATTTCAACCTTGGGTACCGTAAATGAGGCTTTTCCGTCGGAGTAGTTAAAACTGATTTCTTCATTCTGCGGAACGAGAATAACTCTTTTCGGTTTGTTGCATTTCACGCTGACGTCAACATTATAAAGAGGAACTATATCCTCGATCACCTCCGTATTCTTGCCGCGCACCGTCGTGTGAGAATAAAGAAGGTGAACGATCTTTCTGTCGTTCTGTTGAAGTAGGGTAACGATACCCCTGTCGGGTATTGAGCTTTCAATCGTAAAATTGCCGTTCATAAGTCGCTCAATAACGTATGCAACAAGCTCCTTGATGTGGAAATCGCCGGATTCCGCATAGCCCCTGAAAATATCCCAGCCGATATAAGCGACGTTGCCCTTAATCGCAGCGGCCGGATATGTAAGCCTTCTGTCGTTCGGCGCATGCTGATGTGAGCAGAAATGCTCGGCGGTGCGGTTAAAATAGGGATTCTGTCCGTTTGCAACGATTTCGGCATCAATATTGTCAAAGCGATAATTCACCGCACGCATAAGGTACTCGGTTTTGCCGTTTACCGTATCAAATTCCGGGATAAAATATGTTGGTCTGAATTCGTTCTCGCCGATAAACTTAACTCCTGTATCAATGCAAAACTCGTTATTTTTATCAAGACCCGATTTGCCGGAAAGAAGAAGCTTGCCGCCCTGCGAAAGATAGTCGTCTATCTTTGATTTAATCTTTTCGTCAAAGACCCAAATATCCGGCAGGATAAGCATTTTATACTTTGTAAAATCTTCATCAAGATCTATAAAATCATAAAGTCTGTTTGTTTCAAGAAGAATACGGTTTGCGCCCGCATCGTGCCATCCGCCTTCGTCTCTGCCTTTGATACATTCCGCAGCAAGAACAGCTATATCGGCAATATACTTTGCCCCCTTGCACCACGGCTCTTTAGCTTCAACCTCTGCATAAGCCTTTCCTATAAGGGCATAGGTCGATTTATTGAGCAGTCCTTCCGGATGCATCTGGTCGCCGATTGAACATCCGCCACCCTCCGCAAGAGAAAGAGCAGCCTCATAACGGAGTGCATTCGGATGCTTAAATCCGCCGAATTCTCCCCATGTCTGATGGAATTTACCTGTCATGCCGAGGAAGCAATCGCGTTGAGTTCTCGCATATGCCGCAGACATCGGGAAATGGTCGTATCCCCAGCCGCCCGTAGGAAGGCTCTCCAATTCGAGGCAGTCGATCGTGTCAATAAGATCACGCCTGCCCTTTGAAACATGACCCGAATTTTGAAAAATAATTGTTTCGGGATTATGCTTATGAACAGCCTCCTCTACCCTGTCAAGATAGTTGCGGTACACCTTCCTGCCGAAGGCTTCAACGTCCTTAAGATTATTGTAATCAAGCCCTGCCGCGGTCATGTCCGCACGGCATTTTTCGCAGCAGCACATCGGTTCACCGACAATATCAAGGAAGATCTCGCATGGATTGTAGTTGACCATAACCTCCTCTATCTCGGCAATAAGCTTGTCAAGATAAGCCGTATTGAAGCACATCATATGATAGCCGGCGTGCTCAAAATCGGGAGCCTTGCCTATATTCGACGGTTCGACCCTCAGCCAATCGTGATGCTCAACCGCATCCTTTTCATCAAAGCCTGCCGAGATATATACGGGAGCACGAACTCCGATTTCCTCGCAGGCTTCAAGCTGAGCCTTGAGAAGGTCGAATTTCAGTGTCGGATTCATTGTGTTGACTTTTGTCGGATGATATGAATATCCGTGATGGCACTTTGAGAAAACCGTAATTGAATCAACATGACCCATCTTCAGCGTCTCCTGCCATTCCTTTTTATCAAATCTTGCGCCGACATCGGGAATGAGCGGCGAAGTGTGAAAATCAAGGTGTACCTGTCTTAATCTGAAATCTTTCATAAGTTACCTCCGATAGTTGTGTATAAACAATATAATCTATTTCAGAGAAAAATTCAAGCATTATTTGTTCATATGTGTGCTTGCTTTTTTATAAAGCTATTTGTAGAAAAAAAGATTATTAAATTTTTCGTTTTTCTCTTGATTTAATTTCATAATCGTATATAATTATTATACAACTATTTGGAGGTTTGTTATGGACGAGAATAAAAAGGAGCAGTTCAACAGAATTGATGAGCTCCTTAAAGATACTTCAGCCGAAAACAGAATCAAGTTTAATGAGGACGAAGCAATAGATATACTTTCCGAGCAGGAGGATAAGCCTGCCGAGCTTGAAGAAGCTGTTGTTAGCGGCATTGAAGCGAATCCTATAGCAGAGGATGAACACAATGATGAAGATTCAAGTGATTCAGTCTGCATAATTGATGAGACTTCAACGACGCTTGAGCTTACCGACAGTGCGGAAGCTTATCAGAATATCGCTGACGGTGCGCCTGTCAAGAAGCACAGGGAAAAGGTTAAATTCAATGCCTTGCAGATTGTTCTGATGTGCGTAGTCGGTGTTGCGCTTCTTTGGTGCATTGTATTTACGACAGATCACACAATTGCCGCTCAGGGCTACTCCCCTGTTTTTTGCGTGCAGACTCAGTCATACGAGGACGGCAGTGCAAGCTTCAAGGGCCTTGGATACAAGATTCAATTCAGGTTTGATTCAAGCGGAAATTTGACGCAGAAGTGCGTACCCGCCTGGAAAGACGGTCCTAACGACATTGCCGATAAGCAGGAAAGCGGAGCATCGTTCCAGTAATATTGCGAATAATTAACCGGCCGTACAGTGCGGACGGTTTTTTTGTTGACATAACAATAATAACACAAGCTGCCGCTTCGGATAACCGAAACGGCAGTTTTACTGTCAATTATACAAGAACCTTTGAAAGGAATTCCTTACAGCGGTCTGTTTTGGGATTCGAGAAAAATTCGGCAGGAGTGTTTTCCTCAACCATTCTTCCGTCGTCCATGAAAATAACTCTTGTCGCCGCCTCTTTGGCAAAGCCCATCTCGTGAGTAACAACAACCATCGTCATTCCCTCTTTTGCAAGGTCTTTCATAAGTTCAAGAACCTCGCCGACCATCTCGGGGTCAAGAGCCGACGTAGGCTCATCAAAGAGAATAACCTCCGGATGCATTGCAAGCGAACGGATGATTGCAATTCTTTGCTTCTGTCCGCCCGAAAGCGTTGAAGGGTATGCATTTGCCTTTTCCTCAAGACCGATTCTTTTAAGAAGCACCATAGCCTCTTCCTTTTTCTGCGCCTTGATCTCTTTTGCACTTGGAATATTTTCCGTATACGGATGCTTTTTCATTCCGAGCTTATGGAGAAAATTATCCTTTTTAGCTTTCTTCATTTTCTTTTTCTCAACAAGATACGGGGAAAGCATTATATTTTCAAGCACCGTCTTGTTATTGAAAAGATTAAAGTGCTGGAAAACCATTCCTATTCGCTCTCTGTAGGTGTTGATATTTACGCTGAGATCCGCAATATTAACTCCCTCAAAGATAACCTGACCGGAGGTCGGATCCTCCATACAGTTAAGGCAACGGAGAAAGGTTGATTTTCCCGAACCCGACGGTCCGATAATAACAACTCGTTCGCCCTTTTCAATCGTTACGGAAATATCCTTAAGAACATGATGATCGCCGAAACTTTTATTCAGCTTAACTACGTCTATCACTCTTTCTCAGTCTCCTTTCCATAAACTTAATGCCAAGCGTGATGAGGCAAACAATTATAATATAAATGACTGCCATTACAAGGTACGGCACCATAAATTCATAGTTGTTTGTTCCGATATCGTTAAACACCTTATACAAATCCATTGCTCCGACGAAAGAAACGATTGATGTTTCCTTGACAAGCGTGATGAACTCGTTGCCGAGAGTCGGAAGAATGTTCTTAATAGCCTGAGGAATAACAATTTTAAACATTGTTGTCGCATAGCTCATACCGACCGAGCGTCCGCCCTCAAGCTGACCCGGGTCAACGGATAGAATACCGCCACGCATTATTTCCGAAACATAAGCACCGCTGTTCAGTCCGAAAACCGTAATCGCAACATTCAAGCCGTCAATCTTAATTCCCATCAATGGCATAAGAACATAATAGAAAACAAGAAGCTGAACAACCATAGGCGTTCCTCTGAAAATCGCAACATAAAACGAACATATCTTATCGAGAACTCTCGGAAGCGTCCTGTATTTCGGAAGAACACGGATCGATGCAATCAGCGTACCGATTGCAATACCGATGAGCAAACCGATTATTGCAATTTCCATTGTATTCTTCAAGCCCGTGAGAACGTTGTGATAACCGCCGTTGTCGATAAAGGCTTTGAGAAACTTTTCGATTTTGATATCAAAATTACCCATAAAAAATCCTCTTATAAGAACAAATACCCCACTTATTCAGTGGGGCTTTGCTTTTATTCCACTTTAATTATGCAACTTCGTTAATTGACTTAACAATGCTGTCTGCAGGAGCAGAGTCAATAATAACGTAGTTGATGTTTCCGTTGATAAGGTCCTGAATTGCAAGAGAACCGTTCTTGTAGCCCTTGCCCGTAACCTTGAGGTTGTTTGAGGCGTAGTCGCTCTCATTGTTGATGTACATACCGCCGGTTGTACCGTTCTGATAACCGATCTTAACAGAAGCGTCAAAGCTCTGGAGCTTTTTGAGAACATCATCGGCTGTCTTGCAATCATCAAATGTTGTATCGTCGCCCTTAACAACAACTCTCTGAGATGCCTTGTAATATGTCTTTGAGAATGTAACGGATGCTTCTCTGTCCGGATTAACCGTAAGTCCGGCCATTGCGATATCGCACTTGTGCTGACCTACAGAAAGGCAAACAGCGTCAAAGTCCATGTTATCAATAACAAGCTCTTTACCAAGCTCATCGGCAAGAAGCTTAGCGATCTCCATATCAATACCTGCATATGAATCGCCTACAGTGTACTCAAACGGCTCAAAAGCGGCATTTGTAGCAACGACGAGCTGATCCTTTGAAGAATCCTTAGCGGCCGACTTAACAAGCACCGGCTCACCACCGCTAGAGTAACGAGAGCAAATCTCATCAAATGTGCCGTTGCTCAATATCTTGTCAATAAATGCGTTTGTTTTTTCAAGAAGCTCCGGCTGTGCCTTATCAACACCGAATGCATAGTTTTCATTAGTAAGGTCGATACCAATAACCTTTGCTGCCTTAACATCGTCTTTCTTACCGCAGCCTGCAAGCATTGCAACACTTGCAATAAGTACTAATGACATTACAATAGCTATAAGTTTTTTCATAGTTTTGTCCTCCTCTGTTTTTTTGACGTGAACAATATACCACTTTATACTGAATATGTCAAGCAAAAAACGAATATTTATTCATGAATATTATTATTTTCTGATTTTAAATACTATTTTCAAAACATTGTTGATGTTTTTGTGCATAATATTAGGTCTGTGTCCGTCCTCAGGGAAAAGTATAGCGCACTGATCGCCGCCGAGTGTGACTGTCGAAAGCTCGGTGCCCTCATAGAATGCGATGTCGTCGCCTCTTTCAAAGCCGTTATCGGTCATCTTGAGCGAATCAATCGGCGCCCAGTCCATTTCCTCACTGCCGTCGAGAACTATCTGGAGGTCTATGTATTTCCTGTGGCTCTCAAATTTTCTCTGCTCCCTCGGCTCGGTGTCATAGCGGCTGACGGCGGCAAAAAGGTCGTCGCCGTGAATATCGTATCTGCCGGGCTTCATGTCCGTCTTTTTGAAGTTTTCAATAAAGTCCATAATGTCCTTTGAATACGGAATTTCGCTGTAAGAATCCAGCTTGTCAATCGTTGTTACTATCATAGTAATTTTCCTTTCATATTATAATTATCACGTCTCAGCCTTGATTCTGTACGAATTAACATTGCAAAGCTTTGCATAAATTCCGCCAAGCTTCAGAAGCTCGTTATGCGTACCCTGCTCGGCAATTCGGCCGTTCTCAAGGACGATTATATTATCCGCTTTCATAACCGTTGAAAGCCTGTGAGCAATAACAATCACCGTGCGGCTCTTTGAAAGCTCGTCAATCGCCTGCTGAATGAGTGCCTCAGTTTCGTTATCAACCGCCGAAGTCGCTTCGTCGAGAATCAAAATCGGTGAATTTTTAAGCACCGCTCTTGCGATTGCAATTCTCTGCTTCTGTCCGCCGGAAAGACGAACGCCTCTCTCGCCGATTATTGTATCATATCCATCGGGCATTTTGCACACAAAATCGCTCACTCTCGCCGTTTCCGCCGCTTTGATTACATCCTCGCGGCTCGCCGAGGGATTTCCGTAAGATATGTTGTCATAAATAGAACCGTTGAAAAGAAAAACATCCTGCAAGACCATTGAAATGTTTTCTCTGAGCGATTTGACCGTTATATCCTTGATATCCTTGCCGTCAAGACGCACCGTTCCGCTGACAGGGTCATAAAATCTTTCCATGAGAGAAACGATCGTTGACTTGCCTACTCCCGTTGCTCCGACGAACGCAACCATTTTTCCTGCATCAATCTTAAATGAAATATCCTTAAGCACGGGCTCATTCTCGTTATAATAAAACGAAACGTGATCAAACTCCATCTCGCCATTTGCCCTGCCGATGTCCTCTGCATTCTCGCTGTCCTTGATTTCCGACTCCATATCGAGAATACTAAGCACTCTGTGACCGCCTGCAAATGCATTCTGCATATCTTCAATAATTCTTGAAAGCGCCGCTATCAGCGAATAGAAAAGAGAAAGATACATAAAGAAACCGACAACGTCGGAAACGGAAAGCACATCCTTCAGCGCAAGCGTTCCGCCGATTCCCATAACAAGCACCGAACCGACCGAAGTAAGAAATTCTATTGTCGGGAAGAAAATCGAAGCAACAAAATTTGCACGGACATTGACAAAACTGTACCGCTTGCAATACTCCTTCATGCTCATATATTCTTCTTTCTCTCTTCCGAAGGATTGAATCTCACGGATTCCCGAAATATTGTCCTGAACCTTGCCGTTGACCTCGGCAAGCACCTCTTGGTTGCGTTTGAAAAGAGCGTGAACCTTGCCCGAAAATTTCATTGTTACGAATAAAATCAGCGGAATGGGAATAAGCGAAATTGCCGCAAGAATCGGATTGATTGAAAAAATCATTATTGCAACCAATATGACAATGAGAATGTTTGAAAGAAGATCGGGCAAGGCATGTGCGATAAGAGTTTCCATGTTCCTTGAATCGTTTATGACTCGGCTCATTATTTCGCCGGTTTGTTTATCGCCGAAGAATCTCATTGAAAGTGATTGCAGCTTATTATAAACATCAAGCATCATATCGCCGACGAAATTCCATGCGGCAACGTGAGCCTTGTATTTTGATACGAATGTCAGCAGCGCTTTGACTATGTACGATAAAAGTATTACTGCCGCAAACACAAGGACACGTTCCTTGGTCGCCGTTCCGTCAGTCAATGCTCCCGTCAGCCTGCGAACCGCATCCGGCATAACAAGACTGACGGCTGAGGATCCGAGCAAGGCGAGGACGGTCAATATCAATGCGCCCTTGTACGGTGCCGCCATTTTCAAATATCTTTTCATATCCTTCAATTTATCAACCCCAAAAAATCATATAAACTATTTTATATTCTTTCTTTCGCTTTTTCAAGAGTTATTTTAAAAAAGGCTGTCGCCGAAGCAACAGCCCTTGATATTTTATTCGTTATCCTCACCGGGTATTCTATCTGTCTTGATTGATTCAAAGAACTCATTGTAGTGCTCCGCCCACTTTTCAACGTCATCTCGGTCATATTTGGTCGGGAACAGCGGTTCAACAAGCTTCACCCTGCCAAACCATCCGACAATCTTAAGTCCCTTGTTTCTCAACTCCGGCATTTCATTGAGAAGCTTCAGCTTATTCTTGACAGTTGAAACAATTTTATTCTTTCTGAGATATTCGATTTTGTCCGTGTTAAGCTCGGCAAGCTCTTCGGCGGTCAGAAGCCCGCTTGCGATAAAATCGCTGACATCCTTCGCCGTGAGATATGGAAGAAGATTTTTTTCCAGCGCAATCGTACATGCGGCAAATCCGATTTCATGGAAAAATTCACGTTCATATTTCCAGAGCGTATCGCAGTTAAACAAGCCGTCCCTGTCCGCCTCGACCGCTCTCGCGAGTATCGTGCCTGCCTTAATTGAATATCCTATTCCCGAGCCCTTGAGCGGAATTGTCATACATGCGCTGTCGCCGACTGCGGCATAACCGTCGGCAATAAAAACCGCCAACGGCTGACGAACGGGGATATCGACCACCTTACCTCCGCGAACAAGCTCACGTCCGACATGCTCGTTTTTTTCGCAAACAAAATCAAGATTTTCTTTTATATCCGCTTCGGTCACTTCTCCGAATCTTGCAATAAGAAGGTCCGCACTGTCAGGCTCGGTTATAAGCCATGTGAAGCCGACCGTTCCGTTTGCATTGACATAGACATAATATCTGTGTTCGGGATCGGGCTTGCCCTCAATCCTGTTATAATATGCACGGTAAACATGAAGCCGGTCAAAGCGTCCAAGCTCCTTTTGGACATGAGTAAAATCGGGCAAATTCCGACGCACCGGCGAATCAATTCCACAGGCATCAATTACAAGATCGGCAAGTCTTATGCCCTGCGATGTCATTATGCCGATAATGCGGCTGCCGAGAACAACAGGTTCACGCACCTCACAGCCGAACACAAAGTGCACCCCTGCCTTTTCGCAAAGATCAATGAGAAAGGCTAAAAGCTCACGGCGTTCAACGATGAGAGTCGAAGCAGATTTCTCCTCCGGAAGTGTAACGGGGGCAACTGTTTCATCAATCGGAACAAGCGTTATAACATTATTCGGAGCGTGCCACTCCTCGGGATATGTGATCCCTGCATAATCAAAATACGCAGAATCCACCGGATCCTTTTGGTCATAGCCGAGGTTTTCTCGCGCATAGCGTTCATAAACGGTAACTTTGTGACCGAGCTGCGCAAGCTTCCATGCTGCTACAAGTCCGCCGTGACCTGCTCCGGCAACAATAATTTCAGACATTTTTGTGCACCTCTTCTCATAATTATTCTCTGTTTTCATTATACTCAAAATAAAAGTGCCTGTCAACTTTGAGCAAACAATAGCAGTGCATTGTAAAAAAAGCCCGTTGCGTTAAAAATAATAACTTTTTTTATAAAAACTATTGCTTTTTTCTCCAAAATATATTAGAATATCAGTCGTTGACACTTTCAGCAGATGCTACTGTGGCTCAGTTGGTAGAGCAGCTCATTCGTAATGAGCAGGTCGTCGGTTCGAGTCCGACCAGTAGCTCCAAGCCGCAAACCTTTGTGTATCAAGGGCTTGCGGCTTTTTCTATAACTGATTTAAGGCAGTAAAAAACGGTGATTTTTGCGGTTTTGGGATTTATTGCTTCAAGAATATATTTTTATGGGTTTCTTATAAATAAATCGGAGCGGTTAGCTTTTCGGCTTTCCGCTCCTTTTTAGGCATTTCAATAATAATACATACACTTCGCTTTATATTTTGCAACAAAAATTCACACATTTTAGGCGCTATAGCATTTGAATTTTAATTAAATATATAGTATAATTAAGGCAATTCGTATATCTCAACTGTGCGATATTGACTTAACTCATATAAAACAAAAGGAAGATTCTTATGGGACATTACAATTTGCTCATTATATGTTATTGCATAATATTTACGGCATTTAATTTCGGTGCTTTTCTGACCTGCTATCTTTTCGGCTTTACATATGACCGTGATCTGAGAAAGAACGATAACAGGGTATTTCTGGCACCGTTTGCACGTTTCTTTTTCTATTTCAAAGGAATTCAAAGCAGCTCAAGGTCACGGCCGACAAAGCTTTGCGGCGGAGCCGAGATATTTGCCTTTTTATATTTCATAGTTATGGAAATCGCAAACATTCTTATCGCAAAAATCTTCAATGATTTTGTTCTGTCGTGCCGTGTTTCGATTGTTCTATTCGTGATAACACTGATTGTTATTCTCGTCCTCACTGCCGTTGTCAGAAAAAAAATCAAGGCTCAGTCCGCACAAGCCGATATTATGGAGCTTAACGAATATCTGACTCCAAAAGAAACTATTGACATAAACAACGATAAAAAAATTGATAATTTCCTTGCCGAGCCTCACGAAAAGCCCAACGAAGAACTTAATCCGCTGAATCTGATTGATGAAGAAAACTTTGAAAGCGAAACAGCCGATGTTTCACAGGGTATGGAAGCCGTAAATCAAATGAAAGAGCATATAATTGTTGACGACGCTAATGAGAATAAAATTGTCGAGAACATTCTTTCCTCTCAAACGGAAACGGAAGAATCCGAAAGCCGTGAAACCGCGGATTATAAAGAAGGAATGAAAAAAATCAGCGAAATGAGAGAAAATCCGATAGACAACGATTTTTAATTCTTTGACGCAATTCCAAGGTTTTCCAACAAGCTGATATCCGAGGTGTTTACATATCCGTCGCCGTTTGCATCGGCAAGCATCAAGGCAAGCTTATCCGTATTCATGCCACCCTCGACGCAAGCCGCTTCAACAGCGTCCATTCCGTCGAGATTTCCGTCAAGATTCACATCTCCCCTTATGACAATTTCAAATTTATCCACGCAACTGCCGTTATAAATAAGACGGCAGTTCTCTTTTTCTATAAAAAAGCCGTCGGCAACGGAAATGTTGTTCTTATCGGAAACAATCAAATAAGATGAATACCTTGCGTCTCCCTTCAAAAACGGGTTAATTTCATCAAAGCCGCTGCTGTTATAGCTCAGGTACTTGACCTCGCCGCCGTTCATATAAACCGTTGCAATACTTTGAGACGAAGTCACATAGAAATATAGATTTTCGTCATCGGGATGTCCTGCTGTTATGGGCGCATTTTTTATGCTGTTTTGATAAATACGTTCAAAGCCGCTCAGGGAAACCGTAAGCTTTGAAACACTGTCACCGTTGCTGTTATGAATTCCCGCAAACTCTGTCTTGCAATTATTGCCGTTTCCGATGTCATCCGCGCCGGTGCCTGCAATCGCCTTGACACTGCCGCCGTTTATCACAACAGTTCCGCCGTTTCCGCCAGAACCGCCGCCGATACCTGCTCCTTCGTTGCCGCCTATTGCCGTAACAGTGCCGCCGTTAATTGTAACAGTGCCGCCGCTGCAGAGGAAACCGCCGCCGATACCTGCGGCATAAAGACCGCCGACAGCAACTACAGTGCCGCCGTTTATAGTTATTGTTCCGCCGTTTCCCGAAGAGCCTCCGCCGATACCTGCGCTGTAACCGTCGGTGCCGCCCGTTGCATATATTGTTCCCGAATTGATAGTCAGTGTTCCGTTTGATTTTCCGCTTCCTCCGCCGATACCTGCCTCCAGCTCGCTTTCAGCATAGAGTATGCCGTCACCGTTTATCATGGCTGAAGCCTTTACGGCAATATCCAGTCCGGCTCTGTACGTTCCTGATTTTAGGTGATTTTCGCCGCTAACGGTTATCACCGCACTTGCGGTCTTTAAGACACACAGAGCATAATCGTTTTCGCCCTTTCTTGCAATATTGATGTTCTTAATCTCAACATTCTGCTCACCGGAAGTAATTGATATGCTTCTTTCGAGTGCTTTCTGCGGATTTTGTTGGGTAACGGTATAACCGACGGCATTCACTTCCGAAACAAGCTTTCCGTTTTCATCATAGCCAGAAACGCCGTCCGAACCGATTTTAACATCTCCGTAATCAAGATAAAACACAGTTCGATCTTCCACTGCCTTTACAGAAGAGTTCAACGGCAGAACTGCTAAGCACAATATCAATATACACAGGATAACCTTTTTCAAAATCAATCACCGTCCCTTTTAAAAGCAAACGGCACCTTTGAGGGGTGCCGTTTTGTGTTAGTCTATACTGA
>OCIU01001088.1_pt1 | contig 20211 bp, 14 predicted proteins | sample 1538471 | NCBI WGS metagenome assembly OCIU01 (sample SAMN04571693, study PRJEB22368) | human gut metagenome | biome: human gut; material: stool | host: Homo sapiens | place: Luxembourg | collected 2012-06-01 | reverse complement strand
CCGTTTTCGTCCGTCACGTTCACCGTGATTTCGTTGCCATCGTAGCCCGCAGCCGTTGCCGTCTTGACTTCCGCAGTCTGCGCAGCGGGTGCTTCCGTCGCGGCAGGGGCTTCCGTCGGTTCTTCCACGGGTTCAGCCGCTGCATACAGGCTGTTCACCGCGTCTACAACCGCCTGAGACGTAATCGTTGCGCTTGCAACCGCGTCGATGCCTTCGCCCAGCGTCAGCGGCGCACTCTTGCCGATGAACTGGCTCGTGAACGCTTCCTCCGCGCACTTCTGACCAAGACCCGGCGTCTGCGTGGAAGCATCCACCGTCAGGGAGGTAATCACACCGTTTTCGTCCGTCACGTTCACCGTGATTTCGTTGCCATCGTAGCCCGCAGCCGTTGCCGTCTTGACTTCCGCAGTCTGCGCAGCGGGTGCTTCCGTCGCGGCAGGGGCTTCCGTCGGTTCTTCCACGGGTTCAGCCGCTGCATACAGGCTGTTCACCGCGTCTACAACCGCCTGAGACGTAATCGTCGCGCTTGCCACCGCGTCGATGCCTTCGCCCAGCGTCAACGGCGCGCTCTTGCCGATGAACTGGCTCGTGAACGCTTCATCCGCGCACTTCTGACCCAGACCCGCCGTCTGGCTGGACGCATCCACCACCAGTGCCGTAATCACGCCGTTCTCGTCTGTCACCTGCACCGTGATGTCCGCGCCGCCGAAGCCCGCAATCGTCGCGGTCTTCGCGTTTTCCAGCACCATGGGCGCTTCCGTCGCAGCAGGTGCTTCCGTCGCCACAGGTTCGAGATCCTCCGCCGCCATCGCGGGCGAAGTCAGCGCCGCGTTGATGGCCTCCACCGCTGCCGTCGAGGTGATGGTCGCGCCGGTCAGCCCATCCACATTTTCATTCAGGGTAAACGGGCCGCTCTTGCCGATGAACTGCGCCGTGAACTCTTCGTCCGCGCAGCGCGTGCCGAAGCCGGGCGTCTGCGTGGAAGCGTCGATAACCAGCGCCGCAATCGTGCCATCATCATTCAGCGTCAAACGCGCGGTCACTTCGCCGTTGCCAAAGCCAACAGCCTTGCCCTGATGCACGTCGCCTGTCAGCTCAACCGTCTGCGCAGGCTTTTCTTCCTTCACGCCAAACGCCAGCACGTCGCCTTCGACGTCCTTGCCCAGCACATGGCTGATGCACTTCAGCACATCATTGGACGCCGCCAGCACCGCCTTGGAGGTGACGGTCGCGCCGGTAATCGCTTCGATGGTGTCGCCGCCGAACGCGCTCAGACCAATGAACGCCTCCGCACGAGCCGGTTCTTTCCAACGTGCGCCGAAGCCGTCCGTCTCGGCAAAGTTCGTGTCGCCAATCTGGCAGCCGACGATTTTGCCATCCATATCAACGCCCAGCGTCACAGCGACATTGCCGCCGTAGCCCTTGGCGGAGGACACCGCGCAGTAGCCGATGGTCTTGCCGTCCTTCTTCGCTTCCACCAGCGATGTAACATTGCAGCCATCCGGAATGCTCATGGTGCTGAAGGAATCCGCCTCCATGACGCTCTGGAACGCCGCGTTCTGCGCCGCTTCCTCATGCGCCTTGATGGGACCCGCCGTAATCGCATTCGTTACCGCCAGCAGCAGCGCCGCCGCCAGCGCAATCAGCGCCAGAATCAGGTACGCCGGAAGCTGTTTCCGAGTTGTCTTGGTTTCACTCATGGTTTATTGCCTCCTCCTGAGAACTATGAAAAAGTGAAATTGAAAGCTGATACTATTTTCAAAGGAAAATAGCGTATCATCGCAGGGACGTGTAGCCCCATTGCTTCATCAGGTCGTTCATCATCACCGTGCCGTCGCGCAGAATCATCAGCGCGGGATAGCCGTTCTCCTGCGTGAGCTGGAGCGCCTTCTCGCTGCCGAGGACGATGCACGCTGTCGCCAGTGCGTCCGCGTCCATGGAGCTTTCCGCAATGATGGTTGCCGATGCCAAATCAGAATCAGACGGCAGTCCCGTCCACGGCGAGAGGATGTGATGATACCGCACGCCGTCGATGGTAAAGCCGCGCTCGTAGATGCCGCTGGTCACGACGCTGCGGTCGATGACAGAAACGACGCCGATAGGGCCGCTGGTCACGGCGCTGGGGTCGATGACAGAAAAGGCGCCGATAGGGCTGCTGTTGTTGGGATCGTCCGGATCCTGCACGCCGACGCGGTATGCCGATCCATCCGGCTTCGTCCCAACGGCGTAGACATTGCCGCCGAAATTCAGCATTGCGCCGCTGCACCGCCCACGCACCAGTGCCGCCACTTGGTCTGCAATGTAGCCCTTGGCGATGCCGCCGAGGTCAATTTGCATTCCAGCGGGCAGCGTAACCGTGTTGTTCTCGCCCAGCGTGAGCTGCTCGTCGTCCACCAGCGGCAGGGCGGCGATTCGCTCCTCATCGGTCGGCATACGGTTCGTGCCGCCGGTGAAGTCCCACTGCGCGGTCAGGGGCGCAATCGTGATGGCGAACGCGCCGCCGGTCAAGCGGTTGAGCTTCTTCGCTTCGCTGAGGACGTTCCACGTTTCCGCATCAACGGTCACGGTCTGCCCGTGAGCGTTGTTGATGCGGCTGACGTCGCTGCCCTCCACCGTTTTGGAGAGCATGTTCTCGTAACGCTTGCAAGCCGCCCAGATGTCCTCCATCAGGGTGTCGTCCGCGCCGTAGAGCGTGATGGTCACAACTGTGTCGAAGTAGAAACCCACGCCCGTTGTTTTTTCTGCCGGGTCAACCGTGGCGGCCGCGGCGGGGGGTGTCGTCGGGGTTTCGCCGCCTGCCTGCTGCGCACTGCATCCGCCCAGCAGCAGCGTCAACGCCATCAGCCCCGAAAGCACCGCTGTTTTTTTCATTCCTTCACCACCAATTCCACACTTACCCGATTGGGCAGACAGATAATGAATTGCTGATTGGGGCGCGTCTCCCAGTTGTCCAGCGTCACTTCGCCCATTTGGACGCACAGCTGATTATGGCATGTTGAAGATGCCATCACCGCGCCGCGCTCGCTGATCTCAACCACGTTGACACTGCCGTCCTCCTGCGTGACGGTCAATGTCTGCTTCTGCCCCAGCGGCACACGGGCGTACTCCGCGCCATCCACCGTCACGACGATTTCGCCATTTTGCCCCCCGCTCGGACGCAGCAGCGTTACCGCCGCCAGCAATCCGACGGCAAGTGCAACCATCAGCGCAATGACCCAATAGTTCTTCTTATCCATACTGCTCCTTTATCTTGGCATATGAATACATTGTGAATTATACCACGAACTCCATGCCGCGTCAATGTCAAGTTTTCGCGATTCAGTTGACTTTGCTTTCATACTTATATGCTATATGCGCGTGCAGCGCAGGGATTTCGCCTTTGCGGAGGCAAAAATCCTGTTTCAAATTCCTCAATTTTGTGGTATAATGATTCCAGCAGACTTCTGCAAAATGCACGTTAAACCAACGATTAGGAGGATTTTTACCATGGCTAAGGAACTTAAGGGCACGAAAACCGAACAAAACCTGCTGGAAGCCTTCGCGGGAGAATCTATGGCGCGCAATAAGTACACCTACTTCGCATCGAAGGCACGCAAGGACGGCTATGTGCAGATTGCCGAACTCTTCGAGGCAACCGCGGCGAACGAGAAGGAACACGCCAAAATGTGGTTCAAGCTGCTGGAGGGCGGCGAAATCAAGGATACCGCAGCGAACCTGCTGCACGCAGCCGAGGGCGAGAACGCCGAGTGGACAGACATGTACGTCCGCATGGCAGAGGAAGCGGACGCCGAGGGTTTCCCGGCGATTGCGCATAAATTCCGCATGGTCGCCGCCATCGAGAAGGCGCATGAGGAACGCTATCGCCGCCTGCTGGCGAACGTGGAAAATGACCTTGTGTTCTCCAAGGACGGCGACGTGATTTGGGAATGCGCGAACTGCGGCCATATCGTTGTGGGCAAGAAAGCGCCGGAAATCTGCCCGGTGTGTGCGCATCCGCAGAGCTACTTCATGGTCAAGGCGGAAAACTACTGATATTCCTGATTCTGATAGCAAGCACCCCTCCTTCGGCAAATCACCGAAAGAGGGGTGCATTTTCGTTCGTAGATCTTTGGGAGCAACACGCGCATACAGTATGCAGATGCGCTCATCTCAATCGCGAAAAGGGTGTCGAGAGGGTCGAAGACCCTTCGCAGGTGCAGGGCAGAGCCCTGCTGGGGTCAAGGGGCAAAGCCCCTTGGGTCTCCCCCGTCCTTTATTTCTGGTCGGGAATCAGAACCGCCTTGATGCGGCGGACGCCGGCGGAAGAGGATTCTTCCTTCTGAATCTTGAACGTGCCCAGATCGCCGGTGTTCTGCGCGTGGGGGCCGCCGCAGATTTCAAAGGAGTAATCGCCCATCTTGTAGGTGCGAACCTTCTCGCCGTACTTGGACTCAAACAGGCCGATTGCGCCCTTCTCCTTCGCTTCCGGCACGGTCATCTCTTCGCACACAACCGGCACTTTCGCCTGAATCGCCTCATTGACCATCTTTTCGACCTGCGCCAGTTCGTCCTTGGTCACCTTGCGGCCGAAGGAGAAGTCGAAGCGCAGACGTTCCGCCGTGATGTTCGAGCCCTTCTGCGCCACTTCGTCGCCGAGCACCTTGCGCAGCGCCGCGTGCAGCAGGTGGGTCGCGGTGTGCAGGCGCGCGGTTTCCTCGCTCGTGTCCGCCAGACCGCCCTTGAACTTCTGCTCAGCGCCCTGATGGCTCAGCTCCTGATGCTTGCGGAACGCTTCCTCGAATCCGGCGGTATCCACCGTCAGATTGCGCTCCTTCGCCAGTTCCACGGTCATCTCAATCGGGAAACCGTAGGTGTCGTAGAGGTGGAACGCCGTCTCGCCGTCAATCTTGCCGTCCGCCGCGCGGGACGCCACCTTGTCGAACTCCTTGTTGCCCTGCTTCAGCGTGCGGGCAAAGCGGCCTTCCTCCAGCGTCAGCTGATCGATGACGAACGCCGCGTTGCGCTCCAGCTCCGGATATGCATTCTTGTACTGGTTGATGATAACCTTCGCGATTTCGCAGGTGAAGCCGTCGGGCATACCAAGCTGCATCCCGTAGCGCACCGCGCGGCGAATCAGGCGGCGGAGAATATAGCCCTGATCCGTGTTGGACGGGGACACGCCGCGGTCGTCGCCCAGAATAAAGGTGGACGTGCGCATGTGGTCGGCAATGATGCGGAACGCCTTGGTCGTTTCCTCATCCGCGCCGTACTCCTTGCCGGACAGTTCGGCAATCTTCGCCAGAATGTCGGTGAAGGCGTCCGTCTCATAGACGGTCTTCTTGCCCGTCAGCACGCAGATGGTGCGTTCCAGACCCATGCCGGTATCGACGTTCTTCTGCTTCAGCGGAATGAACGTGCCGTCCTTCTGCTTGTTGTACTGCATGAACACGTCGTTCCAGATTTCCAGATACGCGCCGCAGTGGCAGGCAGGCGAGCAGTTCGGGCCGCAGGGCTTTTTGGTGATAATGAACATCTCGGTATCCGGGCCGCACGGGCCGGTGATGCCCGCCGGGCCCCACCAGTTGTGCTCCTTCGGCAGATAGAACAGGTGGTCATCCTTCACGCCGCAGCTGCGCCAGAGATTGGCTGCTTCCTCGTCGCGGGGGCAGTCCTCGTCGCCCTCAAAGACGGTGAACGCCAGCTTGTCGGGATCCAGACCGAGGTATTTTTCGCTCGTCAGGAACTCCCAGCTCCACGGAATCATTTCCTTCTTGAAATAGTCGCCCAGCGACCAGTTGCCCAGCATTTCAAAGAAGGTCAGGTGGCTGGGGTCACCCACGTCGTCAATATCACCCGTGCGGATGCACTTCTGCACGTCGGTCAGGCGCGTGCCGGCGGGATGGGGCGTACCCATCAGGTACGGCACGAGCGGGTGCATACCGGCGGTGGTGAACAGGACGGTCGGGTCATTTTCCGGAATAACGGAGGCGGAGGGAATCCGATGATGTCCCTTGGACTCCATGAACTGCTGGAACATTTCCCGCAGCTGGGCGGATGTAATCTGCTTCATAAAGGCTGCTCCCTTCAATTTCGCACAAAATGGGGTCAATCGCAAGGGCTATTATACCATTCTGTCATGCGATTTGCAAGGGCTTCACGCGGTTTCCTGCGCCATTTGCGCCTTCTGCGCACGAATGACCTTCGTCATCATCCAAACGGCGAGGGCAAGCGTCAGCACATCCGCCAACGGCTGGCAGACTTCCAGCCCGCGCAGCCCCCACACGTTCGGCAGCACCAGCAGCGTCGGAATCAGGAACAAGCCCTGCCGCGCCGCCGCCAGAATCGTCGAGCGGATGCCGTAGCCAATCGCCTGCGTGTACATGTTGCTCAGCGTAATAAAGCCCCACGCCCACACGGTCAGAATCTGAATGCGGAAGGTTTCCGTGCCGATGCGGATGACCTCCGGGTCGGAGCGGCGGAACAGCGTGACGACCGGCTCGGCAAAGGCGAAGCCCGCCGCGCCCAGCACCAGCAGCACAATCGTCGTTACCTTGACGCTGAAGGAAAACGCACGGTGCATCCGGTCATATTTTCTCGCGCCGTAATTGAAGCCGCAGACCGGCTGGAAGCCCTGCCCGAAGCCGACGACGGTGGAGTTGACGAAATTCAGGCAGCGGCTGACAATCGCGAACGCCGCAATCGCAGGGTCTCCATAGACCGCCGCGGCATTGTTGAGCAGCGACGTCGACACGCTCATGATGCCCTGCCGCCCCAGCGACGGCAGACCGTTGTTCAGGATTTTGGCGTACATCTGCTTCGTTGGGCGGTAGTTGCGCGGATGAATCGTGATGGCGTCGGCGTGCGTGCTGCACATCACCAGCAGGATGACAAAGCTCGTCAGCTGCGAAATTGCCGTCGCAATCGATGCGCCCGCAATGCCCATGTCGAACACAAAAATCAGCAGCGGGTCAAGAAGCATATTCAGCAAGCCGCCGGAAATGATGCCGACCATGCCATACGTCGCCAAGCCTTGAAAGCGCAGGAGGTTGTTCATTGACAACGACCCCATCATGAACGGCGCGGCGAGGAAAATATACCGTGCGTAATCCAGCGCATACGGCATAGCGGTCTCCGTCGCGCCAAGCAGGCGCATCAGCGGCTCATTGAACACATTGCCCAGCACCGCAATCAGCACGCCCGCCGCTACTGCGGAAAAAAAGCCGACCGCGCTGTACACTTCCGCCTCCTTGCGCTTGCCCATGCCCAGCAGATGGCTGACGTTCGTGCCGCTGCCCATGCCGAACATGAACGCCAGCGCCTGAATCATCGCCATCACGGAAAAGACGATGCCGACGGCGGCGGAGGCGGATGTGCCGCTTGCGGTGGCTTCCGCCGTGCCAATTTGGCTGACGAAATAGGTGTCCGCCATATTATAAATGGAGGTAATCAGCATTGAGCAGATGGTGGGAAGCGCCATTTTCGGGATAATCTTCTCCACCGGCTGCGTCAGGAGCATTTGCTGTCTTTCTTCGGCGCTCATCGCCATAGGATTTGCCCTGCCTTTCTCATTCTCTCTACGCATGGAAGCTCTTTCAGAGCATACCGAATGAAATATTCTGCAAAAATCCCGAAAATCCTTGTTTTTTTCGCCGCACTTGACAAAGAAAGTCAGATGCAGTACCCTTGTATTGGGGAGAGCATCCCCCGAAAGGCAGAAAATCGACATGAAATCGACCGAAGAAATGCTGCAAGCCGCTGTACAGCAGCTGCAAACCGCGGAGCAGGCGCGCCTGACCAGCGAAACCGACCCTGCGCGCCGGCAGCTGCTGCACCTGCTCTATGCGCGGGAAGCCGCCGCGCTGCAATCCATGACACTGATACGCGCTGAAATCCCCGCCGCCCAAAAGCGGGACTGGAAGCCGCTGATTCTCCCGTTCGCCGCCGCAGTGCTGAATCTGGGTGCGCTTGCGCTCTGGCTGACGCTGCCCAACTGCGTGACGCCGGAAAACAGCGGCTGGATGGGGCGATTCGCGCTGTGCATCGTTGCGCAGTCGGTATCGCTCTGCGCCGCCATCGGGAGCATTGTGAGCGCCATGCGCCGCAAGCCTCCCAAGCCTGTTGTGGTGGCGGATGAGACTGAATTCCGCCGCCGTTTGGTGGAAGCAGAAGGGCGAATCGCTTTGGACGCGCAGACCATCGAAGCGCTTTTCGCGCAGGAATCCGTTACCATCATCAGCACAGGCGCGGAAACGGCAGCAGAGCTATATGCCTCGCTGTACGAAATGGCACAGGACGCCCGGCTGGACGGCGACGCAAATCAGGAAAAAGCGCTCTCGTGGCCGCTGTCGAACGCAAAGCGTCTGCTGAACGCGGTCGGCTGCGAAGCGGTGGACTACGCGCCGGAAACGGCGATGTTTTACGACGTGATGGACGCGGACATCACCCAGCAGCGCCGCCCAGCGATTGTGCAGAAGGCGGACGGGATTGTGCAGCAGAGGGGACTGTATTTAAGGAAGGGGTAACGCCGTCGCTGCCCCTTGTCGCGCCCACAGGCGCGAATCCCCCTGCAACAATAAAAATCAAGTAACATTGGAGTGTGCTGCGAAGCAGTCCAGAGGGCGACCGCAAAGCCCTCTGGTCGCCTCCGCAGAGGCGAAATCCTTGCTTGCGGGAAAGACCAGCTATGGTCGGAAGTCATGCTGTGTGGTCGCGCCCATTTGGCGCGACAATGCGCAAGTGGTGGGTAGAGCAGCTTGGGGGGCGCATCTGCGGATGCGCAAAGTTACTGGCAGGGACGCTTCGCTGCCTACACCTTTGTTAGCTTTTCCCTTTGAATTGGTCGTCCGTGGAACGGTTGGGGCGTTGCCCCAAACCCCACAAGGGGCGCTGCCCCTTGACCCTGCAAGGGGGATCCCCCCTTGACCCCTCCGCGCAATTGAGTTGGCATCTCTACCATAGTTCTTCCGCGTGTTTATTTTCTTATCCCTATCCAGTGAGGTGAATTATGCGTTATTTTGGCTTTGACCTTGGTGACGGCGAAAGCTGTGTCGCCCTCTATTCCGACCAGCACATCGCTCCCGTTATCCTCCCTGTCCACGGGCGCAACAGCTTCATCACTGCCCTCGCCCGCTATGACGGTCATCCCGTCGTTGGCGCACTTGCCAGCGATAACCCCCAGGCTGAAGACCTCCGCGTCTGCTTCAAGCGCAACTTCCGCACCAACAGCGATTTCGTCAACCAGACCGTCGCCGCCTTCGCAAAAGGCGTCCTGACCGCCCTGCAAGACCACAGCGTCGTCCGCCATATCATGGAGACGGAAGAAGTCAGCTTCATCGTGGGCTGTCCGGCAGATTGGGCGGACAGCGACCGCACGCGATATGCCTCCCTGCTGATGGACGCTGGGCTGCCCAATGTGCGTATCGTGCCAGAATCGCGAGCGGCATTCCTGTCCGCGTCGACAGCGGAAGAAGACGAAACGCTCCGCCGGGCGCTGATGGACTGCGCGCTGGTGATTGACCTTGGCTCCTCCACCATGGATTTAGCGTATGTCTGCGACGGGCGGGAGTACGCCGTCAGCACAATGGGCGTGCAGCTGGGCGGCGGTATGCTGGATGAGCTGCTGCTGGAGCAGGCGGTAGACGCGCTGTGCGCAGAGGAAGCGGAACTTGTGCGGGAAATCCTGCGCGAAAAAAGCGCGTGGAAGAGCCGGATGATGCTGTCCGCGCGGCGGCTCAAGGAGCAGTTCTTCACGCTCGGCACAGGCGAAGAGCTGACGAGGCGCGAGACGATTTTCTGCGAAGGGCGGCATGTGCTGAACCTCACCATCAGCGCCGCCATCGTCGAGGAACTGTGCGAACGCCCGTCACCGCTATTGGAGGGTGAATCCTTCCGCAGCCGGATGATGAACTGTCTGCTGATGGCGCAGCAAATGACGGCGCAGCGTCCGCCGAAGGTCGTCCTGCTGACAGGCGGCGCGTCGCGGATGACGTTCTTCCAGCAGCTTTGCCGTGAGACATTCCCGGACAGCGTGCTGCACGTTTCCGCCACGCCGGAATTTGACATTGCGCGCGGATTGGCGTACGCGGGGCATGTGGACGAAATGGTCAGGCGGCTGAAGGCGGATGCCGCGGCATATGTAGAAAGCGATGCGGTGGAGCAGAAGGTGCAGTCCGCTATGCCCGCGCTGACAGAGCAGCTTTCCGCCGCAATGGCGCGTCAGCTGACGGACAGCGTGCTCGTGCCGGAATACCGAAAGTGGCGGCAGGGCGAAACGGCAACGCTGGGCGACATGGAAGATGCGTGCCAGAAGCGGGCGGAATCGCTGCTGATGTCACCGGAATGGAGCGCAGCGCTGTCAGAAGTGGTCTCGCCGTGGCTGGACAACATTCTGATGGACGTGCAGCGTGACCTCAACCGCCTTTGCGAGCAATATGGCGTGGATGTGCAGCGCTTGCAGATTCGCCAAGCCATGGTGACAACGAGCACCCTGCCGATGCGGGACAATCTGCCGATGCCGGAAATGCCGCTGATGGAAGTGCTGCTGGATATTATCGTCGCGATGATGGCGGCGAACCTCTGCGGCGGCGGCGGGATCGCGCTGATTGCGTCCGGCCCGGTGGGGCTGGTCATCGGCGCGGCAATTGGGCTGATTGCCATGTTCGTCAGCCGTCCTGCGCTGGACAAGCTGACCCGTCCGCTGATGCGGCAGATGAACATCCCCAAACTTCTGCGGAAGACGGCGAATGAACAGCGGCTGCTCAGCGACAGCAATCAGAAAAAGATGGTGCAGACGATTCGGGATGCGCTGGCAGAGGACGAAGCGCTGCAAGTTGGGCTTTGCACGCAGATTGGGCAGTGCATTGACAGCGCGATTCTTCGCCTGACGGAAGAAAAGGGCATGGCTGTGGTATAACAAAACGCCCGGCGGATGGAGGATTATTGTTCCTCCACTCGTCGGGCGCATTTTTCTTTTGGGATGGCTTCCTGCGCTTCTGCTGCCGCTGCGAATTGCGCGGGCAGGTCAATCAGCGCCGCCCCTTGTCACTTGCGTCCTGCCGGGCAGTTCTGCCATGCGTACTCAATGGCTTGCTGATGGTAGGTATCCACCTTGCCGGATTCGTGACCCTTCGAATTCGTGAAGTGCATACAAATCTGACCCGTCATGTTGTTGTCCGGGATGGTATCGCCGTCGGGGTTGTGCGGCATACCGAACAGGGAGCACGCGAACGTCCTGTTGCCAATGGTAATCAGGCAGGGACGGCGCTGCCACAGGTTCTTATCCCAGATTTCCTGCGCGTTGTTCACGCCGTAAATCTGGCACAGGCGCGCAGTGTCGGCGGCAGTCACGGGCTCAATGTCCGCGTGGCTGTAACCCGCCCAGCGGCGCGCCCACCAAACGATGCCGGTTCGCACGTCGTAAATCTTGTAGCTGGCGCCCTTCGCCCACAGCTGCTGGATACCGCCTGTGTACCAGTCAATCTTCTCTGCCGGGTAGAACTGGAAGTTGTAGTCCGTGTAGTCGTCCGCGCCGGGTTCAACTGTGCCGAACAGCGCGTGCTGCGTCTGCTTGCCCGCAATGCCATCCACCGTCAAGCCCTTGGCGCTCTGGAAGGCGCGAACCGCCGCCTGAACCGCGGAGGTGTACACGTTCGTGACGCTGCCAGTGTAGTAACCCTGATTGATCAGCTCCTGCACGAGGCGGGTTACAGCGTCGCCCGTCGAGCCAAGGCGCAGGGTCGTATAGGTTGCGCTCGGCTTCGTGGTGGGACTGCTGCTGGGCGCGGGTGTCGCGGTCGGCAGGGCGCCGCCGTTATTGTTACTCTTGCTTACCATATCGGAGCGGATGTAGCCTTCCGTGCCGTTGCTCAGGCGGATGAGATACCATGTATAGCTGCCCGCCTTGATATTCTCGGCATAGTACGGGAGCACCGTTCCCTTCTTCACGCGGGTGAGAATGCTGCTGCCGTTCGCGGTGGCGCGGATGTTCACGCCGTCGCGCGTGGTAACAATGTAGCCCTTCGCCGCGTCAGGCTGAGGCGTTGCCGCGCCGGGGTTCTTGTTCAGCCATTCCTGATATTCCGCCTGCGTCATCACCTTGACGCAGCTGCCCAGCACCCACACTTCCGTGGAGTTGTAGACAACGCGGTACCAAGTGGACGTGCCCGCCGTGGTCGTGGCATTGAACGCCAGCACCGTGCCCGTGCGCACCTTCGCGACAGACTTGCTGTCGCGGCTGGCCGTCTGGCGGAGGTTGACGTAATCCAGCGTCGTCTGAACGTAACTGGTCTGCTGAATGCTGCCCGTAGGCGCAGGCGTTTCCTTCGGGATGCCCTTGCCCGCGAGGTAGCTGGCTTCCTGCGTGGCAGAGAGCTTGTAGGCGCAGTCGCCGCGCACGAAGCCCGTGTAGCCGTCCGCCGAGACGGGATACCACGTCACGCCGTTCGTGGTGATAACTGTGCCAATCAGCGGCCAGACAGACTCTTTCGCCAGCTGGTGGATGGTTTCACCGCCGATGGTGCGGCGCAGATTCGTGCTGGGCTTGGTAATTTGAATATAGCCGTAGGTGCTGATGCTCGTGGTCGTGGTCGGCGCGGGCGTCGGCGTGACCGTCACCTGATTGCCGTTCAGGTCGCACGGCACGGCGCAGTCGGAGCGCACATAGCCGGTTTTACCGTCGGGCGTGCGAACGCAGAACCACTGGTAGCGCCCGGAGGACACCGTTGCACCAGCAATGGGGAGAATCAGCCCGATGTCATACTGTCCCTGCGACCTGCCCGCGGGAGAAACACGCAGGTTGACACCGGTTTTCGTCAGCTTGACATAGCCGGAATAGACCGCAGGGGTCGCGGTAACGGAAGGCGCAGCGGTCGCTTCACCCAGCGGATTGCCGTTCTGGTCGCACACGCGCACGAAGTCGCCGCGGATGTATCCCGCCAGATTGTTGTAGCGGACGTAATACCACAGATAGCTGCTGCCAGAGGTCTGGACAGGCGCACCGATGCAGGTCAGCACAACATTGCGCGGAACCTGCACGATGACTTCGCCGCCTGCGCTCAGGCGCAGGTTGACGCCTGCCGCCGTGGTGATGACGTAGCCGTAAGCGCTGCCGGATGCAGGCGTAGGCGTGGGCGTGTTGATGACGCCGCTGCCCGCTGTGTATTCCACCACGTCCGAGCGGACATAATAGACTGTGTTGTCCGTGCCGTAATACACCGGATACCAGGTGAAGCCGCCCTTATCCTGCGAAATCCCAGCGACGGAGAGCGTCGAGCCTTTTCCCTGCCAGAGCGCGCGGGTCGTGCCGTTGGGCGCGTCGCGCAGGTTCGCGGAGTCATACAGCAGCTTCACCGTGCCGTAGACGGAAGGCTGAGGTGTCGCCGTCACCGCCGCGGTCAGCACACGGATAAAGTTGGACTGGATATAGCCTTCCTGTCCGTTGTAGCGAATCTGATACCAGTGATTTTCGTCAATTGTATCCGGAATGGTAAGCAGCGTCACCACCGTACCGCTGTTCAGCTTGCCGATGACCCCAGCGCTCAGGCTTGGCGCAACGCGGAAGTTCGTGCCGCTGGCGGTGATTTCACCTGTACCGTAAGTGACTTGAGAGGTCGTCGGAGTGGGCGTAATCAGCGAGACAAGCGGGGTCGACGTTGTACCGCCCATGATGCTGGTATCGAACGGAAAATCGCTGCCGCTGGCAGGCGTGGCGGTCACAAGGGCATCATCCGCCGAAGGCTGAAGCGTGAGCGCGGGTGTCTGCGCGGGGGCAGGGGTCGCCGTCACATTCACGCGGCCGCTGGCAAGGTACGCCTCTGTTTCCTCCGCCGTCAGCGGACGGAAGAACGACGCGCGCACATAGCCGATGTAGGTGCGCCCATTGGGGGTCGGATGCGTGCTGTTGACCTTATACCACGTTGTGTCGCCGCGAACGACGGTATCAAGGATTTCGCAGACGAATCCCGTATTGATGCGGAACCAGTAGTTCGCGCTCGTAGACGGCTGCTTGCGGACGATAACATCATCCGCCGTTGCCATGCCGTTCCGCAGCAGATTCCGCATAACCCACGTCGGGGACGGCGGCGGGAGTCAGCCCGCAGAGCGTCAGCACGAGGGTCAGCGTCAGGAGAGTCCGCATCCAATGCCAGCTGTGCTTCATCAATGGTTCACCTCAAAGTTCGTGCGCCAAGGCGCAAAGATGGTTTGTTAACATTGTATTACAAATCGAGGGCGGTGTCAAGCAAACAGGCGGATTATTTACAATTCTCCAGCGCTTGAAAACGCACAGGGAAGATATTCGACTTTGAACGGCGGAAATCCTGCTGAAAGCCTTGTATTTCCGTACTTTTCCGGTTTTTTTGCCCACGCGGAAAATACGGCAGAAAAATGCACTGCTTGACAAAACGAATGCGAACGGGTACAATAAAGCATGGAGAAAATTCGTCAATTAGTGCCCGAAAAGACCATGATGGAGGAATCATCCGATGCAGCAGCTGTACCTGACAGGAGACGGTGCTTCGGCAAGCGCCGCGCAGCTTATGAACGCGCTGAATGTGCCGTTTTCCGGCTTCCAACTGACCCCCGTGCGCGTTGGCGGCAGCCTGCGCGGCGAAGCGCTGCACCTGCTGCTTCCGCCGCCGAAGCCGCGGCTGAACGACGTGCTGTGCCGCGTCCGGCTGACGGAAAAAGACTGGCTGCTCCTGCCGCAAGTAATGGAGGAAATCGCCGCGCCGGGGCTGTGCGGAACGTTCAGCACGCGCACGCCTATCCTCATCGACCGGATTGAACTGGAAATGCTGGCATGTCCGGCGTTCTGCGACGCGCTGATGCAAGTGCAGGCACGGGAGCAGCTGGCGATTTTTGTCGTGGCGGACGGGGCAGAAAAGCCGCTGCAGCAAATGATGCCTGAAAATCGGCAGCGGTGGTTTTCCGCGCCCGACACACCGGCGGAGACGCTTGTGGAAGCGGCCATGCTGCGGTTGTAACCATCATCATGCGTTTTTTAGCAAATTCTAATCTGTTTCCCTTGCGATTCAAAGGAAAAATGGGGTATACTGAGCATGTCAGGTGGAACGAAAGGAGTGACGAACATGCCTGATCTGGAGAAATTTGTGAAAAACGTCATGTACGGCGGAATCGGCGCGGCAGCGTCTCTGGTGGAAAAGGGCGGCGATCTGGCGCGCTCGCTGGTGGAGAAAGGGCAGGAGACTGTCCGGAACAGTCAGGACACGGCGGACGACATCAAGCGTCGGCTTCAGGAGTTCTGCGACGGGCTGATGAAGCGCGGCGAGATTGACATCTCGAAGCTGACGCCGGAACAGCGCGCCGAACTGCGCCATCAGCTGGAAGAAATGGACTATCAGGAAATTTGGGGCAAGGAAACGCCCGAAGCGGCTGACGCGCCGACTGCGGAAGCGCCTGAAACGCCGGAAGCCCCCGAAGCCCCGGCTGACCCCGAACCCGTGAAGGAAACCGAACCCGCCGAAGCGGACAAGCCCGAACTGTCGGATGATGCCATCCCGGTTGGCGGCGAACCGCACGACGACGCACAATAAGCACAAAACAGCCCTCTCTGTCACACGGCAGGGAGGGCTGTCTTATTTTGCATGGATAAACACGCGGACACTGTATGAAAATGCGACCAACTCAATCGCGAAAAAGGGTCAAGGGAGGAACTCCCTTGCAGGGTGCAGGGACAGCGTCCCTGCCGGAGTCCAGAGGCAGCGCCTCTGGTTACTTCATGAACACGAACTTTTTGAACTCCATCAGGCAGCGGCCGGCGAAGAAGTCGCCCGTCCAGCCGGCATAGTGCGTCGTGACGGCGAAGTAGAGCGCGTGCCGCCCTGTGACCGCCTTCACGCGCGTCTTGATGCACTCCGCGCCGCGCCCAACGTGGAAGCAGCCGATTTCCTCGCCATCCTCCGCGTCCAGACGCACATGCACGTCGCACGCGCAGCCGAAGCCCATCACATCCGCGAAAAGCTGCATCGTCTTGCTGCCGTAATCCGCGCCGAAGTCGAAATACTTGTAGCCCATGACGCAGCCGTCCTGAATGTTCGTGATGACGCGCTCGAACGGCGTCCGCTCGGCAATCAGCGCGCCGCCCTTCAGCACACACGCCAGTTCCGCGGGCGTCTCCTCATATGGATTCAGCGCATCCGAAAAGCCCAGCGACGTCATCTCCACCGGCGGAATCGTGCCGTCCGGCAGAATCTCGATTTTTTCCACGCACGCGCGGCGGCTCATCACCGAACCATTCGTCATGCGGTGATAGAAGATGTACCACTGATTCCCGATGCGGCAGATAGACCCGTGGTTGTTGCCTGCCGGGTAATCCACGCCGTTATCGACGATGTAGCCGCGGTAGGTGTAGGGACGTGGCGTAGGCAAGGCGGCTGCCGCGCTTGGGGGAATAAATGAAGTAGTAAGTATCCCCGATTTTGCGCAGCGACGCCGCCTCATAGAAGCGGGAATCGGGATCGGTGAATCCGCCGTTTTCCGTCACTTCGCAGGGGATGATGTGCTCCAGATAGGTGCCATCCAGCACATGCGTCATGTCCTGCGGGTCAATCTTCGCGATGAACGAGCGCTCAAAGCCGCACGCGATATACACCTGCCCGTCATCATCCACCAGCACACCGGGGTCGATAAACCAGCCGTTGACGCACACGGAATCCGGAATCGTGTACTTGTAGCGTCCCAACAGCGTGAACGGGCCTTCGGGACGGTCGGACACGGCGACGCACCCCTTCGCGCCGATGATGTAGGCGAAAAGATAATACTTTCCGTCCTTCTCCACCACGTCCGGGGCATACAGCTCGTTGTGTTCCTTCGTCCAGTCGGTGTCGGCGGGATGGTCGAACGTGTCGCGCGTGCGGAAAATAACGCCGTGATCCGTCCAGTGACCAAGATCGTCCACAGGCGCGGACCAGCACTTCAGCACATAATCGCAGAATTGGTCGTGCCCGACTCGGTCATGCGAGCCGTAGACATACACGCGGTTGCCAAACACGCGCGGCTCGCCGTCTGGAATGTACTCCCACAGCGGCAGATAGGGATTCGGCATGGATAGTTCCTCCTTTTTCGTGGGAATGAAAGTCTTTATCAACACTATACCGCCCAAAAAGCAGGAAGTCAAGCGGTGAATGGCGAATAAATAAACTATGCACCTTTCCGATGATGCGAAAGGTCACAAAGGAGGCACAACTTATGTCTTTGACCCCCCATGATATTGCCCGTATGCTCGACCACAGCACGCTCCAGCCTTTCCTGACGGAGGATGATATCCGCCGCGGCTGCGAGCTTGCGCTCAAGTACGACACTGCGTCCGTCTGCGCGCGTCCCTGCGACGTGCCGATTTTGGCGGAAATGCTGCGCGGCAGCGACGTCAAGGTGTGCACCGTCATCGGCTTCCCGCACGGCGCACACGCCACGCAGATTAAGGTGGACGAAGCGCGTCTGGCGCTGGATCAGGGCTGCGAAGAGCTGGACATGGTCATCAACATCGGCGAAATGATTCGCGGCAACGAAGCGTATGTGCAGGGTGAAATCAAGCAGATTTGCGACCTTGCGCACAGCCGGAACGCGATTGTCAAGGTGATTTTGGAAACCTGCTACCTGACGGACGCGCAGAAGAAGCGCTGCTGCGAACTTTCGGAAGCGGCGGGTGCGGATTTCGTCAAAACGTCCACAGGCTACGGCACAAAGGGCTGCACCATCGACGACCTGAAGCTGATGCGCGCGTCCGTTTCCGACCATGTGCGCGTGAAGGGCTCCGGCGGCATCCGCGATTTGGACACCGTGCTCGCCGCCCGCGCCGCCGGTGCATCCCGCTGCGGCGTTTCCGCAACCGAGAAAATCATGGCAGAAGCCGAAGCACGCTACCGCGAAGGGAAGCTGTGAGAGGGGGAGACCCAAGGGGCATTGCCCCTTGACCCCACAAGGGACGTCCCTTGACCCTTTCGCGCGATTGAGTTGGTGACACGCTCATGCAGTACCCGCGTGTTGATTGGGGGAGACCCAAGGGGCGTTGCCCCTTGACCCTTTTGCGCGATTGAGTTGGTGACACGCTCATGCAGTACCCGCGTGTTGATTGGGGGAACCCAAGGGGCGTTGCCCCTTGACCCCACAAGGGACTTTGTCCCTTAACCCTTTCGTGCGATTGAGTTGGTGACACGCTCATGCAGTGCCCGCGTGTTGATTGGGGACACCGCGCAGTCTGCATAAAAACCAAGACGCAAAAAGACCGCTGCACATCTCATGCAGCGGTCTTTCTGATTGTCAATTAGTGCGTCAGCAGCAGCATCGCCACAAACAGCGCCGTAATCACCCAAGTACCGGCCTTGATGTTCTTCGCCTTGCCCGTGCAGAGGTTAATCACCACATAGGACAGCAGGCCGAAGCAAATGCCATAGGAAATGTTGTACGCGAAGGGCATAATCGCCAGCGTCAGGAACGCCGGAACAGCTTCCGTCGCGTCCAGCCACTTAATGTCCTTGACGCAGTTCATCATCAGCACGCCGACGTAAATCAGCGCCGCCGCCGTCGCGCAGCCGGGAACAAGCTGCGCCACCGGGCTGAGGAACATGGCGACAAGGAACATCAGCGCCGTCACCATCGAGGACAGACCTGTACGGCCGCCCTCCGCCACGCCAGAGGAGGATTCGACGAACGTCGTCACCGTGGACGTGCCGCAGATTGCACCCGTGGTGGTCGCAATCGCATCCGCCAGCATCGCCTTGTCCATGTTCGGCACTTCGCCGTCCTTGGTCAGCATGTTGCCGCGCGCGCAAGCGCCGTACAGCGTGCCGATGGTGTCAAACATATCCACCATGCAGAACGCCAGCGCGGTTGTCGCAATGGTGAGGACGGTGTTCGCCACGCCGTGCGCCTCAACATAGGGCGCGAAGTTGAAGCCCTCGGTGAAGACCTTGCCGAACGCGCCGGAGAAGAACTCCTCAAACGCTGCGAAGGGGCTGGACATCGTGATGTCCGCGCCGAAGTTCGGAATCGTCAGGAAACCCAGCACATAGTACAGCACCGTGCCGCCGACAATGCCCAGCAGGACGGAGCCTTTCACGTTGCGGTGGCTCATGATGGCAATCGCCAGCAGCGCAACGATGGTCACAATCATTGCCATAACGCCTGCATTCCAGCCATGTGCGAGCAGGTTGAAGGACGCCAGCGTGACGCCGGTGGATTCGCTCGGAATGATGATGCCCACATTCTGCAAGCCAAGGAACGCGATAAACAGACCGATGCCCGCCGGAATCGCGACGCGAACCGCCTGCGGAATCGCTTGGAAGATGAGCTTGCGCAGACCCGTGACGGTCAGGAGGATGAACAGAATACCGTCAAAAAGCACCAGCACGAGGGCATTGGCATAGCTGAAGCCCAGCCCCAGCACGACCGTGTAAACAAAGTACGCATTCAGACCCATGCCGGACGCCTGCGCGAGCGGCAGGTTTGCCAGCAGGCCAATCGCCACCGTGCCGATGACGGCGGAAATGGCAGTCGCAATGTAAATCGCACCGTAAGTCACGCCGGGGATGCTGGAGAACATGCCCGCATTGACCATCAGGATATACGCCATGGCAAAGAAGGTCGTCAGACCCGCCAAGCACTCTGTCTTGAACGAGCTTCCCTTGGCGGTGTAGCCAAAGTGCCGGTCGAGCGCGCTTGTGTTCTTAGAATTAGCCATTGAATCAATTTCCTCCCTTGATTCCTCGTTTTTCCCCTTTTTCAGGGGCAAGCATTCCTATTATATCATAATTCGTGCCGCATTTCCACATGTTTTTCTGATTTTCTCGTCTTTTGTTCGGATTTACGGAGAAAAGCGACCCAAGGTGCTTTGCCCCTTGACCCCAGCAGGGACGCTGTCCCTGCACCCTGCAAGGGAGAATGAAACGGGACGAAGTCCCCTCCCTTGACCCTTCCGCGCGATTGGGTTGGTGACAACTGCACACTATGCCCGCGTGCTGATCTGTCATCCGTTCCCCAAGCCTCTTCTTTCCCATTGTAACATGGGAGGCGAAGGCGAAGGAGTCCAGAGGGCGACCGCAGACTTCGTCTGTTTCCATTGCCCTCTGGAACCCGCGGAAAAGACCAATATCATAGGAAAAGGCAGCCGCATCCCCTGCGCCCAATCGTTCGCGCGGGGGATTTTCTCTTTTTTCCCCCCCAACGACAAAAAAGCGCCCTTGACTCTCGCGAATCAAGGGCTAATAGGAATCCGGC